>CERO01000354.1_pt1 | contig 15422 bp, 16 predicted proteins | sample 530851 | NCBI WGS metagenome assembly CERO01 (sample SAMEA2621033, study PRJEB7988) | marine metagenome | biome: marine biome (ENVO:00000447); feature: surface water layer (ENVO:00002042); material: "saline water (ENVO:00002010), including plankton (ENVO:xxxxxxxx)" | depth 5 m
TGTTCCAGCAGGGTGGAACACAAGCGGAATTATTCACATGAACGGATGGTATCGGGCAGCATGATGATCCAAATAGGTTTAGAACCAGCACATGGAGTTTACAATTCTGGGACCGAACAGTGGGAGGATGGTACTGACGGCCCAATGAGTGACGCTCAATGGGTGGCCATGCTCAGACGAGAAAGAGATCGTCGCCTAGTAACTTCTGACTGGACTCAAACAGCAGACAGCCCATTGTCTGATTCTAAAAAAGTTGAATGGGCTTCATATAGGACAGCATTGAGAAATTTGCCTGCAACTGCTACCTTGGGAATGGTTGTAGAGTTTCCTGACCCACCTGAAGGAGCGTAATGGAAGAACAATTACCGCAAGAAGCGATACTACAAGAAATACAAGCACGTTACCCACAGGAGTTTCTTATTTCTGTGCAAGCTGTGCGTATCTCTGCGTTGCTTAACCACATGAAAGAGTGTGAATGTGAGCATTGTAGGGCGCATGCTGGGACATTAGAGGGTTAATATAGGAGGCTTTAATGTCGATTACTGGTTATCAGGGGGATAATTACAAGGATTTAGTATCTGGGACTACTGGTGCTGCTGCTAGTTCGATAGCTCCTAATTTATCTACTGCTACTGCTAACACGCAGGAAACTCTGGCTTGGAATACTTATCATAGTCAAAGGGCTTTGATGGATTGGGCTAGGCAGCAGGATCGTTCAAAACGCTCGTTTGATTTAGGTGTTCGTAGTTTACCTGCTGCGTATAATCGGCGTGGGATGCTTGACAGCGGTCAGTATCAGCGTGGTGGGCAGCGTTTAGCGGATGCTTATGGCCGAGCTACTGGTGATTTGAGGTCTGATTTAGAGACAGTGTTACAGGGTTTGGGTTTGCAGGATTTAACTGCACAGTATGATTTAGGAGAGTTGCGCCAGATGGTGGGTACAGATAGGTTTCAGCAGGTTGTTGCGAATGCTTTGCGTAGTCAGGGGATGGCATAATGAGTCACGAATGGTGGCATCACGGCCCTGTAGGGAAAGTTGTGGATAAAATCAACCCGATGAATTACGACTCTATTTACGATGATTTGGGAGGCTGGATTCAAAGCGGTTGGAATGAGTCTGGCTTAGGTGATAGCTCTACTGTTCAAGGAGGCCTGTTTGATGTTATAGGTGGTTTACCTGTGTTGGGTGGAACTACATCTATTAACGATGTAGTTACTGGAATACCTCAGATAGCAGGAGATACTATACAAGGCGTAACCAGCGGTGTTATGTGGCCTATGGAGAACATTAAAGAAGGCGTTCAAGAAATGTTTAACCCAAGTGGTCCTACTCAAGAGGAATTGATTGCAGGTTACATAGACCAGTACGGGATGCCTGAGTTAGTTGGCGGTGGAATAGGTTCACCGTATGCTAATCTTTCGCAAGCAGGTCCTGAAAATTATGGTCCTACTCCTCCAAGGGATCAAAACATTAACGACGTATTCGCAGGCGTTGACTATGTTGACCAAGTACTTGGTGAAGCTGGGCCTTATGGTGGCGGTGGATCTCCAGCTTATCAAGGGCCAAGCGCATTAGATTACTACACTCAGCTTGCCAATATGCAACGCGAAGAGGCTATAAGAGCAGCTTCTGCTGGCACAGGCCTTGTAGAAAGCGAGTACGCAAGATTACTTGAAGACTACGACAGGTGGGAAGCCGAAAGAGGAGCTACTACTGAAGCTTCAAATGTGGCATCTCAAGGAAGACTTGATGAGGCTTTAGAGTTCATGGGTGTATCCCTTGATGAGACATCTTCTGCGTTAGCTGACATTGGGATAGATGCTTTAGAAACAGTTCGTGAAGTTGGTGGTGAAGTGGGCGCAGCGTTGTATGGCATATACAACATGGGCGCTGACTTAACTTCTAATTTGGATCGGATAGCTGCTGATACGTTGGCACAAATGAGGTCGCAGACCGACAGTGACCTTGCTATGGGCTTATTCCAGATAAGCGAGAATTTACAATCGACACTTTCTATGATCGATGCAAGCGTTTTGCAGCGTAAAATAAGCGGTGCTGAGGCTGCTGCTGCTGCTGCTGCCGAGCTTCAGCAAGCACAGCAAGATGCTCAGATGCAAATGGATATAGCTACAATTATTGCTGCTGGTAGTGCAAATAGGGGAGGTGCTCTTAGTGACCCTTGGGAAGTTTACGCTTTGATGGAAGCTGGTTTGCTTGATGACAGCATGCTAATGGCCCCTGATGCTCCTGATCCAGTAGAGCAGCCAAACATGTATCAAGGGGTTCCTATGGAATGGCTAGATGACTATTTGGGCTTGTTTGATACTCAGTATCTGACGCAGGAAGAACTGGATGAGATTGTTTCTGGCATAATAGCGCAACGAGGAGGTGCTGGTTTTGATCCTGCTACTATTGCTGGCCTTCCTCAATTTCAGTCATAGTCATGGCAATAGAGTTTGATTCAGCGGGGCCTTTAACAGAAGAAGTTAAACTTTCTCGTTCTAATATAGCCAAAGCTCTGGGGATACAAGCTCCGACGACTCCTGCTCCTGCTCCTATTGTCCCCCAACAACCTATAGCACCTCCACAGACTACTGGATTTAGTGTTGCTGGGCCTCTTACCCAGCCTAAGCCGAAGCAAAGCGGAGGTATTTTTGATGTACCTATTTTGGGTCCTATCATTGGCGTGCTTGACGCTCCGCGTTCTTTTTTGGTTTCTACAGTTAAAGAAGTAGGAGATATTTTTGCAGATGGGCAAAGCTTTTCTTTAAATGAATGGTGGGATCAAGCTAACCGTCACATGATGGGGGGAGAAGTACTCAGGGATTGGGATGTTGGCCCTGATGGTTTAGAAGGTTTTCTTCTTGGTTTAAGTCTTGATGTTGCTTTAGATCCTTTGACGTATATGGCTGGCCTTGGGTTGGCTGCTAGGGCTTCTAAAGTTGATGATGTCGCTAAGGCGCTTATCGACGTGGGTCGCACAGCAGAAAAAGCTGGCGATATTCAGAAAGCTGAACGAATGTTCAGAGCTGAGGAGGCTGTATCCCGTAGTCGCACGATTATGGCTGGCGGAGATGCTTTAAAAGAAATAGGTATTGATACAGGGTTAAGGTTTACTATTCCTGCGACTGGCCGTTTAGGTCGAGGAATCGTTGAACGCCCTTTGCGTTCTATGGTTCCTCGTCTTGGCGATTGGTTGGATGTTCGCCGTGTTCAACAGTTAGCTCCAACTGCTGTTAAGGGTAGGTCTGGTTCTTTAACGTTTGTCGAGAAGGCCATTGACACTACTGATGATGTGGTGCAAGCCCAAATTCTTAAAAGGATGGGAGATATACGAAAAGGGGTTCTTGGCGGTGGTGTGAATAGGCAAATAGATGCTGCTGCTCGTGCAGCTATGAACATGCCTGTTGAAGCGTTTAAGATTCCTTTTTCTACGGGAAGAGTTATGGCTACTATGGCTGGTAGTTTGGGTAAGACTTGGCGTGGTGTGTTGGCGACTAAGTATGGGGCTAGCATAGCTGATGGTCTTTCTACTTCGGCTCCTATTCGTCGGTCTAGGTCCGCTAAGAATGCTGAAGAGCGTCTTTGGGGCTACTTTGGTCAGGAGGGGGCGCAAGCTTCTGATGTATCTGCGGGAATCTGGAAAACATATACTTCAAATGAGTTTAACAAGATCGTTAGGAACGCTCATAAAGCTGGTTTAACAGATGAGGACTTTGCTAAAATTATGGTTGGTGTTGAAGCTCCCCTTAGGTACAGGCTAGCTGCAGCGGGGCAGGAAGGTGTTCTTCCCCCTAGCCAGTTCACTGGGGAGGAAATACTTAACCCTTATCTTTTGGAGTTATCTGGTAAATACCATACTGATGCGTGGATAGATACGCATACGGCGCTTGTTAATTTTTGGGAAAACGTTGGAACTAAATGGAATGATTCTTTGCCTCTTGCTGGTGTTAAACCGCATTTGTCTATGTTGAGGGAGCAGTTTTATTCTGCTCACTTTATTGATGATGAGGGGTGGCGGGCTTTAAAACGATTAGGCCCTGACGATCCGATGCTTCCTGCTGATAAAGCTGGGACTACTGGTTTGCGTGGTTCTGCAACTACTGGAAGAAAGATAGCTGAACCTGAAGAAATAGTTAGGATGGTTGAGGACAACTGGGGTTCATTTAATATATCTCCAGAGTTTACGCGAATGATTCATCCTCGTAAATTGAACTTAAATAGGAATGTCGGTAGGGAAGAGTTCTTAGCAAAGCTTAGAATCCATTTAAATACTGTTGGTGAAAGTCTTACTATTAAGTTAATGGATGGCGGAGAAGCTGTTCGCCATAATTTAGTTGGGAAAGCACCTATTAAGGACCCAAGGTTAGCTGGGGGGTTAAGCGCTCGCGCTCAGCAGGTTAAACTTGGGGAAGATGCTGGGCTTGAGAACTGGATCGATATTTTTTCTAAAGATCCTCAGAAGGTATTTACTCGGTATGTAACCCAGATGGAGTCAACGCTTCGCGCTGACTACATGCTTGATTACTTTCAGGAGGCAGGCATTGTTGTCAAAGGTTTTGAAGGTCAGCCATTTCTTGGCTCCTATGATAACTTTCAAAAACAAATACTGGCGATGTTTCCTAAAGTATACGCCCAGATGTGGGATGGTACTGCTTTAGGTAGAAAGGGTGTAAGTAGGAAGTATCGAGGGACGATGGCCCAGCAGCAAGATCTAGATAGGGTCGCTGCTGAAATTAACGATTTGGAAGATGCTCTTGCTTGGATGGATAATCCTGTTGGCCCGTATGGGGGCAGCAAAAACGTTTCTGCTGCTTCTGTTGAAAAGAGCAAAGCGGTAGTTCGAGATCTGGCTCAGGTTGAGGGTTTAATTTCTGATGTTACAAGTGCGGTGTCTGCTTTGTTAAATGGTTCTATGAAGGGTTTAAGTCAACGTGCCCGTATGCTTTTGCAGGGGGATGAAGTTGTTCTTGATTTAGCTGGGACTGTTTCTAAGAAGCAGTTCAAAGAAGCTCGTAGGGCTGCTGGTCTTGAAGTTACTAAAGGTCTTCCTAAAACAGCTAGAGTTAAAATTCCTCGCCCTGCAACAAAAGCGCCGTCTACTACGGGTCTTGCTCGTGCTTTTAAGAATAAGGAAGTTATAGAGGCGAGTCAGGAGGAAGCTGCTCAGATACTTGCAGAGTTGTACGGGGTGCAGCAGTCTCTTAGGGCCGTGGTGACTGGTATTCAGAATCAAATTAAGTTAGTTGGTAAGGTCGCTGAAGGCGCTCCTGAATCTATTAGAAACTTGTGGGATTTGGGCGAGGGCCTCCCTGCGTACCGCCCTCGTAATTTACGAGATATTAGTCAAGCTGACGATTTGGATACGTTGTTGGGGGCAGCTAAAGAAGCTGATTATGCTAAGGAATCTTTTGGTGTAACCCCTTCTCAGTATTTGAGTAGTTATCAGAAGAGAGTTGAACGAGCTGTTGATCGTTTGGGTGGCATGATTGACGGTATGCAATCTGTGTTGGCTAAGAACATTGTTGATTCTGACCCGACTACGATTACTGCTAATTTGATTACTGACATTGGGCAGCTTTCTGCAAAGGTGTCTCCTGATTTATCTGCGTTGCGTCAGGTATTAACTAACATGGATAGCGGTACGTTGCAGAGCATTCGGAAATCTCTTCAGGATTTCCGTGAGGTTGGACGTACAGCGGTGCAGTCAGCCCGTCGCGGTGTAGCGTCTTTACCTGATCCTTTAACTGAAGATGTTATTAGAGCTATTGATGCAGCTTTGAAGGGCAAGCGTATCCCTAGTAAGCAAGTTTATGCGAAGAATCTCCCGTTGGATATTTTAGAGCAGTTGGCTGTGAAGATGGGTCCTAGTGCTGGTGGGCCTTTGCGCCAGTGGGTTGCTTCTGTTAAGCAGTTGGAGCGAGAAATGCTTGAGTTGGGGCGTGCTTGGGATACTAATTTAACGCCTAGCATTAATGCAGCTAGAAATTACAAAGGCCAGTTGCTTACTGATTTAGCTTCAGCAGAGGAAGACATTATTGTTGCTTTAGTGAAAGAGTTAGAAGCTCAAGTTGCTAAAGGTACGGCCAGTATTAAGAACAGGGAAGCTGCTGCTAGTTTAGAGGGGTGGGCTGCGGAGCTTAAAGGCGTAAGAGAATCAGGCAAGACTTACTTGGAAGGGCAACGGGCTACATGGCAAGCCCGTTTAGATGAAGCTGTTCTTAGGCAGGCAGATCTAGAAGAAATTAGAGATATTCGTCAAGCTTGGCTTATGGATTCGTTTAGGTCTATTAAAGAATTTAGAAGCCAATACAACGAGGTGCTTTCTTCTCCTGTTCTGAAAGATAGGGTCCTTGCTTCTGAAACTGCTAACGATGCTTTGAAAGCTATGAACGATAACCGTGTAGTTTTGGGTTTTGCTGATGCTTGGAGTGAGGCAGCGCAAAAGACCGCTCTTCATTTGCATGATTTAAGTGGGACTCAGGGAGCTAATATATCGAACTTTACTAGAAATAAGTTAAGGGGTTATTCGCTTGCTAGTGATACTCCTTTGACGACGCAACAGCTTGAGAATTTTCAGGCGTTGTTTCAGGCTTCTGCGAAGATGCACCCTGAGAGTTTGAAGCCTTGGGCTAAGAATTATTTGACGCTTGTGAATTGGTGGAAGGCTATGGCTATTTCTACTACTGGGTTTATTTGGCGTAACACTATGGGTGGTTTCTGGTTGAATAACCAGATAGCTGGGGTTCCGCTTTCGACGCATACTCGTGTGTTGGGGATACGCAATCTGGCTTCTAAGGCTGGCGATGGAGATATTTATACTGGTATTAATAAGTTAATTGAGCGGGGTTCTACTGTCAGTATGGAGAAAGGCTTTCTGCTTGGTGCTGGTAGTAGCACCAAGGTGACGGTTGATGAGTTGCGTTTGTTTAAGGAATGGCTTGATACTGGGGTTGCGACAAGCGGTCAGGTTTCTCAAGAGATTGTTTCTACTTTGGATACTATGGGTGCGATGACTCGTAGGGAGAAGTTGGCTCAGGGTGGCACGATTAAGCCTTGGAAAGCAGAGTTCTATCCTGCTGCTGGTATTCGTATTCTGAACCAAGACGCTGAGTTCATGTTACGCGGGGCGGTTGCTCATCACACGATGATGACTGGTGGCTCGGTTGATGACGCTTTTAAGCAGGCTGAGAAGTTTCATTTTAATTATTCTGATCTTACTCAGGCCGAGCGTAACGTTAAGATGGCTGTTCCTTTCTGGACTTGGCAGAAGAACATTGTTCCTGTGTTGTTGGAATCTTTGGGTAAGAACCCTAGGGCTTGGGCTAGGCTCCAACAAGTCAAGAACAATTTAGAGTTCCAGTCCGATGAGGAGGGTGTTGTTCCTGATTTCTTTGCGGAGAATATGGGGATGCGTACTCCTTGGTCGTTTGATAGTTCTCGTATTTATGTTTTGCCTGATTTGCCGTTTAGGGATTTGAGTCGTTGGTTGAAGGAGGCTGATAGCCCTCAGGATATGTGGAAGTCTCCTACTCGTGCGGTTGTTGAATCTGCGTTGCCTTGGTTTAAGTTACCTATTGAGCTTTGGGCTGGGAAGCAGACGTTTGCTGATATTCCTATTACTGGTAGGTATCAGCAGGCCCCTATGTGGGCGAGGGTTCCTGTGTTCCAGCAGGTGCTTGAGGGTATGGGTATACTTAAAAGAAATAAAAAGGGCCAGTTGAAGATGCGCGATAACCATATTTATATGTTGGATCAGTTTCATCCGATGTTTGGTCGTGCTCGTAGGTTGTGGCCGAACGAGGAGGGCAAACAGGAGCGGTGGTTTACTACTGTTGTTAACACTGCTTTGGGTTTGGGTCTTCGTATGAACACGCCTAGGGCGCAACGTGGTCAACGTATTAAAGATCAAGTTGAAGTGTCGCAGATGTTCCGTGACATGGTTGATCTAGAAAGAAGAGAAATTTAATGTCATTAACTATTATATCTAGGGATGGTTGGGGCGCTCGGCGACCCAAGAGGCCGTTTAGTAGGCTGAATAAAAACAGGGTTAAGGGAATTGTGTTACATCATTCTGGTGTGAAGAACGGCCCGAAGGGTGTGTCTGCTGTGCAGGCTTTTGAGCGTCATCATATTGACGCTAATGGTTGGAACGGTATTGCGTACAACTGGTTGGTGGATGAGCAGGGGGTTGTCTACGAGGGTAGGGGTGCTGGTGTGATTTCTGCTGCGAATCGTCCTTGGAATAGCCGTACAGAGGCTATTTGTTATACGGGTTGGGGTGGTGACCCTATTCCTGAGGCTACGAAGCGGTCTATTAAGGCTTTGGTGGATGATATTCAGAGGCGTTATGACGGCAAGTTGTGGGTTAAGGGCCATAGGGACCTTGCTTCTACGACTTGTCCTGAGCAAATGCTGTATCACTGGATGCAATCTGGTATGCCGTTGAATGGTCCTGTCATTAAATCTGATAAAGAGGTTGTTCAGGAGAACGTTGAGTTGGCTCGTTTGGGCGGTCAGGTATCTAAGAAGCCACTATCACGGAGGCGTAGAAGCCGTGGAGAGGCTGTCAGAGCCGTTCAGAGCCGTTTAAATGAGTTGGGGCATGATACAGGACCCGTCGATGGGGTTTATGGCCCTAAAACGGCTGCTGGTGTCCGTTCGTTCCAACATAAATTTCGTGATTTTTTAACTGTTGATGGGGTAGTTGGTCAGCAGACTTGGAAGATGTTGTTTAGCTAGGTCGCGTGTACGCGACACGGTGGGACACTTAGCACTACTTATAGGAGGTAACATGCCAAAAGGTGAAGGTTACGGAAATTTTGAAGATACGTTTGGTTCGCAAGACAAGCAACCTTACGATTCTTCTTCGTCTGAGAACATGGCTGACATGGCTGTGAAGGCGAAGAAAGACGCAGCGTATCTACGTTCAACTAATTTAGGTAACGCTCATTCCAATGGGCGACCATTCGGAAAGTGAGGCATTATGCCTAAGAAACGTAAACCCAAAAGGCCTAAGTACTGATGGCTACTAGTTTGGCTGCTATTCTTGCAGCAGCAGGTGCAGCAGCAAATACAATAAATGCTCCTTCTTCTACTGGTCGTGGCGGAAGTGCGTATGGTAGTTCAACTCCCACACCGCAACCACCTTACAGTAACAACGCTATCCGTAGCGTAGACGCTCGTATCCCTGCGCCTATTCCAAGGGACGCTGGTGTCGGCCAACTAAAAGTAAGCAGACCTGATGAGGCAAGAAAACAGTATGAGGCAGCAGGAGGAACCGATCAATTAGGAACTCCGCTAGGTACTTATTTACCTAATACAGGTAGTCGTTCAGACCAAGCAAGAGCTACAGAATTTGGGCTGGATGTCTTGGATGAAAGAAATAGGCAGTTGCAAGTGGGTAGGCAAACAAACCCTGCCCAACGGCAAGCAGATATGCGACGTTTCCTTGCTATGGAAACTGATTATGACAAGGTTCTAGGTGGTCCTGATCCTTCTAATGAAGCACGACGACCTCAAGAGCAAGCCCCACGGTACGGTAATCCTTACAATGAGTCTGATAGAGATGCCCCTGATTCGGGGTATCCCTCTGGAGGATTGGATAGAGTAGCCGACACAGGTGATTATGAAGGTGGCTTTAGGTTTGGCACTGATCCGCTAGGTAAGCAGTTAGCGCTTCAAGCTGCTGCGCTAGCTAGCAAACCCTATGTTCGAGCTGACGCTTTCACCTCTGGAACTGCTGACCCTATGACTAATACTTCAAGGGCGTATTGGGAAGGGATGTTCCCTGACTTTGGAATAGGCGAACCATACGGTTTAGACAGGAGAGGATCAGCCCTAGGTCCAGACCAAAGATTCCTGCCCAAAGACCACCGTTACACCAACTTTGGTCCCATTTCCAGAGGAGGGCCACCATCGTCGAACGTTGACGCTTACCCGCAGGTAACAGGTTCTCAATTCGGGCCTTACCAAGCTACAGCGTTTAACCCTGCTTTAAACACTTCGCTTTCTCAAGGCCCTATGTCAGGACCGCAACACTTGATCCCCATAGGTTACGATTGGTATGAGCAAGACCCACGACAGACCCACCCAACTGGAGGTCAAATAAATCGTGCAAGGGCAGCTAACGCTCTACGAGCGCAAGATCATTACAATCGTGCTTGGGCTGCTGGGCCAAGCTACGGTGGAGGCTACTAATGACTGAACAAAACAAAGGGTTCAACATAACGAATTGGGTTGAACGCACTGTTTGGACGGCAGCACAGTCCTTTCTCGCTATCTTTGTTGTAACTGACCTTTCAACGTTAAAAAGCGCAGCCACCGCTGGGGTAGCTGCGCTTCTATCGGCAGTAAAGTCTTTAGCTCAGGAGCGTTTGAAAGGTTAACCAGTGTCGTCTGATGAACAGTTTGAAGATGAATGGGCTGACTTCATGGCCATTCAGGGGCTGGACATCGAGGAAGAGATCGATCAGGAGATACAGGCGAACAAGTTTCGTTTAGATATGGACGATGGCACTCACGCCCAGTGGGATGGGGAGAGCCTTGGTGTTCTTATTGTCTTTGATCGGGGAGAGCCTGAGGAGATATTGAAGTCGTGGGAGGATGCTTCTAGGGGGAATCTTGTGGCGTTGACTGCTTTGTTTCATTGGTTGGAAAGCTTTTCTTTTTTCTTGATGGATTGCATGCAACAAAAAGATCATTAACTCGTCGCGTGGACGCGACGGGTTACAGTCCGAGTTTGTCTCGAACTACCTCGTGTTTAAGTAGTTCGTTACGAATTTTCTTAGCTAGTTCATCTCTTTGTCTAGCGAACGTTGTTTTAGGTATGTTTAATGTTCGTGCTACGAACCGCATGGATAGTCCTACTTCTACGAGCATGTGGTATATCCATTGTTCTTCTTCTGTTAGTGTATCGAATGTTGCTTGAACGGCAAGAACGAGGTCAGCGTTTAACCGACCTCGTTCTTCTTGAGATAATGCAGGTTCTATATATGGGCCTGCACTTATTAATGCTTCAGCTACGGTATCAGGGATACGTTCTGACGCTACTCCAAATGATTTTCGTAAAGGTTGGAGAGAGGGAAAGTTTAGATCTTTTAACCTCTCGAATATGAGTTCCCCCTCTGTGGGGTCAGTCACTATTCCAAGGTAAAAGCTTTGAACTTATAGAGAAGTACTTCTTTCCCTCATGGAAGCTCCCAATAGGAACATCATTTTTGTTGATAATATCCATCATGTTTCTGAAGGATAGCTCAGCGTAGTTTTGTCTGGTGGATGACCAGACCCAAATCCATACTGGAGCGCCTGCGCCGTCCCACCATTGTAACGCAGCGAGCTTTTCCATCTTAAATTTTAATGGGGTTTTGCCCATGCCTACTACTTCGACCAGCCTTGTGGGGTCTGCTTGGATGTAGTCGGGCGTGTATCGCAGTACATGTGGGAGGTAATGAAATTTAGTCATTCCTTCTGGGCGGTTAAAGCCGTACCTCGCCCACTGGGTATTGTGGGCTTCAAATTGGGATTCGGCTTCATCGCCCATAGAAGCAAACCGTTCTTGGTATGTTCCTTCATGGAATGCTTTCATTTTTTTCTCCCTGTTAGTTTATGTATCTGTTTATCGTCGTCGTAGGCTACGCCGTTGAGAGCGTCTTCTATGCCTTTGACGTAATTAGAAATGTCGCCCCGTAAGGGCGACATTTCTACGTCTATTTCGGTTATGGTAACCACCGCACGTTTAGGTGAAAGGGTCACAGTCATAGACACTGGGCCTTCAAACTTAGGCCCTTTGTAATAGGACCGCACCGCAGCTTCATAATCCCTAGTCGCTTTAGGGGTATACGTCCCGTTTCTAGTTACACGAGGCCTACCTTTACTCTTAGGCCTTATCGGTACTGAAAATTTATAGGATTTACCCACGGGTCCCCCTTTGGGCTGCTCTGCTTACTAGGTTTCGTATTTGTTTATCTCTATCTGACCTGCCAGTAAATTTCTCTAACCTGTCATCTAGTCTTCTTACCCAGTCAACTGTAGCCTCAAATGAGAAGTCTTGCCATAATAGGCTGGAAGCGAACGCGTAGAGAGCTTCTGATCTGTCTCTTTCTTCTTCTCTCCGTTCCCATATTCTCTTAGCTACCCCATGAAATTCTCCTTTAACCCTTGTCCCCCCAGAGAAAACTTTACGTTTCTCTGGTTCGGTGGAGTCGTAGAGTTTCATCAGCTTTCTATAAACAGCAGGAGGGGTTCTGCTTTCTAGGGCTAGCTCTACAAATTCGCCCAAGCTGTAACCTATAACTTCTTGTTTTCCCTCTGCCCTGATGTTCGGGTAGGGAAGTCTAAGGCAGTTGCCCATCTTGCCGTCTTCTAGCTTTTCTTGTTTGGGATACACTTCGCGTATGGGTACTTTACCTATACGGCATGCGCCTATCATCCCTTGTCTAGCTAGTTTAGCTGCGAGGGGTTCTTTGAGGTATACCCAGACGTGGTAGCCTTTGCTTCGTGATGGTTCTTTCCATGAGACTATGCCCATTTTGAGCAGTATTCTTTGAAGGTTATCAGCGTGTATGTCGCTGATGTCTCCTTCGTCTAAGTCTACTGCTGCCCAGTTGACCATCCAGACGTTATTTCTTTCCCATAAGGGGTAGACCCCTATGGGTAGGTCGCCTGTTAGGTGTTCTCCGATTAAGGTTAGGTAGTCCTCTCCTTTGGCTTTTGTGTACAGGGGCCTAACTTGGTCTTTGACTGTAGCTACTTGGCCTCCTTCGTGGAGTTCGGCGAAGCCTTCTACGACTTGCTTTACTCTAGCCATCGGTCATCCTCTGGAACATCTGAGTCGTAGTATTCTCTGACGAATCCGCAGTCTGGGTCCATGAAGTAATCAATCGGAGGTGACGTTATCTTGCATGGGGGGCGCTTATTCTTACAGAGGTCAAGAGATACACTCACGCTGTGTACCCTCCGCTCTTCATCTGAGAGCTTTGGATTGTCCCTCTGTCTGAATACGTTAAGCTGCTGTATGGCGTATTCGTCTGCGTTGTATTTGCCTGAGTTCATCCCATCTGACGAACCTCTGTGCGAGGATTTGCCTGACTGGTGGATCAGCCCAACTGGTAGGTTCTCAAACTCTGCCCATTCCTTTAGCCCTTTAAGTACGTTAGATACTCCTTCGTACCCTGAGGCTTTAGGTAATTGTTCTAGAAAATCTACCATTACAAAGCGTGGTTTGTGTTGCCAGTAGTCTTCGCATTCACGCATGGCTAAGCTCATGTCGCTAAACGAAAGTGCGTTAGGAAATATCTTTACCCTGTCAAGGAAACCATCGCGGGCTTCTCGTATCTCAGATAGGATATCCCTGTCTTCATTCCGTAGAGCTTCCTCTACTTGCGCTAGGTTGCGTTTGTATAGCAAAGCGTAGAGCTTTGCGACTACCAGTACTTCAGGTTCATCGGGAGTATAGATAACGCTATAAAAGTCGGGGTCTTCTTGCAAGTTCCGAGCAATACTTGATAGAAGAACTGCACTCTTACCTGAGTGCGCCCTACCTGTTACAACTAAAACATCTGATGGCCAAACTCCACGCATCTTCTCATCTATGGCTTGTAACCCTAGATAGAAACAATCATGTGAGCCTTGTGCATAAGTTACCCACTTATCCACAGCTTCAGATGTTGGTGTAAAGAAACGATATTTCTCTCCCTGTTCAGACAAGTCAACGCCCTCAATGAGGGCGTTGACTTCATCTGCGGTAAGAGCTTCTACGCTCTCACTCATTATTGTGCCTTGTAGGTGTACTGCTGTAACTCTGCTCGGCGAGCCAGCCAGTCCCATTCAACGGCATCTTCTTCTGTTTGACCCGATACTTGGTCCCAAACAGTCAGCGGAACATTGCTGTCTCCGTCACGAACCCAAATGCCGTGATCTCTTTCAACAGAGATTTCACAGTACTTAAGGGCTTCTTTCGATACAGAGAAATTCGGGAAGTTCTTCCCACTCTTTGTAACGTCAGTTGTGCCGTCAGCATGTTCTTTAACCTGATATACGGTTACCTCACCAGTATCACCTGCCCATTTGTTCGGGTGAAACGCCAAGATGTTAAACGCTGCTTGGTTAACTTCAGCGTTCTTACCGACACAAGTAGGTAGGCGCTTGTAAGCCCTACCAGTAACAACCCCACCACTAGGTTTAGCTGGTGGTGCTGCTACGGATTTCGCCGTTGGACCGTTTTGCTCACTACTGGCGGGCGCTTTCGCAGGGGCGCTTGGCGCACTACCACTAGGTTCGGAAACAGCACTTTTGAGGCGACGCATCACTACGCCTGTGTCACTAAGGTCATAATCTTGACCTGCTTGTTTGAGGACTTCGGATTTAACCATGTCGAATAGCCCTGCTGCTTCTGCATTCAGGCCATCCGCCCCAACAGATTCTGGAAGTGTTCTCTCAATGGTGAGAGAATAATCCGCAGTCTCGTATGGAGCCTCGCTTACTTTCTGTGAGAAGGTCACAGATACCTTTGCCATGTCTGTCATGGTCTTCCTTTCTCCCTAAAAGGGATCATCACCGAGGATAGCTCCTCGGCATTTATTGTTTTGCCACACAGGACACCATTTGGGACTGCAATGCCAGCCTTCCCATCTTTGGGGCCATGTAGTGGCTTCGTCGATGGTCAATAGTGTAGGCACTATGGACCAACAAAGATCTACAAAAGCTTTCTTATCTTCTGGAGTGCGGGGAATTTCAATAATCTGGATTTTCCCGTTAGACATCACGCACAAATTAAATTGTTCTTTATCACAAGCCCAAGTGTAGGCGTGCGATTGTATGTCCCAACGCTTCTTCTCCCAAGCAGCATAATGCCGTGAAGGGTTCTTCCAGTCCCATATCACACCGCTCTCATCTATCCAGTCAGCGGTCCCTCGCAAGCTCAGGTTCACCCCATGTCGTATCCCCATTGATTTAGTAAATGTTTTTTCTACAGCTTGAGGCCGTAACTCTGGGAATACTTCTTCGTACCAAGCCACTAGGTTTGCTCGGCATACATCAACTATGTCTTCGTAGTTGTGCCTCCATACTTCAACGATATGCCCGTTGTCAGCTAGGTAGTTATCAGAGACATCTAGTAGTTCATCTAAGGTAACTTCTTCTTCATCACCTTGTTTGACAAGCCCTGCCCATTCTATTGCTGCATGAACTGCGTTTCCCCGTAGAAGATCTGATGTTTCTTTTTGGGATACAAGTTCGAGGCGTTCTTGTCGTGCTTGTTCAGGGCATCGCAGGAAAGTATTTATCCAGCTTTGCCTTAAAATGATTTCTTTCATGTGGTCCTCTCCCCGTCGCGTTTACGCGACGGTGTTCGCCAAGTCAGGTCCAGAGGGAGAGGGTTGTTGTTCTGGACCCGACCCGACTTGATTCTTGGGGGGTAAGG
>CERO01003761.1_pt1 | contig 15223 bp, 23 predicted proteins | sample 530851 | NCBI WGS metagenome assembly CERO01 (sample SAMEA2621033, study PRJEB7988) | marine metagenome | biome: marine biome (ENVO:00000447); feature: surface water layer (ENVO:00002042); material: "saline water (ENVO:00002010), including plankton (ENVO:xxxxxxxx)" | depth 5 m
AATCTATCTTTCGCCATTATGGTCTCCTAGCGTCTGATATACGCATCCATTCTTCAGATCTCCAAAGAGCATCATCAGTATCACCTGCGTATTGTTTTAACATTTCTTCTTTTTGTGGAACTGATGCCTGCATAAACATAGCTAATTCATTCATTCCAAAATCTTTATTGTAAGGTTGTACAAATTTTCCCCAAATTACAGCGTGATCTTTTTGTGATTGAGCATCAAACATTCCTACTGTACCTGCATTGGGAGTAGGTATTCCATATCCAAATCTATCTTTTTCAATCTGAAGAGGGACAGATCCTTCAAGACCAGGTAATGGAATTTGTTCTCCACGTAATAATCTTTTATATCTAGCATCTCTAGGATAAGAAGTAAAAGTTTCTCCTTCACCTTCATTTCCAAGATACATTGCAGTTCCTCCTAATCCAAGACCTGCTGCTATTCCTTTTAAAATATTTTTTTTTATTCCCATTATGTCATATCCTCATCTTCTTTATCTGGTTTAACTTCTAATCTTTGCGATCTTTCGCCATTTATATAAACTTCATTAATTCCTATAATTGCATCGTCTAATGTATAATATGTCTTATCTTTTACCGTACCACCTGATATTAGATAAGATGCTTCTGATACTCTTGTATCTGTACAAAATTCAATATTAGCCTGATTTAATAACTTTACAATTCTTTGATCTGATACATTAGGATGTAATTCTTTAATATTCTCTATCATTTCTTTTAACTTCATTCTGCTCCTCCTACTATAAACATTTCACTATATTGAGCTTTCAATCTATCAATTCTACCAGTCATAAGTTGAGCAAGCTCTGCATCTTCTTCATCTTCTATGTAATTATGATACAATGCTTCACATATCTTTATAGATGCATAAACAAGAACGTGATCATAAAATTCAGCAGGAAACTTATCAATAGATGAAGTAGCTGAGTCATAACTTGTTACTGCATACTGTGGTAAATATATATAATACAAATGAGCTGAACCAGTAGGTGCTGGTTTAACAGTCATATACTGTTCTTGAAAATAATATATTGGATCATTTTCAGATGCATAATGTATTGAATCTGTATCAGTATATTTATGTATTAAATTTGGACTAACTTCAGTGGCTGGTATTCCATTTCTTTGAACGTATATTATCTCATAAACTTCATCTATATCTATAGCATTACCATTAGTTATAGAAGGATCAGACCATATCCCAAATTTTTGAGTTACGAATCCGCCTTTTGTAGCTTTGATTTTATTATACACATCATAACAACCATCAACAATATACTGCTTTGATTCATCGTCAGTATAGCCATCTGTTGTGCCTGTGTAATAACCTATTCTTGTTTTAAATACCATAGTTTCCTTTGTGACAGATTCGGAGCAAGCCCTTTATACGACTTGCTCCTAGTTCTGTTAAACTAATATTAAGTAGCTACCAATATTCCGCCATCTGCACCACTAACACCATAAGCAAACCAGATAGTACCATCTGTATGAAGTTCGATAAAATCGCCCTTCTTACAAGTATGATCAAATCCTACAGTATCAGCTTGATCGTCTACTACTACACTAACAGCACCTGCATCAGCTGCATCAATATAATGAACAACCATAACATCTGTTTGCCCATCATTTAATACGACATCTTCACCGCCACTATTAGATAATGTAGATCCTGCTGCACAATTAACTACAAATTTACAATTCCAACCTATACCTGCATTTGCAGGAGTTGGTAATGTTATAGTGTAGCCTGAAGAACCTGTATCTGTAACATAAAATGTTTTACCAGAATCAGATTTTCCTAAAGTTGTTGCAGCATCGCAGTTTACTACGCCACCGTTCGTTCCACCAATATAAGGTCTAGCCATTTCTTAGCCCTCCTTACGCTGTGATTTTAATTAACGAATGTGAGTTAATGTTAGTAATACCGATTCCCTCATCAGACATGTATTGATCTTTAACGCCATCATACGCATTATCAGTTTTGATATTCGTTTGATACATTGAAGCTCTATACTGTGAGTGGAATAAATTATCATCATCAACTACTAGCATGTATTTGTTATATGGTCCTCTCAATGCAGGAGTAGGAATCATTTGTAACATTCCATGAGGTGTTTCTAAAGTTCTGTAATTGAACCCTAAAGCATCTCTTTTCATATCACCTATGTTAACACTCCATCCATTATTACCAGCGAATCCAGAGTTACCTGCCATTTTAGACCAGTAACCTAATGCACCAGCACCAACAAATGCTTTTTTAACACCTGATGTTGGAACATATTGGAATACTTTTTCCATATCATCAACAAAATTAGCATATGTATAACTTGCTTCTGATGCTGTAAATATGTTTTGATAATCGTGAGTTGTTGTTGAGTTACCGTATGCTTCAATAGCTGGTATAATACCATAAGTTGTTCTAACTAATCCTGCTCCTGAACCTGCTGGAGTAGCTATTGTTCCAACTGCTGCGCCATTAATACCGCCATCTGCAAATGTTTCATCAACATCCGAGCCTCTATAACCGTCTGCAAAAGCTGATTCACCTAATCCAGTACCACCTACACGTTTACCAAATAAGAAAGCTCTTTCTTTTTGGATTTTGTGTTCTTGTGATTTCTGCATTCTTAATCTAGCTAATTCAGATGATTCACCTCTTAAAGCTGCTTCTAACAATGTACCAGTAATTTCAAGAGGATTCTTGAATATTTGGCAAGAGTTATAAACTACTTTAAGTTCATCTGCCCATGCTTCAGGTGAGTAACCACCTTCACCGTGTGCATTACCAACTACATGAAATACATCATTATCTGCACAATCTAAATCAGCATCTAATGGTGTAAATTGAATAGTGTTTGCATCGGTTACTGTAGTTATTATTGCAACACCTCTTTTAGTTGTTTCAGTGCTATCCCAGCACTCAACAACTAGGCCAAGCCAAGAAGCATCACATGCAGGTAGTCCTACTATATTATCAACATCTAAATCTGCTGATTCAGTATTAGCACCTGGTGCGCCTATTTCACTTGCTGCGAAAAAACTTTGCTTAACCCATGGTTGTTTGTGTTCGAACATTTTAAATACGGGATCTGGAACGTTTCTTGTTTCCTTGTTTGCGATAACGGTTGTAAATGGTGTTACGTCCGTCCACAATTCTTTAGTCACTTGAGGATCGATGTAAAAATTACGTCTATCCGTAAAGAGAACTCCAGAAGCCGATAGATCTTTTGCTGCCATTTTCTTTCTCCAATTACCCTTCGCTCAACTGCTTTTTAAGCCTTCGGTCAGGGATAGATTTATTTTATTTTTTCCAAGCTAGCATGCTTTCGTTGAATAACTGTTCATCATTTTTAGGAGCTTGAGAAGTTCCACTAGCAACAGCTGTTGATTGTGGTACTTTTAATCTCTCTTCTCTATTTTGATATTCAGCTACTCTTTGTTGAGTTTGCACTTGTTGTTTACTTGGTGCATTCATCATTTCATAAACTTTAAACAATGTGTCGAATGTCACATTATTAGGATTTTGCAACCATTTTATAGCATCACTAGTTTTCTCAGGACTCCAGCCTAAACCAGACACAGCGTGATTATACGCTTGTCCTTCTGCAGCTCTTTGATTTTGAACTTCTTGTGCTTGTGCTTGTTGCATTTGTCGATGTTCATCAACTTTTCCATAATAATCTATCATATTATCTCGATACATGTCATTTTCAAGTCTATACTTGAAAGAATCACTATCTGGATCATTATATGCATCTACCTCGTTGTAAGAATGTGGTTTCTCAGGACGAACAGGTTGCTTCAATGAATTCTGCTCGGCAGGTTGTTCATTGGAAAGCGATTGCTGTAAATTTTGTAAGACTTGTGGATTCTGCTGTATTGTCTGAGCTAGAGGATCCATTTGTTGTCTATAAGAATTAAACTGTTCTTGTAAATTATTAAGCTCACTTTGAGTCCTATCGTGTTTTGATTGCCAATACTCATAACGATCTGCATCTTGTTTTACTGAAGTCTGTTGTTCTGGGACAGCATTAGCTTGACTGGCTAATTGCCCTGTAGCAGTTTCATTAGATGGTGAAATCATGTCCCCTTCAGTCGAAAAGACATTTACTTCAGACGGTGTTGTTCCTGCTTGCCCTATTGGTGCTTTTGCAGGATCAGTCGTCTCCATTACTGCTGGTTCTGTTGGAATTGTATTTTCCATTTATTCTCCTAGTTTGTCATTATCAGCAACTATTCTTCCAAGCCTAGCAACTCTTCATTTCTAGCAGAGATGACGTTTTCTGACTCATTATTACTAGCCATTTCTTCAACTTCTTCTTTTACCTGCTTGAACTGATCATTAGTTCTATGCTTGTACAATTGAGCTGTTGCTTGCATAGATGCTTCCATCTTAGCAAGTTTCACCTCAAAATCTTTTAATTCAACACGTTTTCTATCGTGTAATGACTCACGTTGTGCTGTTTGTAGATCACCTTTGAGTTTTTTAACTTCTTCTTCTAGTTGCCCGACTTGTCCTTGTAATTGAGATTGTATTCCAGCTCTCTCAAGAACACCTTCCATATCTGCAACGTCAGTTTGTTTTAATAACTCTGTTTGATCAATTACTCCCATTGAGTATAATTCTTTATAATATTCAAATCTAGCCCATCTATTATTAGGCAATGTACTGCCAGATATAACTTGCACATCATAATTGCCTATTGTTATATCATTTATTCTCCCTAGAATAACATTAGTAAAATCATCGTAAACCATTTGATTTATTTCTACATTTTTAGGAGAGCTATTAGGTTGTAATACTCTAATAGTCTTTTCATCTGTATATATCCATTGCATCATTTGTATAACAACTTTACCAAGTTGATTTAACATATACTCTATATCATCTTTTTTAGATCTTATTCTTCTTTGACCAAATTCATCTAGTGCTAAAGTACCTTTATATGTTTGAGGTGCAGCACCTTGATCACCTTGCATTAATGCATATATACCTAAAATTCTTTCTATATCAGCTTTTGCTTCTCTTTCATTGTTATATAATTCATTAGGAAGAGGAACTGGACCTGCTACAATAGGTTGTCCTAATTCTGGATCAAACTCTATAACAGCAGTACCTGCCTTAGCCCATTCTTGTGCTAATTGTTGTTTATCCATAGAACCTCTAGGTATTAACAACTTAACATTTGTAGAACTAGAAGCATGTGCTATAATTAAACTTCTTACCTTGTTAACGTATTCTTGTAAACCTTTAACAAGTCTAACATCACTCATAGGAAAAGGACTTCTATCGTGATGATTCATTAAAGTAACTACTGGATAATGCTCTATAGGTTTCATATAATCTGCAATAAGTTTATCACCTACTGATATAATGCATCTGATTCTATCACATTTAATAGGAGTTACTTGTATTTGCTTGTCTTCAAACAAGTCTCTAATCTTAATTGGTATTATTCTAGTAGTAGAATTTGGAACTGAACCTGCTTGCTCTTCACCTTTTAGTTGCACTGGTTGACCAGACATAGGATCTACATACTCATGATAGATGCCATCAAACTCATCAAATAAGAGTTTAGCTTGTCCTACTTCCTCTCTCCCTGTAACATACGCTGGTTCTGGATTACCTCTTCTTTCAATAATAAAAGCTGGTCTTTCTAAAAATTCTTCAAATTGTTCTTCTGTTAATACATGCTCTTTAGGTTCAAAAGGATCAAACACTCTCAACATAGGCATTTTAACTTTAGTATACCTTTCCATTAATTCTAATTGTCTATCTTCATCTAGAGCATTATTAGAATTGCCTTTATTAAAAGGTCCTACTTGTTGTTTTTCAATACTTACATCTCTAGTTGTGGGATAATCACCTAAAACTCCTGTTTCATCAGCAGATAAAATTAAATCTTTGTAATCAGGGAATTGAAGAAGTAATTGAGATTGCATTGTTTTCTTCGCTATAATTATATGGTTAGCGTCTTGACAGAATGTGTCGCGTGATGCTGGATCAATATATAAATCCATAGGATCAACGGACTTGAGAACGACATCACCCTTACCGAAATCAGCGTTCATATCAGGGTAAGCCATTATACATCCTATCCCTTTAACGTAGTAATCTTCTATACACTGCTTTAAAACAGTATTTCCATTTGAATTATCCCACACCCAAGCCAATAAATCTGACATAACTCTAGCTGTTTCATTATCGCTAGATTCTCTACCTACTACTTGAAACCTAGGTTTATTAGTTGTAAGCATAGCTTTAGCTTGTTCAACTGCATTATGTATACAGTTAACAACTACTGGTGCTTGATTTCTTGCTTTTAATTTGTTTACTTGTTCTTTTGTCCACTGAGCGCCTGATTTAAACTCACTGTCTTCAACAGCTTGTTTAGCCCAATCAGCTCTAGCAGAAGAGTATTCCCTAACTAGTTCTTCGGTTAGCTTAACTTCCTGCTCTTGTAATTGAACATCTTGTTCTTTGTTTGGCATAATACCTAATTAATTAGCTAATTAAATTGCCTTTAATATAATACGAGGTCACACTGTCATCCAAGAATCATTTTTAAATTTACCTTGAAAAGTATTGTTTTCACTGCTTTTATCGTCTGAACTATCATGATGCGGTGTAAATATACCTTTATTTGCATAATACAGTCCATCTAGTAAATCGTCATGCTTACCTCTAGGATATAGTAGCAATTCATCTCTAAGCTCTATCATATCCTTAGTTATATAGACTTTACCTTGTGCAAAGTAAGGCTGCAGTGTTTCTAGTCTTGATGACTTAGAATTACGAGGTCTTTCTTTTATTTCCAATCCTGATATAAATATCTTTTCTTCTTCACATCTTTTTCTAACATATTCTCTTAACATCTCTTGATAACCAACCGACTCTATTCTAGTCTTAGTTGGTTTATATATTTTAAATTGATTTATAATTGATTCTGCTAAATTCATAGGAGTAGCCCTGTTCCTGTAATAAGGGAGAACAAAGCGATTGCCTTCTTTGTCTATGGCTAAAGTAACAACAGTACTATAGTCTGCTGTTTGTGCTGTGGAGGACGCAGGATCTACTCCCATAAATAAATTTACTGCTCTTCTTTCTTTTACTTCTGTTCCTTCTAAATTTTCTAAATTTAAATATGCATGTCCATCTTCATGCATTATCTTACCTTTGTAATAGTTTATATACTCTTCTTTAAACAGTTGATCTTCATCACCTACTATCTCACAAAGGTATTCTCTATAAAATACACTTACACGTCCAATTGATTCTAACTCTTTCTTCTTTTGTTTAAGTTTATCAACTGGCTGCCACTCTTCCCATAATGCAATATTCTTATCTAAGTCTGGTTTAAATAAGAAGTTATGCCATCCATCCATTTCTTTTAATGTTTCTACTAAACATCTTTGATGAATTGGAGTACCAATAATAGCTATTCTACCTTTCATTGGATCTAATGATGGTATAGCTGATTGTAATAACCATCTTAGGTTTCCTTCCATAGCCTCTGCTGTCTTAGTATTATTCTCATCTTCTGGATCATCTACAATAATTAATGTAGGTCTTTGATTACCGTGCTTTATACCACGTAGCTGCTGGCCTGTACCTTTGCATATAATCATAGTACCATCTTTTAAAGTAACTTCTGTCTTAGCCCAAGACTTAGCAGAGTTCATACCCCAATATCCAAACATCTGCCTAAATGTTGCAGAATAATCTAATACGTCCTTTATAGTACCAAGTAACTTAACTGCGTGGTCTTGCGTTCTAGATACTAATACAATTAGCTTAGGACCTTTATCAAACATTATATGATATAAAGGAAACACACCACCTACTATAGATGACTTGGCATGTCCCCTAGGTGCTATAATATTTACTTGTTTATTTTCTTTATTCTTTAATGTTTCAGCAATCTGGTAATGAAACTGTGGTGATGGTACAGAAAACATATTAGGCATAGATACCTTGCCAAATAAAATCATATTTTCTTTTAGTTTATCTAATATCTTCTTGTTCTTCAACCTTTCTTTCCATCTTTACTTTCTTTTCTTCTGTTTCTATTGCATCTAGTATTTTACTAGTCATATCTATTTCCATAGTATCTGTAGTTACCACTTTACCTGGCTTCATTTGCAATAAGTCCATAAAACTATCAGTTACTTTTAAAAAATTAGAAATATCACCTTTAGTCCTTGCAAGGTTTAAAGCCTCTAACTGCAATTCCAATACTTGATCTTGAGTAATACCCTTATCTAGTAATATTTCTTTTAATTTTTTTTCTACCATATCTTGTATCCTTTGTTTCTTAAACAACCTTCTTACTGTAGCCTCTGGGAACTTTTGATCTGGTCTGTATATCTTACCAATCATTTCCCAATCAGGCTTCTCACCCCCAATAACACTGGCAACGTATGCATTTACTGCATTATTTGCTCTTTGTGTCTTGGCTTCCCTATCTACCCAACTCCTTGCCTTAACGTGCGAGTAGTTACCTATCTCTTTATTAGGCTCATATAGGAATTGTCCTGTATTTGTAACCCATTGCACACCATGCGCACACTTAACAAAGGTCTTAGTCCTACCTTTCTTGTCTGTATATACCTTTCTATCAAGGCATTCACCTACATATCCATCATCTGACAAGGCATAGTCACCTTTATCTGCATGTCTCCAATCAATATAAGCATATCCCTTAGTATCTGCTTCATCTTTAGAGTATATTACAAATTCTCTTGTTTTTCCACCTATTCTTCTTTTAATCTGATCCATATTCCCCCTATCTAAAAAATAAAAACATAATTAACATAACTATCTTATCTATAACCCATAGAGCAATTAAAATACTTACTTTCCTATCTAACTTTATACTACTCCTACTACACTTACAAACTTAATGTTGTCAAACATTACGTTTGTAGTAAGAATATACGCTCTACTTTCCACGAATACTCCTATATACGTCTACTCTTACTTTAATCCGTACTCTCATCGTAATCTTTTGCTTCAATTTTTTCTAGTTTTAGCTTTATCATCTTACGAGCTATCTCTTTCTCAGCATCTATTATTTGAATATAATCATTATAGTCCTGATCCTTTGGTATATCGTCTTCAAATTGCTTTGTAAAGATGTTAAACACTAAATATTTGTTCTTCTTAGCCATAGAGTAATATAATACTGGGAGAGTACTAAATCAAAAAGTTATTTTAGAATGAGAGTGAGAGAGATTGGGTTAACCGTACCCCCCACGTTTAAGTGGTGTGGGGGTTGAATTAGGTTGAGTTGAATCGTTTAATTGAGTTCAACCTAATCTTACCCACACCATAGTCGTGTGAGCTAACGTATGTAATGCACACACACGACCTTATCGTACACTAACCCAATCACACACACACGTATAATCATAATCCATACACATACATTAATGTACTCTTTATTTGTGTTATGTTAATATAAGGAGAATACAATGTACGTTATAACAGTTGAAGAATTTAAATCTATCATACTTTCTAATCCTGAATTACCTGATGAAATGCCTGAATGGTTCACAGAAATATTCATAGTTAAGAGAGGATAATACATAGAGCATACCTAACACGTATGCTCTTTTTTTGTGTTATGTTAACTAACGAGGTATATTATTATGAACGTAAACTATAAACAAGCTAAAGGTAAAGCTGCTAAATACACATTCAAAACATTTGAAACAGTTGGCAACGTTACCGCTATTGTTACTTGTGGCTTTATTACAGGCTTTAAAGGAATGCGTAATAAGCTGCGTGAAATGGTCTAATTAACGTGAACACTATATGTAGAGTAATCTATGTATAGTGTTCTCTTTTTTTGTAGTAATAAAAGGTAAAATAATGAACATAAAATTAACAATAAACCTGGCTTAAATGATAAATTTATCGTTTAAATACTGTAACTATAGTGAAAAAGAAGACAGAGAAAACTTACAAACGGGTATAAGTAAGGTAATATAATTTAAAGAGTAAACATAAACGTTTGCTCTTTTTTTCTAGAAAATAGAGGTATATATGACTTGCTGCTGTGGTTATAAAGAAGAATCTAAGTATTCTACTAAATGTCCTAATTGTGATGAAGAGTATGACTAATGTTATGCTCTTTTTTTACAATAATTAAAGAATAGGAGTGTTCAATGGAAGATTTAAAAGACGTTGTAGATGTTAAATTGTATAAATTAATAGCTTATGTAGAAATATTAAGAGAAACAATAAATTCTAATAAAAGTGTAGGTGCTTATAAAACCGAAACTAATAATAGTTCAGAAGATTTAAATAATTATTACCATAAATTAGGTAATGTTAGATATGAACTAAAGAAATTACTAGGTCATCATTTAATTACTAATTCATATAAAGTAAATGGCGATGAACTGTAAAAGATCAATTAAAAGAGTGAGCAACAGCTTGCTCTTTTTTTGTGTATAATAATCATTATATTCCTTTATCCTACAATTCTTCATAATAAAAGGCATCGTTAATTCGGTGCCTTCCTCCTTTTTTATAATAAAAAGAGGTAATTATGCAAGAATTTAAAGTATTATTAAATGAATGGTTAAATCAGTGGAAAGAATGTAGCATTTGTACTGATATGCTTAAATTAGATGATTTAAATATAACCAATGAAGATGAATTAATTTGTGATGAATGTATAAAGGAGTGGACGTAAGTCTGCTCTTTTTTCACGTTATAAAACCCAACGTTTAAAAAACGTATTCTCTTTTTTTATAATAAATTAACTAACAAGGAGACAATATGTCTAACAATAAAATAAAGTTCAATGCAATACAAATGATAGACGGAGAAGATAATATATTTCACAAATCAGTAACTGAAGATGTAGATTTTATATCTGTTCCAATTGAAACTAATAATTTATCTAATACAGAAGATCCACATCCAATAGTATTAGATACAATTAAACAAAGATTGGAATTTAAAGGTAATATAAATCTATCTGAATCTGGAAAATCTTGGAATATTTGGAGAAATACTCTAAATAATGAAGATGATATGGTAGAAATAGATTTGAGTGCAACACCATTCTAATCTAACAGAGAACACTATCTATGGAGCAATCTATGGATAGTGTTCTCTTTTTTTTTAATTATTCGAGGTTAAAATGACAAAAAATCTTACAGATCAATGGACTAAATATGCTAAAAAACGTTTATTGAATAGAAAAATCGTAAAAGTAGAGTATATGACAAGTAAAGAATGCAATAAATATATGTGGTATAAAAGACCAATTACATTCATACTAGATAACGGCACAAGAGTTATAGCTATGCAAGATGACGAAGGTAATGACGGTGGTGTTTTAACTTGTCTTACAGAAAAATCAGAAGATGTATTACCTGTATTAGGAGTTAAAGATGCCTGATAAATGTGTTCAATGCGGAGAAGAAATAAAAGGCACAAAATATGAAAACTACTACGCTAAATATGAATATTTATGCAAAGAGTGGGATTGTTGGGCTGAATGGATGAATGAAAATACATATCCAGAAGATACTCATTAAAAAAAGAAAAGAGAGCTGAAATAATGTTCTCTTTTTTTTTAATAACTTGGAGGTTAAAATGCGATCAAAATGGTTAAGAATTTTAACAGAAAACACAAATCCGTTTGATGAAATTAGAATTATGACTAAAAACGAACTTAGATCATATATCAGAGAACACAGAAGCGTTCAAAAGATAATTATGTCTGGTAAATACTCAGAAGATCAAAGAATGTTGTCTTCAAAAGTAGTATATGCTAAAAACAGATTAAAACTAGTTTCTTAAAATTGGCTGGCATACCTAACAGTTGAGTTTAAAGTATCTGCAGAACTACTCATAAAGTATGCCAAAACTTAGTCCAACCTGTTACGACGGGGTAAGGATAATGACCTAGGTATTTTCAATAGCTATATTGGTGTAAGATAGCTAAACATTATATCAATGATACGATAATCATATTGTAGACATATGGTCGGGGGACGACTTGGCTGATCACTAAAAACACCTCTAAATAACAGATGGATCGCCCCAAAGTTTATAAGCCCTATGAGTCTCACGTGAGTATGAAATACGACTACCGAGCAAGGGCTTATAATCTCTTTTTTTTCACTATTTTTAATAAAATAAAGGAGATAATATGTCATATACATTTGATATAGACAAGTGGTACGAAGAAAGAAAAACAAAAAGAATAAATCAAGCTAAATCATTAAAAAGTTTAAATAAATACTTTAAAGACTTAGGATATAAGTATATTAGAGTATGGTATGAAGGAGCTGGTGATTCAGGTGAATGTTTTCACGCAGAAGGGTGGAAAGGTCAAATAAGCCTTGAATATACACACGATTGTCAACACAAGCCTTGGAATCACAATAACGAAGAAAATTTTGATGAATGGAAAGATATGGACAGAAATCAAAAAGAGTTATCTATTGAATACTCAAAATATATAAAAGAACATCCTGATGAAAAACTTAGCAGTGACTTACATTGGTTTATTGTAGATATGATTGACTATGATTGGTATAATAACGAAGGTGGTCAAGGCGAAGTAATATGGGATTTAGAAAAAGAATCTATAATTGTTAATGGAGAGCAAAATAGAAGAAGTTATATTGAATGTAAAGAAGAATATTTCTTAGATGGCTCAGATCCTAAAACAAGCTATAGAAATGAAGTAATTCAATAATGAAAACATTGCATCATTGTAAATCAAGCGTTAAATTATTTGGTGGTAGAGTCGGAGACTACTATCAAATACACGCTTGGTTTGATGAAACAAAAGATCATTATGCTGATATTAGGCATAGAGCATTAAGGCATCACACTCAAGGTATTAAACAGTGTGAATTGAAATTTGGAATAGTAATAAATAACTCTGATGATAAAGATATAGCTGTTAGATCTATAGCAGAACAACATATAAGAGAGGATTTAGGATTCATTCCAACAGTTCAAGATTGGCTTAAAAATATCAAACCTACATCTTGGATGGCAAGTACCAAGAAGAATACTTTAAAGAAACACACTTTGATGTAAATGATGGGCCTAAGGCTAGCTTAATACCTTTAACAATTAGGCAAGGGACATACATCAAATAAGCGGAGGGGACGGGCGTTATATGCTTGAATAACATAAAAGGTCGTCCCCCAATAATTTAGGGAGTGGAGAGAAGATACCGTGAGGTCTTCCAAGGGATTTTAGATCGCATTGTTCATTCCTTTTCCCTGTTTGACACTCCCGATTTTATAATAAGGAACAATGATGAAATACATAATAAGAAAATCAATGATAATAAGAGACTCAGGTCGTAGTAGTGATTTTATTACACCTAGTTTCGGTTTCGGCTGTTTGTATAAATGTACCTATTGTTATATGCGAAGACATAAAAAACAAGGTTTACAAATCGCTAAGAATACAAACGAAATACTCGATGCAATAGATAGACATCTATGGTTATTAAAGTGGCCAAAAACACCTAATCAAACGCACGAGAAATACTATACATATGATTTTAGCTGTAACGAAGACTATGTTTTGCATTTAAAATACCATAACTGGCAAGATCTGTTTGATTATTTTAAACATAACACAAAAGCTATGGGTACAGCTGCAACAAAATATGTAAACAATAAAATGTTAAAATATAATGCAAATAGAAAGGTTCGTATTAGATTTAGCATAATGCCTCAAATATTGTCAGATAAGCTAGAGCCTGGTACATCTAAAATTATTGACAGAATAAAAGCTGTTAATAAATTCTATGAAGCAGGCTATGATGTTCATTTAAACTATTCACCTATAATAATGTATAAACACTTTGAAGAAGATTATGCTAAATTATTTAAACTAGTTAATGACAACATTGATAAATCCATAAAAGATAAAGTCAAAGCAGAGTGTATATTTATGACACATAATAAAAATATGCACGAATATAATATAAATAACAATATTAAAGGCGAAGAATATTTATGGACTCCACATAATCAAGAAGTAAAAACTTCTCAATATGGTAGCGTTAATATTAGATATGATTATAAAAAGAAATCGCAATATATACAAAGATTCTTAAATTTACATAGTAATTTGCTAGATTGGCAAACTATTAGGTATATATTCTAAGTATAGGCGATTGGAGGAGAAAAAGAGAGAGCCAATAACTGGTCCTATAAGTCCTGGAGCTAGGCGAAGGAATATGTGAGGCTCTCTTTTTTTTTACTATAATTTATAGGAGTTATTATGAACCAATGGATTCATAGGCAGTGGGGTACTAAAGACATATTATATTATTGTCCTAAAAATAAAATAGTATGGCAATACGATAGATATGGCAAAATACATATGTTTGAAGATATGCCCACATACGGACTAGAGAGAAAAACAATGACTGATTACAAAAACAAAGAGGTAATAAATGCAGAAGAATGCTAAAAATGTATTACAATTCAGTGAAAAGACATTTGAAACTGAAACAGCACAATACACAATAGAGAAAATAATAATGGAAATAACAAACCTGGAACAGCTTAGAAATATAAAAGATTTAGCAAACAAAAGATTTAAAATGTTTGCACAAGCAGAAGGAGCTATGCTTATGCCAGGCGATAAAGTTAAAGTTACAGGATCTAATAAACTTGAACAAGGTAATATTATAAAAGTAAATAGAACTAGAGCTGTAGTAGCTATAGATGGGAAGGAATGGAGTGTTCCATTTGCTATGTTGAGTAAAATAGAGGAGAACAATGATACAAACTAACTGGGATGCACCTATTAGAAAGGTGCCTTTAGAATATAACGGAACAAAATCTAATGCTTGGTCTGTGCAGAGAGAAGATATAATTACAACTAAAACAGAAGATACTACTATAAATGGACCTGTATGGAACGAAGTAGGTGTAGTTAGTGATAATTACTTATTAATACCAAATAAGAAAGTAGTAGAACTAGCTAATGATGTTGCTGATAATTCTGGGTTACAATTCGAAGAAGATAAAATATTCTACAATGGAAGACAGTTTATGTATTCAATGGTTTCTAAAGATACAGTAGGTGAAGTAGAAGTAGGAGATGATGTTGGACTAGGAATAATGTTTTGGAATAGTTATGACGGATCAACAGCATTATCCTTTAGAATATATCTGCAAAGGTTAGCTTGCTT
>CERO01030984.1_pt1 | contig 15121 bp, 31 predicted proteins | sample 530851 | NCBI WGS metagenome assembly CERO01 (sample SAMEA2621033, study PRJEB7988) | marine metagenome | biome: marine biome (ENVO:00000447); feature: surface water layer (ENVO:00002042); material: "saline water (ENVO:00002010), including plankton (ENVO:xxxxxxxx)" | depth 5 m
GCGTTAGACTTCATCCGACAAAGACTGAATTAAATCAGCCATAACCTTACAAACTTTTTGTGCTTTTATCTTAGCCTGGTTGTGATCTCTTTCCATTAAATCTTCATATAACTCGGTAATAAGATCATGTGAATTATTAGTCACAAAGTTAATATGCTTGATAGCATTCACATCGTCTTGAGATATATCGTTCATTTATGTTTTAAGTCCATCTACTCAAATATAAAAATTTTTTAATAAGATTCAAACACTGTCTTGGTTTGTGTACTTTTATTTTATCTATTTTACTTGGTGTTTTAGTAAAACCTTTCTCTTTAAAATAGTGTTCGTTTAAATATTCTAGATAATTCATTTACTTGTTTTTATATAAGCCCCTAAGCTAATTAAATCTAAGTACTCATCCATATCTATAATAGACAGATCGGTTAGTGTAATGTAATGACCATGAGTTTTCATAACTTCAACAGCAAAAGTAATTGGTTCATTATAATGATGGACAACACCCCCTAATACATAAGTAATAAAATCATTAGGAGAAATGTCAGTCAGGTTTTGTTCAATGTACATAGCGATTTTTATTGCTATTTGTTCATCTATTTCTTCTAGTGAGGTTATAAAGTTATCTTCAACTTCATATCCTCTATCCTTTATATACTTCGGTGTTGTATCCATATTCTTTTAATTCTTTTAACCTATACTTTTGTAAAGCTGAAACTCTCCCCTTTGGTGTTTTTACTTCAGAAAACAAAACCTCACAGTTAGGAGGTATTGCTAGTAAATCAGGTATTCCGTTTTTATTAGTTTTAATTAATTTAATAACATAGTACCCTTTAGCTTCTAACTCTTTTATTCTTTTGCTTTGTATCTGTTGCTCTGTCATTTTTATAATCTAAATAAAAACCTACTCCTACAATTATATTCATTCCTAATGATGAACCAATCTCTATTAAGTCATGAAATGAATGAATAGAGAGATGAATGTGTCCAACAACCCAAAAAGGTATTGCTAAGTTTTGGCTTATCCAAATAAGAGTAAACTTAATAAACCTCATATTACAAATTTAATAAATCCTTTTTGAAGTGATTAAGGGTATAATCCTTCTTTTTAATAACACTCTTATATATATCATTCTCAATACCACCTTCAGTAAATATCCAATATATTTTATTATACAATCTGTTTTTTGTTGTCATCCTATCTCTAGATTGCCAATAGCTTGTAGCACTAAAATCTATGTTATAATACACCAAAGCCTGAGCATTCTTTAAACTTATACCCTCTCTTCCTGACACAATCTGTAGAGCAATACTTTTATTGGTAGTGTTAAAATCTTCTAGTTCTGTACATAAACCTTTACGATATACTTTTTTTAAAGCATTAAGTTCTTCTTTAAATTTATAAAAAATAGCAATCTTTTTATTTTTAAATTCTTTTCTAATAAATTCTGCTTTAGATAAATCAATTACCATTGAGTCTCCACTTTCGAATTTTACTGTACCAGAGTAAAGCTGATGTAGTTTTGACATTAACTTAACTGCTGTATCTGCTAAGATTACATTATCTTCTCCTTCGACAACCCTATCTTTAGTAAGTTTTCTAACTAATGATTTTGTAATATCTGAAGGAGATACATATAATACCTCTTCATCTGTATTTACTTTAAAGCCAGCTTCTTTTTGTGTGTATGTTATTGTATATGGTTTCATGACATCTAATATTGATCTTAATCCTTGGCTCCAATCATTAATACTTATGGCTCCAATCTTCTTTTGTTTGACTTCAACATATTGTTTTGCAAATTTGTAAAAATTAATATGTTGTTTAAATGGATTTGTTCTGATTCCATAAACCTGGTGATACATTTGTGAGTATGACTCAGGGGTAGGAGTTCCAGATAACAGTATAACAAAAGGATTATGTTTTAACAAAAACCCTTTTACTGTCTTTGCTCTTAGGCTTGGTTTAGGAAATGCCCCCATAGAGTGGGCTTCATCACAGACTATCATATCCCATTTTGTCTCATGAGACACTTTATGGAGACTTTCATAATTTATAATAGTAATGTTATAGTGAGGATTAAGCATATCATAATCATTTTGAATGCTTGATATGGCTTTTTTCTTTGTAATAAACAAGAGGTTGTGGACGGGAACAGCAAGACTCATAGCCAAACTTGTCAAGGTTTTTCCTGTCCTAACCTCCATAGCAAGATACAAAAACCTATGTTTTTTTAAAACTTCTGTGCCTTTTTTAACTATCTCAGCTTGATAATCCCTTAATTTCATATTATGTCTTTGCACTGATTAACCACAGCTTCAACCACATCAACAGTGACTGCATTACCACACATCTTATATCTTTGTGTGTTACTCACTTCTTTTGTCTCACCATTATAAATTCCATATTGAGTCCAATTATCAGGAAACCCTTGTAGTCTTTCACATTCTATAGGAGTAAGCCTTCTTATAGATTTGTTTTCTATAACACCATTGGGTTCTGAGGATCTTAATGTAAAAGCATCATCACCCTCAGACTTAACTGAATTTCCATACTTTTCAGAGTTACCTAATTGTGTTGGCACAACCACACTATCAAAAGGGTGAGTAGTGACTGCATTAGAAACATCATCAGTCCTAGTTTCTAATTGTTTTTTTCTATTATCTTCTTCACCTTTTGGCTTTTGCCTAGGATAAGTTCTTAATGCTCCTGATACTGCTAGTGGTGGCATAGTGCTTACATCCTTCTCACTGTGTCTTCGTGCAGATAAACAAGGGCTTTCATCATCTTCCCTCACTCTAAGCCCTTCATCATTCCTATAGTCTGCCATTTTAATATAAGTATCAGAAGAACCCATCTTCCAATATCTTGAGGTTATTGTTCGTGTACATCCAGATTCGGAACCTGATAATCGTTGTCCTTTTTCCCCGATCTGTCCATTAAAAACTTTGTCATCTTTTTGGATAGGAAAAACTCCTTTCCAATCTCTTGGGGGGTTTGCAGAATATCCGACAAGGTAGATTCTCTCTCTGTTTTGGGGTAGAAACCACGATGTATTACACAATTGCCATTCAAGTCTATAGCCCCCAATGTTGGTAAAGGCTTGGAGGATTGCCGCAAAGTCTCTGCCATCATTTGAGCTGAATGTTCCTTTAACATTTTCCCAGATAAAAACTCCTGGTCGGCACTCATCGATGAGTCTAATCGCTTCAAGTATAAGGCTCGATCTATCTCCTTCCATCCCTTTACGATTTCCAGCAACACTAAAGTCTTGGCAAGGGCTTCCAAAGGTGATAGCGTCAATTTTTGGTAACTGTTCTCCTCGAACATCTGTAACTGATCCGACATATTTACTATTTTTAAAATTATACTTATATACTGCAATGGCATGAGCATCGACTTCAGAAAAGAAAGTTTTAACGTCATATCCAGCTTTTTCAAAACCTAGGTGAAATCCCCCAATTCCTGAAAAAAGGTCTAAAACAGTAATTTTTTTCATATTTTCTAAAATTCGGCTATCATAGATGAGTTCTAAGAGATTATCTCTTAGTCGGTGATACCTACATACCCCTAAAAATCTATTTTACCATTTTCTTCTAAGTCTTGTACATTTCTAAACACAATCCATCTTCCTCCTGAATCTCTTCCTTCTTCAGGATCACACTTATATTTAAATTGATTATAAGCAGTCAACCATTTATAGAACCTTGTCCTAGACACTGTCATTTTTGACTTAGGTGCAAAGTCAGGGTTGTCTTCAATAAAATCAAAGTACAAGTCTTGTTTAAATATTTTTGTATTAGTTGCTAACATTTTATTTGGTGGCATATCATCTAATATTCCACACCATTCTATAAACTCATGGCATGTCTCAGCCGAGAGTCTTCTAATCTTCAAGTTAACAAATTCACTCTTAACTAATCCAGACTTCAAATATAACTGTAAGCACTCAATCATAAAGTTGTCAAATGAACACCACTCATCATCATTCCATTCACCAAACATTAATTTACCAAATTCTTTTAATGGAGTATATTCCCTAGTATAAAACTGTGCCAACTCCAACTCCCACTTTCTCCTCTCAAAAGATGAGCCTTTACCTCTTATAGCATAGTTAGTAGTAATTGCTACTTTAGGAGATTTAGAAAAAGGTATCTTTATTGCATCTTTGTTTTTCTTTTCTAAGGTTAAACCCTCAGTAACTACAGAAAAAAGTCTTTCAAAGTTAAAATGCTTACTTACATCATCAAAGCATAGGATCTGAGTATCTGCACTTACAAGTTGATATGCAAAGGATTTCTCAAAATTAAAAGATTTTCCATCTATCACCACAACCTTCTTCATGTGAGACAAAGCATTAATAAACAAACCTTTACCAGTTCCACCTTCTGGAGAATCAGAAATCTGCTCATCATTAAGTATTGTGGCGGGGCTATAGGATAAATTTTTCCAAGCATGAAGCAAATATCCTATTGTAGATCTCATAGATTCTATTCTACTCTCATCATTACCACAAATGTTAGATATAAATGATTTATAATCACACTCATTAGACTCACACATTACAAATGTTCTGTCTATTACATGGTCCTTCCAAACATAACCACCTAAATCTAGGTAATCAATAGGGGTCACAGTGTTTTTTGTTACTTTCACTGCACCTGACTTATAATATAAGTATGCAGTGTCTTTAGTGTCTTCTATAAAATATACATCTATTGAAGATAAAAGAGTTAAAAACTCTTCTCTAAAATACCTAGTGTGTTCTGCAAAGTAATTGTATACAGTAATGTCATCTATCTCTAACAGATAGTTTAAAATAAAATCTTTAATTTCTTTTTCAGAGGTGTGATCAATAAGGTTGTTAGTTACCCTTACAAACACATAACTTCTGCTTCCTTCTGGATTAAACTTATAGAACCCATTCTCTTCTAGAAAACTTTTAAAGGATATGTGTACTATCTTTATTACTCCTTTGTCATTTTTAGTCCAAAACTTACTATTAGACTGTTCATCTTCGAGTCTGACTAATACATTTTCTATTGTTCCGACCTCAACATCAGACTCTTCAAGCTGGGATCGGATTTCTTTTTTTGAGACACCTCTTTTTAATTTTTCTCTGACTGAATTTACTTTATCTTCATCTTCATAATATTTTGTACCAAAGTTTTGTACCTGGGCATAAGCAGAAGTAATTGTTCTTTTAATCTCAGTAGCAGTAAAATTTTTACTAGCAAAGTTATTCATAACATACTCTGCCAAGGTTTGATTTACACCAAAATCATTAAAAGCAGCCGCCAATATGTATATGTTTTGGTTTCTTTGTCCTTCTACCATTGGGTACTTTTTAAGCCACCATTTAGTAAGGATGTCTACAATTTTATTTTCATCAGTAACTGGTATAGTGGGAATATCTACATGTTTAATAACTTCAGTATATTCTTGCTCTACTATTTTATCCCAAGTACTTGATGTGGTGTTAATATGTATAAGAGGATCATAAGACTCATAACATACTCTAGAAATATTCTTACATGTCTTATCAAAATACTCAGAGTTTAAGTAATGTTGTAGACTTAAAAAATAATTTTTATGATTGTCAGGTTCTTTAGGAATTTTTACTACTGCTTTTAATCCCTTTCCACTTGGAGAAATAAACAATGCAAAGATATATTTATTCTTACTTAACCTCTCTTTTTCTTGAAGCATATCTTTGTTGGTTTTATAGCCATCAAAGTCTAAGCATATTAATCCACTATGTGCTTGTAGGGATGTATCGTTTCTTTTATTAAAGGTGCCACTAAAACAAATGGCTGGCAATTGTTGTTTAAGAAGGTTTCTTTTTTCTTTGTCTTTTTCAGCTCTAATCCTTTTGACTAAATCTTTAGAGGACCCTTCTTGAATTCTTTTTAAGATAACATCCACTTTTCTATAGAATGGTTGTGCCGTTTCTTTAATATCTTTAAAGATAGTAATGTCCATTTTATGTCGATTTAATTTAATTAAATTTAATTTTTACTTCTATATAAATAGATTTTACTCTATTATGTCAATTCTGTCAATAAATAATAATATATAATATTATAAAAAAAAGATAATACAAATTATTATTATAGGGTTCAATACTAATTTTTTTTTGTCATTTGACATTAGACAAAAGAGAAGAGAAGTGAAACCACGCACTCCTCTAACTCTAATGTCAAGGTCGTAAGTTAGTGTGATCATTATAAAAGAGCATGACTCTTTCCAGTCTCCTATTTCTTACGTCCAAACACATTTAGAAAGGCAGATCTGGACTAACTTCCTTTTCTTCTTTCTGTACCACTGGTTGTTCTGCCTTATTTTCTTTGGCTTCTGGTTTCCAGGTATTAATAGATACATGATGAGTCTTACCATACTCATCAACCTCTCTCTTTTTTTGAACTTTAAGTTTAGCATACCATTTTCCATTATACTCAAACCTATGTTCTTTTGGGATGTCTGATAAACAAACTGATATTTCTACCAATCCACCATCAAATTTTTCTACCCCACTTCCACAATAAATCTTCTGATCTTGATTACTCATTTTTTACAATTTTAATGTTTTGTTCCAAAAATTTTCTTGTTATAGAAAGAATTTGTCTTCTTTCTTTCCAACTACTACAAGTGTTTGGAACATCCACTTGAAAGTGAGTTGATTGTTTTTTCTTTTTATATTTTTTATATAAGTTGCTTATCAATGAACGAATTAACGTCATGAGTTGCCTTATCACCGAAAAATTTCTCATATATTTTAGTTGCATGTTGTACTTTAAGTTGACCTTTTTCAATTGTTTCAGGAGAAACAGGTCTCATGGCTAATTCCATTGTTTGTTTATCAATAATAAGAAACAACATTGGTTTGTTAAATAGCCTTTGATAAATATAGGCCTGGGCATCATAATTATAAGTAAAAAATGAAAACCTAAATTTTGTCAAATCAGATGTAGTTTTTAAATCTATAACTGCACCTTCAGAATAATTTATAACTTTTTCATCTCCATTTTCATCCTCTGCTATTACTTGAAAAGGTGAATTTGTTACAATATCAGCTTTGCCTTTCCAAAGATTATTCATAATAGATTCAGTTTCTGGAACCTCAAAGTTATTACCTTCACTATATATTATAGATGACATCTCTAAATTACCTTGCATAGTGTCTACCAATAAATCGAGATGTTCTTTCTCTTTTTGCAAGAGAAGAATTTCTCCAGGGGGACACATTTCTTTGTAGGCTTTAGTCGATCTTGATGATACATCTACTACTTGATACTCCTTTACTCTTGTAGGCTCAAGCATAGCAGTATGAAAGTAAGAACCTTCAATCATTGCCTTACTTTTAGGTATGTCTTGTTTAAATAACTTTTTATTATTAAACAAGGTTTTTATGTCTGAATATGATAAAAACTGCTTACCATAATCACCATAATAATTAATGTCATCTTGGAGTTTATCCAAGACTATTGCTTGTGGGTCCATAGGGCTATACATGTTTTTTTAGTTCTACCTTCACATCATCACCGATGATATATAAGTCTTTTTCTAACTCTTCTATTAGTTTAGCTAATCCCTTTTTCTTGTTTTTAGCTATCCATTGTAGGACCACATCCCACTTTTCATCCTTCACCTCTAATGTCCACTTCCCTTCCTTCTTAGTTTCTTGAGCAACCTTAACAGGTTTATTTTGATTAGCTATTGCATTAACTACCTCATCGGCACTTGCTACTGAGGTGTCTAATCCTATTCCTAAATTACCTAATGCTCTACCCCAAGCTGAAGTTTCGGCATTTTCTACATAACTTGTTTTGTTTATAAATGTAGAATTTTTAGACTCTTCGGCTAAACCAGTTGCCAAGATCCTATCATTATCATCTTTAATAATAGCCATAACTAATATAGATGCTTCTGTTTTCTCTATTACTTCAGTAGTGAGAGAATACTTAGGATATGTGGCTCTGAAATACTTAAGTCTTTCATGAACCTCAACATAATCCTTTCCTTTGATTTTAATTGATTTTAGTTTATTCATAATTGTGATTTTGATTTAACTTGATTTAATTTTCTTTTATATATAGTAAACTTCACCATGATAGCCTCTCTTCTGTTCTTAAGGTTTTGAATATGCTTATCATTCTTTCTAGTGTTTACTTCTTTCTTAATTCTTTCTTTAATAATATTTAATTTATGTTGGCAATTACTAATAGCTAATTGAATTACCCCTACTTTCCATCCAAATCGATAGAAAAAATCATACTCTTCATCTGTGCATAATTTAAAGTAATCACCACCCTTACCCATATTAAGTATTTCTATTCTATCAGTAAACTTTTGAATTTTACACCCCTTGTTTATTACCGACTCTCTATTGGTAAACTGAGTAATAATTGCCCTTGGATCAGACTTGGCTTCATTAAATATTTCAATCAGTGTCGGCATCTTGTGTGGCTTTGTCAATAAAGTTTTTATAATCTACATCTTCCTCAATCATTTTTTTAGCTTGGTTGTAACCATGCATAATACTTGAATGTCCTACTTTATACCCATTCTCTTCTAGAAATCTTTGGATGAAACTAAATCTAATGGGTCTTTCTTTACAGAGGTAATATAATATTTGTCTTGCTTCTACTATGTCTTGTCTTTTAGTTTTACTAAACATCTCATCTAATGTCAGATGAAATTGTTTAGCCACAGCCTCACTATACTTATTAAATATATCTTTTTTCATTTATCTTTTCTTTTGTTTGAAGGAGTCAAAACCCACCCATGTATGAAAGGTGGGAATTAACATTGAATTAACTAACTAGTTTCTTTATATAAACAAGAATACATCATCTTCTTCTTCTTCTTCTTCTGGATCTGGCGAATAATACTTGTTCATTAATTGTTGTATATTTCACCAAAAGTAGTTCTTTATTTACTTAATACCTAATTTTTTATTTCTTTCTTTTATCTTTTTTTTTATTTCATCAACTATTCTTTCATGTTGTCTTGGAAATAATTTTGTAATTATTTTTTTATACAATTTATACTCTTGTGCTTCAGTTTTTACTTCTTCTAATTCCCATTTGCATTCTGCAAGTTGATCTAATGTAGTTTTTCTCATTGTTTTTGTTTTAAAGTTATATAATTATTTAATACCACCATTTTCTATTTGGTTTATAATCTTAATGATAGCATCATGGTTTTTGCTCCATTTGTCTGCTTCACCTTCATCATATGTTTGTTCACACCTTGCCTTCATTATTTTAGACACAAGGTATAATAATTCTAACATAATTCCTTTAGGAGTCATACTGATGCATTATCCCAATCACACAAACACAGAAGGATTCTTGTCCTTCATCTATCCCTAAGTCTTCACAATATGAATCCCATATGTCATCATCTTGCAAGTCATCACCTTTTCTTATTTCGAAAAGTTGTGCTTTCTGATAAAACTTTACATCCTTTGGATAATACTTTTTATCAATTGTTAAATAAGAGTTTTTATAATTATTCAACTCTTTAATTGCTTCATCCTTTGCTTTCATCTCTTCTTGCAATAGCTTTCTGAGATGTTCAATTTCAGTATGTTTATTTTCTAAATCCATAGTTTTTTTATTTAATTTATTAAAATTTTTATTTTACTTTCTAAGTATTCATAGTCCATTAATTGTTCTAAAGTATAATCATCAAGGTCAACAACATCATACACTTCTTGACCATATTTCATAACTAAGTCAACTAAGTTTCCTATTATATCTTGAATATTATCACCAGTTGGTGTGGTCCAAGTTTCTCCATTATCTATTAATTCAGAATACTCTTGAATTACTTGATTATATATTTCTTCTCTATTCATAATTTATTTAATTTAAGTTATACATTTTTTTTAACTATCACCGAGCAAGTCCAGAATTTCATCCTCTCTATCTACCACTTCTTTTGCAAGAATGAGTAAATCTCTCAACCCTTCAATTTCTCTATCACTTGCAGTTTCTGATATTCCATCAGTATCAATTGCTTCTACACAATCTTTTAAATCTCGTGCAGTATTTTCATATCTGCAATAACTACTATTTGCCATAATTTATTTATTTAATTTACTTGTTATACTTACTATTTCTTTACACAATTCAGAAGGAATCTTACTTCTATCAAAGTAGCTTCCACGACCTTGTGTTCCAGTTTGACTTCCTCTTGGTGCCGACACATGACATGGATCACCATTCTTGCACATAGGTTTAGGAGTCCACTTAAAGTTGTTGGTCCAAATGTCTGTTGGCTTCATTCTATCATCACCATATTGACAATAGGTTAAAGTGTGCCTAACATGGTGGATTTCATTCCAATGAGGAGACTTTCTCATCTTACCTCTTGGATTCTCTATGTACCAAATCATGTTTGGATTTCTATGTAACATCATGTCTATTATCTTCATAGTTCTCATTAAGATGTTTATACCTTTAACTGCATTGTTAGTCTTAGGCATAAACTCTTTACCTTTCTCCCAATGATGTCCTATGGATGCTACAGAAAATGACTCACAAGGTGGTGATGCCCACAACATATCCACTTTAAATGGAATCTTGTTTACATCAAACTTCATGATGTCACACACATAGTCTGTGTTTGGAAAATCAACGAAGTCTGAAGAGAAGACTTTATGCCCTCTCTTCTCTGCTTCTTTGCCGATACTTCGGCTACCACTAAATAATTCTAATACATTCATAATTATTTCTTTATGTTATATAATCCCAAAATTCATTTTCAGATTTTGCTTTAAAAAATACTTCTATTTCATCCCATCCATAGAAAGCTATATCATTAATCAATACATCATCGGCATTTACTTGGTGTTTAGAACAATAAGAATCAAAATTATTTTTATTAAAAAATGTAAGTTTTTTGGTATCGGTAAATACAATTGCTTTTTTAAATTCCATAGTTATTTATTTTTAGTTAAGTTTCTGACCATACTTGCCATTGTTTTAAAATGGTTGTCAAGTGGATTACTAAGTGGAGAATCTTTGAGTTCATTTCCATCCTCATCCAAGTGGATAATTGGAGATGAATTGTCAAATTCCCAAGTAGGATCTTCCACAGCTTGAGGTGATTCTTCACTACAAATTTCAGTAATAGCATTTACAAAATCATCCTTATCTATGTTACCCTTGTCGAGTTCCTTAAGATGAAATTGTATCTCTTTAATTAATTTATTCATTTGATTTAATTTAAGTTAAACAATGACTCCCAAATACATGGGAGTTTCGTAGGTGTTTAAACCTTTACTCTTCAGATTGTTCTTTCTCTACAAAGTCATACTTTTGTCTCAAGTCTCCTTCTGTACATTCTTTAGGAAATAACTCTAACATTAGTTTTTTCTCATCACTCATCATAAACTTTGTTCCATGCTTTTTTATCTGTTCGGCTTTCCTATTACCAACCCAAGTGTCTTTAAGAAGTGTTTTATAAGTCTCAACAGAAATATCTTTCCATGACTTCTTTAATTCTCCTTTAGAGTCTAACATACTATCCCAAATGTTATTACCATCTTTGTCTTGTGCATAGTCACCTAAAATAGTTATTTTATCTCCATGCCACCTACCGATAATGGTAGATGGTTTAGGGATTAAATCCTTATACTCTACATGCCCTTCTGCCAATAACAATCCGAGTCCTTGTAAAACTCCATTACCATCTGACACAAATTCCCATAACTTTAGCCCATTGCCAAAGGTATGTGGGTTTAAAACTTCTTTTTTTGTTTTATTTATTACTTTAAAATATTGTCCCATAGTTATTTAGTTTTGGTTAATTAATGTATTTACTTTATCAAAATAATCTTCTAACATCATTTCTGTGTCAATTATTTTATCTCCACTTTCACTACAAATAGTGTAGCAGATATTTATATTTATTGTTTCTTCCATAGTTATTTATTTTTAGTTATATAGTATATATTACCTCTTCTTTGATGTATCCTTTCCTTTGTTTATAATCATAGTCATAGTGATACATTGCCCCACCTTCATTTCCTTCATCATCTGTCTGAGGAATTAAGCAAGTTCTATCATCTAATTCTAATACAAGAGGTGATTTATTCCATCCAAAATTTACACACTCATAAGGAGTAAGTCTCCTTACATTTACAATCTTTCTTCCTACTAAGTGTTTGAAATTGTCCTCATGATTATTGATGGCTTTTCTCCTTGCTTTGTTTCTGTCTGCCAATGCTCTTAATATCCTATTTGTTTTGATTGGATTATTAGCATATAGGCAACCAACAAAAGATAGTTTATAAATGTTCTTTTGTCTTCTGCTTAAAAGTCTATCACCTACCCAATCATTAATGGCTACCATGTAGTAACCTTGCTTATTATAAAACTCCTTTGGATTCTTTCCTTGAGCAACCCAAATTTCTCTTCTAATATCCTCTAATTTAAAAGAGGATGTTTTATACTTCTTCTTAAGAGATATAAAAACTTTTTGTTTAATAGTCATAGTTAATTCATTTTGATTAAGACACCTCATAAAGAGGTGTTTCGGATATTGAATCCTCTTCAGTTAATCTATTCCTCTATTTATTATTCCTAACTTATAGAGTTTTATTACAATTGCCTTCATTCCTTCTGCATCCTTTACTCTTCTCCCATCTTGGGACAATTCACAAGCATATTGAATGAGTTCTAATTGTCTTTTGGTAAATTTTACTTCTATCTTATTCATTGTGATAACAAATGATGTTTATAAATATCTCTCCAATCTACAAATTCATCTACTTGATTTTTCTTCATACCATCAAAGAAGATTTTCTTATTTGTAGAGTCATAAAGAGCATCAATAATTGTATGTTGAAACATCTCTTCATACACATAGATTTCAGTTTCATCATCAATAATGTAATCTCCTTCGGTATACTTTATGTATGTATACATAGGCATATAAGATTTACCATTTGAGAAACTTTTATCAGAGTCATTTGTGATTCTTTTCTCAAAGCACAAATCCCAAGTACCATCATCCCCATCAAAATCGAGGATGATGTTCTTCATTTTTAACACTTCTTTTTTATAATCTATCATAGTGTTGCACCTTTTGTATAGTCTTGGATATCCATATCCCAATTAGCCAATATTTCAACAAAATTGTTGTAAGCTTGAGTGGAGTTTCCCCACCCAACTAATGTGTCTTCTAACTCATAATATAAGTCATTAGCACCTTGCTCTTTCTTAACATTAGCTAAGATTTTAAACATATCTATTCCTTTACTCATAGTTGTATATTTATAGTTAATTCTTTGAATGACTCACTAATTTCTTGAGGGCATTCAATTACCTCAATTTTAAATGTTTCGATTAATTCATACATAGTTTTAAATTTTAATTCTTATGCAATATAATAAACTTTGTCGAATAAACTATTATTATTTGATTATTATTTATCAAATACTTTATGTATATGAGGAGAAACTTTCTTTAATACTTGTTGCAAATGATTATTATTTAATATTTAAATCACAAATCATATTCAATCATGAAATGAAATGGAGATTCTGTGTGTGTTTTGTTTAGTTATATTTTGACTCGGTGAGGGGTTAAGGGAAGGCTCTTAGTCTGTTCTCTTTGTGTTTACCATTTAAGAAGGGAAGGTATGAGATAGTTTCTTAGAAGTCATTACAATAACTAATCAACAAAGGAATATAGTGTGAAGGATGTACCACCTAACCACTACTATAGGGAACTGAATTTAGAATTCTGAAAAAATCTATATGGGATTTTTCAAAACATTTTAATGAGTCAAAAAAAAATCACTTTCTTGATCAAGGGGGGTGTGTGTATAAGCAATAATAACCCTCAACCTCTATATATCTGAATACTCCAAAATATTTTCCGTATCTTTGTAGCATAAAATTTTATAACTATGGCAAAAGATTACGTTGATGGGTTGTACGTCAAGGACGGAAGACTTATAAATGACAGACCTGATGGCATGAGTGGAATAGCAAAAGCAGCTGCTATGAAACGAGCTGTTGACAATGATCGTAAGATTAATTTAATGGCAGAAGCTATACAGTTAGCTGAAGATAAAAAGAAGTTTAACGAACTAAATTATTAAAATATTTTTCTGTTTTCTTTTTGTTTAAAATTAAGAGGTTTAGAAATAAATCTCTTTTTTTTGTGTTAGTGTACAATAACCGACACAACTGTGTCAACACAATTTTAAAATCGACATAACGTAACTAACTGATTCTCAGTACTTTTATTATTATAATTATTATTAATGTCGATAATGTCGAAAATATTACTATTATAAAAATAAAAAAAAAGAAGAGTAAGGTAAAATATATATAGAGAGTAAGGTGAGCAATAAGTTTGTCATTCGACATTTTGCTTTTTGACAATTTATACTATCTTTGTTTTGTAATTTAATTAAATCTAATTCAATGAGTAAACTAGGATATATACCAAAAGACTTAACCTTTGATGAGAAAGGTCGTGAGCAACTAATACAAGGAATTACTGCGATATCAAAAGCAGTTAAAAGTACACTAGGCCCAAGAGGTCAGACGGTACTCATTGAATCCCCCGACCACACTGGGGGGATTACCGTTACTAAAGACGGTGTCACTGTAGCCAAGTCAATATTCCTGGACAACCCAATAGAAAACCTAGCCATACAAATGATGAAGGATGCAGCAACCAGAACTGCTAACTCCGCAGGTGACGGGACAACCACAGCTATAGTACTTACTGAAGCGATTGTTAATGTGGGACAAAAACTGTTAAAAGAAAACCATAACATCACCGAGGTTATTAAAAGTGTAAACAGATACTGCGATAAAATTATCGGTATACTAGAAAAAAACTCTAAGAAAATTACTAAAGATACGCTGCTCGATGTAGCGACAATATCTGCTAACAACGACAAAGAGATCGGTAGTATTATAGCCGATGCATATAACAAAGTGGGTACTAATGGGATAGTAACAGTAGAGAAGTCGCAGAACCATGAGACTTATGCCCAGGTGACTAACGGGATAAAGGTGGATAGGGGGTACTCCTCACCTATGTTCCTTAACAACCACCGTAAAGATGAGTGTGTGCTTGAAGATGTTAAAGT
>CERO01089430.1_pt1 | contig 15072 bp, 6 predicted proteins | sample 530851 | NCBI WGS metagenome assembly CERO01 (sample SAMEA2621033, study PRJEB7988) | marine metagenome | biome: marine biome (ENVO:00000447); feature: surface water layer (ENVO:00002042); material: "saline water (ENVO:00002010), including plankton (ENVO:xxxxxxxx)" | depth 5 m
TACCTTTTTGTCCATCAAAATCTTCATTAGTACCTGCGTTTAAAGATAGAACATCATATCGTTTAGCAACATTTTTTAAAAATAATTCTATCTCTCCTCCACTTGGTACATTAGAAAAGCTGTATGTAGTATCGCCAGAAAGAGTATGGCTAAAAGCTGTAGCACTAGACCAGTCTATTGTAGGTGTTGTACCAGATAAGGCTGACGCTAAACTAAATCCACCACCACTAGGCGCTTCTGCCCACGTCAATCCACCTGTATTACCAGACTGTGCTGTCAACATGTAACCATTTACAGGTGAGTTACTTATTTGCATTTTTGCTTCGTTTATTGCCTCATTTGCAATTTTACCTTGTGTAACATTTAAATCTGCAATATGTGCTGTATCTATAGATCCGTCTGTGTAATGCTCACTGTTTATAGCATCATCAGCAATCTTTGCTCCTGTTATTGCGTCATTTGCAATAGTCAACGCACCAGTATCAGCTAGTGTAGCATCACCACTGATAACGTTGTCAATGTATTTTGATGTGCCTGTATCATACAATAACAATGATCCGTCTGCTGGACTTGTAATGTTTGTATCTGATAAATCACTTACTGAAGTAGTTGCTGTTATTGCTACCCAAGCACTACCTGTGTAGTATTTTATAGCATCACTAGATGTATTAAAATATAATGCTCCTGCAGCTAGTGCATCACCATCATTATCTACACTTGGATCGCTTGACTTTGCGCCTAAATATACATCATCAAAACTGTCTAATGATGCAGCAGCAGCTGTTGCACTACTAGCGGCAGCAGTAGCACTACTAGCAGCATTACTAGCAGATGTAGAGGCATTTGATGCTTGTGTTGTTGCTGTGTCTTTGTGGCCAGACGCTGTTGACGCAGATGAGGCAGCTGCTGTAGCAGAGCTTGCTGCGGCTGTTGCTGATGTAGCTGCTGCGCTTTGACTTGTTGTAGCACTAGCAGCATCTACTAATAGATCCCACTTCCCACTATCTGTGTTTGTTGTAAGAGGTTGTGATCCAGATGATGTGTGTGCTGTCTTTGCTATAAATATATTGTTAGTGCTTGTGTCTTTTACTATATCCCTGACAGCGTATGTTGTTGATGCTGCCCAGTTACCTTTGAATGTTCCTATCTCTTGTGTAACTGCTAATTCACCACTACTGTCAAATGCTAATACTTTGTTTGCTCTATCAGTTGCAGAGGTAGTAAAGTCTGTAGAAGTCATAGTGTTTGTGCGTGAAATTTTTAGTGATCTCTCAACTTGTTCCTGCAACTCTTGTGCTAGTATGATAGATCTGTCAAAAGCAGTTTCTACTGTTTCTGCTGTAAATGGATCGTTTTCTACAAGATCAACAGTTTGTGTTTGTGTAGTAGCTCTTCTGATAACAACTGTTACACCAGATGCAGGTGCAGATCCGAATGTTACATTACCACCAGTTGCTGATCCTACACCTGATACAGTGTAGTGTGTTGTTATTTCTTGTACTGTTTCTGTTCCTGTAGACGATCTAAGAATTACTTGCAAATCGCCTTGTGCAAGTATTTTAAACTGGTACGCAAATACAGTTGTACTTCCGTTTCCAGAGTAACTGTTTTTAGCTATGGTAGTTGTTATGGTCATGTTGCCTCCTATTATACACTATTCGATTACATTTTGAAGTACATTTTCTACTCCACCGCTATCTTTTATTTGTTTATAAATTTCTGAAAAAATGTTACTTGCACCTTCTCCATGTATAGACATGTCTGGCTCTAAGAATCTAATTAATATTGCAAGTTGTTCTTTTTTATTAGCTTGTAAGTAATATTCTACGTAATCAGCGCCACCAAATGCCCTAACTAAAGCTCTTTTAACAACATTATTATGTTTGATATATTTTACGTTTTTAACTAGCATTTCCAATTCTCTTGGTGTAAAAGGTTCCATAGCGTAAGGATCGGTTAATTTATTTAGAGCGTCTTTGTAAATAACTCTATCCGTTGCTTCTGCAGTTCTTAACTCTCTTACTTCTTCTCTTGCAGCAACTTCTTTTGGATCATTGCCGACCATTAAATAGTTTTGTATTTGTCTACCTATTATTGGAAAATTTAATACCTCTTCTAGTTCAGAAGCTAATTCTTCTAAATTATCACTTTTAAATTTAAAACCTACTGTGCCTCCAATATTATTATCAAATTGATATTTTAAATAATCTGTTACTTTTCTCAAATGTAAATCAGAGTTGAATACATCTTCATCTAATATTTTTGTTTGTGAGTATGGATCTACTGGATTTTCACCACCTACCATTACTTTGTAAGTTTGACTTAAAAACTGAACGACTGGTGAAAATGATGGAGATGAGCCTGTAGCTACATTTATTATATCTCTTATTTCACCATCACCACCTATTGCGTCAGCAGTTGTAAAGAAAAGTCCTGCAAAAAATCTTGCAGTTTCATCCATTGGTATTCTTAAATAATATGACCTACCAGTTGATGTAAAACCTAATGGTATAATATGATAATTTAATTTGTCATATTCTCTAACGCCACCGTACACTGCTTCTAAATAACCACCTAAAACACCTACTTTTGCTAAATACTCAACCATCTTTGGAAGTATTTGATATTTCATGTGTTTGCCAAGTATGTCTACTGGATCACCTTTCATAACCCCTAAATCTCTTCTCCATCCTTGTGTAAATGCGTTACTAAATAAAAGTAGATTGTTTGTTATTGGATGTAGTTGACCGTGTAATCCGAATGGTGGCGATCCAAAATCAGACACTGTTCGTAAATATAATTCATCTCTTGTCATTGGAGGTATTGTTCCATTATCAATCATTTTTTTTGCTTGAGTGTATCCTCCTAATTTATTAGCTCTATCGTAAAAAATTGCTATTTTACCCATGTAATCATATAAAGGCCCAAAAACTTTTTCGTAGAATTTTTCTCGTGTTTTCATGCCCATTTTTGCTTCAATTTGCTCTCTATAATATAGATCTCCTTGTAATTCACCCTGCTCGTTTCTATATTTTAAATGTTTTCTACCTGTGTTTGCTCTGTAACCATCAGTGATTGGTAGCCAATAACCTTCTCTATTAAACATTCTTGTTACATCATCACCTTCTCCAAAAACTGATTTCCAAGCTGGTCTTAATGATTTTATCAGTGTAGGTACATATTTAGTGTCTTTACCAAAAAAGAAAGTTGCTTTTGGTATGTTAGTTACTGTAGCTCTTGCATCTTTTATAATTTCTTTGTTCCAAAAAACAGGATTGTATTGTGTAAATATTCCTCTAAAAAATGCGTTACCCATACTAATCATTTCCATACCTTGAACATATTGTTCTGGATTTCTTTTAAAAGCTATTGCAGCTTGTTTATTAAAATAATAATGAACATACTTACCACCAGATAAAAATGACACTGTTTCCATACCCAATGGTGCTGGAGCTAATGTGCCTTTGTCGTCTTTTGTCTTTCCTTTTTGTATTATTCTATCTTTCCAGTTTGGAACAAGTTTTTGCATTTCTTTTGATCCAAAATCTTCTAGCATCTTTTTATTTTGTATCATCCAATTTGCCATATCGTGTATCAGTGCATTTCTTTTTAGTTCACCAATAATTAAAAGATCTTTTTCTATTGTTGATTGAAAAGGATTTATTATATCTTGTAATGTTCCCATAGTTGGTTTCATAAATGCAGCAGTTAAAGTTTTATTGCCACCGCTTTCTTGCATAATTTTTATTGCTTGCTGTGTTACGTTATAATTTACATATTCTAAATTGTTTTCCAGCATTTCTAGTTGTTTTTTGTTAAATGCTTTGCTTTCACGAAACAATGGTATTACATACTCTTTTCTAACTTTGTAAAACTCTTCTACTAATTCATCTAATAATGGATTGTCTTTTATTAATTGTTCATACGCTTCTGCAGGATTTCTTAATTTATCTTTATGTTTTGCTGCAAAAGCTTTTCCATCTTTATCTCTTTCTAACATTGCCCACATGCCAGTTGGATTTGCTACTTTGCTTCTTTGCGTTGAATTTGCTAAGTTTCTTAACAACAATGCTGTACCTAATTGCTCTATATCACCGCGACCAGATTTTTCTAGCTTTGTTAAAATTTTACCCATCTGAGTTATGTATGATTCTAATACAACTGGCCTGTATTGATATGCTTTTAATTTAGCGTCTACTGCCATTGTTGCTTCATCCATCCATCTGTTTCTTTGTAGATTATCAATACCAAATGCTTTACCACCACCACTTTTTCTATTTAAAAACCAACCAGCAGTGTCAACATAATGTATCATAAAAGTGTCATAAACATTTTTGCTTTCTCTAAATGCGTTTGTTTTTGCTTCTAGCAATTTTTGATTACCATCTGAAAACATATCAGCCATGTCTACAAAGAATTGACCATAGCGTTCACTTTTTGGTGCTTGTAAAATATTTTGTGTACGTTCATAGGCAAACCTTACATCTGGTCTATTATACATGTGATTGTAAAATAGTTGTGTTGCCTTTGGTGCATTTAGCATAGTCCATCTAGGCCTTGTAAGTATAGCCATCATAAAATCTGCCATTAGTTCTGGAGAGCTTTCCCTGTATTTTACAAAATCTGGATCTTTTTCCAACATTTCTTTTTTGTCGTAAGGTTTCCATTTTTCTGATAAAGATATTAATTCTTGTGTTATCTCTTGTCTGTTTACTAGTCCTCTAGCACGCATTTCAGCTTCAACTTTTTTAGCAAATATTTCGTCTGCTTTTGCCATTATTTCGGCAGTATGTTTTACATTAGCTCCAGAGTATTTATCTACTAATGGTTTTATGTATGGATCAATAATACCTTTAAAAGCACTTTTTAATATTTGTGTTCTTAGTGCGTCTGACAAATTTAAAAATTCATCATAAAAATCAGGATTTAATTTAGATCTAAACTCTGGATCATTAATAATACCTTTTATATCATCTGATGTAATTCCTGTTTCTTCTTCTAAATCTTTTTTGTTCTTTGCAAATAACTTTTGCGCATCTGCTTCTGCTTCTTTTTTTATACGTGCTATTTCTTTTTTATTCAATGGACTAGCACCATCTGCTTTTGCACCTATCCATTCGTTCATATAACCTTTTAATCCAGCTAATCTTCCTAATAAATTATCTTTGTCTTTTATAACACCTTCTGGCAATGAATCAATTAAATGACCTATTTCGTGTGCAAGTGTCATAGTAAATTTTTCTGGATCTTCTTGCAAAGCGCGTGTTACTTCTATTCTTAATTCTTTATCAGTCCTTTTTTTGTTACTGCTTGCATATCTAAAAACACCAAGCGCTGCGCCACTTTGAGTTCTTATTACGTTTTTTAATTGAGGAGTGTTTTTTGTTAAAGTTTTTACTAATGCAACAAGATCCACTACCTCTAAACCTTTTGCACTATTAAAAAATCTTTCGTATGATTCAGCAGTTCTGTATGACGGATCTTCTTCTTTAAATATAGATTCTGGCTCGTCTGGCATTTTTCTTTGGCCAATATCAGCATTTCTGTTATTTGTATCTGGAAATACTTTATCATCACGTTTTGTGTATCTTTCGTAATACGTATTAGCTTGTGTGTTTATTTTGGGATCTACTTTTTTTGCTTGTAATACAGCAATAACTTTATTTGCAACTTCGTCATAAGCTATTAATAAATTTTTATCATAGGCTAATGTTGCTTTTGTTTTTACTTCAAAACCATCTGCAACGTATGTGTACTCTTTTATATTTGCATACATTTGTGCTGGCACTTCAACAAAATCACCTTTGTTTGTTCTTAGTATAATTTTATTGTAAGGACTGCCGCTTGATCCATTTTTTCTAATGCCAAAAACTTCATCTACTTTTGACATTTTTGATAAGTTTAACTTTTTAAAGTATGTATTAATAACGTTGTCTGTTTTACCTGCTTTCTTTTTAGTGCCACCTAAATAGTTTTTCATTTCTGCAAATAACTCTGGGTATGCTTTTTTGTTTATAAAATATTTAGACGTACCAAATGTTTCAGTACCGCTAACAACATAATCATTGGTTGTATAGTTTGTAATTTCACCTTCTATTTCATTTAAGTTTCTTTTTAAAAATTTGTCATCTTTTCTGGTTTCTACTATATCTCTATTAAAAGCTCCATTTTTTTGTTTTATCTGAAAATCCTTTTCAACTCTTGGTTGTATGTTAATGCTTTCTCCAACAATTTCTATATCAAGTTTGTCTTTTGGCATTGCCATGTAAGAAGATTCTTCAGGTATATCTATTCTTTCTATATCTGATTCTTCAGATTTGCCTCGTTGCTCTTCAATCTGTTTTTTAGTTTTTGCAATTTCTATTTCTTTTTTTATTATTCCTTCAACTCTATTTCCCAGATACAGTGAATCTGGGTTTTCTATAAGTTCTAAATCTTTTTCTTGTCTGCGTAAATTTTCTTCTAATTCTTTTAATTTTGGATCATTGTTGCGTTCAACTTTAATTACTGTTTCTCCATAATCTGTTGTTTGTCTATCAACAATATTGTAACGCTCTGTTGAGCTTTCTATTTTTATGTCAGCTCCTATATTATTTTTTGGTGGATCAACAATTTTAATGTTAGTTGCGTCAGACAATCCAGATACATAAGCTTCGTTCATATCGATTAATATTTGTGGTGCATCCATATCTGTATCTAGTAAATCAGCTAAAATTTCTGGATTTTCATCTGCTGCTTTTCTTAAATTTTGTGGTGGTATGCCATATTTTTTATAAATATTGTATAGTTTATTAGTGCCTCGTGAAACACCATGTATTCCATATATCATAACTGCAGCGTTTAAAAAATCTTTTCTGTTAGGAACTTGACCTTCTAACGCAGACATAACAGAAACCATTGTTCCAGTTTCAAGTGCTAGTGCTGGCATATTGCCATATTTTCTTCTTGTAAAAACACCAACTGTTCCTGTTGCTGCACCTGTAACTGTATATTTACCAGCAGCTATTGCTGTTTTTACATTAATTAATTCATTCATAAAGTCTTGAAAATCATCTACTTCATCATTTAACATAGCTCTCATAAAAACATCTCTAATTGTTTCTGGCAATGCAAAACCACCTGTAATAGCAAGTATTGGTGTTGCTGGCCCTCCTGATACCCCACCGACAAAACCTAATGTTGTTCCTAATGCTATGGCAGGTGAATCACCTACAACTTGTGCAGCCATTGTAACTACATCTTGGGGGAAATTTTTTGTTTGTAACATAAAAGAATTTTCTAGTGCTTCTTTATTTGTAAAACCATATTCGTTTTTTTGTTGTTGAAAATCTAAAAATAATCCCATAACAGAAGTTTGAAGTCCATTACCAAAAGGACTATAAGCACCTTGACCACCTGAAAATTCAATAAATTTTTTACCAATATTATTTTTTTCTAATGTTTCAGTAATTAATCCATCATCTTTAAAAGTTGACAGTCCAGCCATAACATACTCATAATCAAATGTTGACCAAGATCCATAGTATTCTTTTGCTTTTAAAAATGCTTCTGGATTGTCAATTAATGAAGTATCATAATATTCAAACAATAAAGTTTCTAATGCTTCTACGTTTCCTTGCGCTGCAGCTACAATTAAATCAGGAGCATCTACATTTTTTGTCAATTTTATTAAGGCAAGACTTCTTTGCACATCTACAGGTAGTACGTCAGCTTTCTTATGACCATATGCTTTATTCCACCATGTTGGTCTTTTAAAATCTGGATCGTAAGCAACCATAAGATCATTTAAATCATTTAATAATCCTACCATTTCATCATTTCTTATTTGGAATAATCCGCCTGCACTGTCGTCTGCGCTTCTTTTGTTTGTATTATCGCTAACTATTCCAGACAAAACGCTTAGATTAAAATTCAATGTATTTATTTCATTTTCATTCAATCCGTAATTTATTTGTGTATCATTCATCACACTGAATGTGTATAATCCAGTAGAAGCTGTTTCGTCTAGCACTTTTTTTTTAGCTCTTTCTTCTTGTTCTCTTTGCTTTCTTAATCTTTCTGCGTTTATTATAACCTCTACTGGTTTGCCATCTATTTCTAGCTTTCCACCATTTTTAGAATAATCTTGTTTTTGTTTGTCAGTTAAACGATCAAAATAAATTTTGCCTTCAGACAACATAATGCCAGCAGCAGTATCTTCAACCTCTTGCTGTATCGCGTCATCTTTCATATTTTTGTATAAATCTATGTTATATGATGTTGCGTTTGTACCATCTATGATAGGTTTTACGTAATCTTCTTCTGTATTACTTTCTGTAGAATTTGCTTTTGTAACTGGTATTTCATCATCAGGATTTACGACAGTATCTTTTTCTGGGACTATTTCTTGTGAGGTATCAACATTTTGGCCTTCTGTTACTTTTTTTTCTAATACATTAATGTTCTCTGTGTTTACTTGATCGTTTGCATTGACAGATTGCAACATACCTGTTGAGTTGCTATTTTCATCTCCTATTAATGATTTTGATATTGTTGATGATTTTTCTATACCGAAAAAATTATTTATTTGATAATCACTAAAACCAACGCTTTTGTATCTATCGCGTTCATTTTCAATGTGTTCAATAATTGATTCTTCAGTAAAACCAGCAGCTCTTAATTGTGCTGCAGTAACTCTTCTACTCATTATTTTGACCTAAATTTTTTTTAAATGTTAATGAGCTAACATCTACAGTATCTGGGAAATATTGTATGCCAAACGGTGTGCTAATAACTCCAACTCTATTAACATATTCTTCGATAGTTTCACCATCTATTGCAGCGTATTCAGTTGGTATTGTTGCATTTAGTGTATTTAAATATAGTTTTGGTTTTATTCTAAATTCGTTCTCTCCAAAACCTAAATACTTTTTGTCCTTTAGCAGTAATTGTGCTTCTTCATCTGCCGCACTTTGTATTGCATCAAATTTTTTATTTTCATAGACCTCTATTATTTCATCTACAATGTAATTTTCGCTTGCTACATTTGTTAACAAGTCATCTATCGGTATACCTTTTTTTACTGCTCCTTCTACTATTTCGTTCATGTTGTTTACTGCTTCATATATTAGTAAATGATCTGCATTTGAATCTAACAGAGCCATCATACTGTTCATTCTATCTTCTGGAGCTGTTTCTGTGTCTTGTTGTATTTCTTCCATAAGTTCAAACAAATTTTGATTTCCTAATCTTTTTGCTATAGTTCTTGCTGCTGCTATAGTTTTCTTTACGTATATTTTACCTTTTTCTCTTGCAACATTTTCTGCTTTATCCTGCATAGAATTGTAAGTTTCTTGATCTATAAGATTTTGTATGTACGCATTACTTATAAGGGCCATTTCATTTGGATCGTTGTAAGAAATAGCTCCTGAATCTATTAAATTATTTAATACAACTTCTGTGTTTCTACCTGCCTGTGTATCTACATAAGGTTGATCCATATTTGTTTGTAATGCTAAATAATCATCAACTAGTTGGTCTTTTCTAGCTGGTGTTGCATTTGAATCTCGTACGTCATCAATATAATTTTCTTCTAATTTGTTATTTTTTTTCATGTCTATTATTTTGTTTGTCAGAGTAGAGTTATCTGCATTTGCTAATCGATTTCTTTCTGCTTCATCATTTTGTGATTGTGTGTTTGCTAATGTTGTATAATTTGTTATTAAGTCTTGCCTGAATTGACTTGTAATAGGAACACTATTACCGTCAACATCTGTAAAATTAAAATTTTTATCTCCTAATTGTGATGCTATTTCTCTAGCATTTAATGTTGTATCACCAAATTCATTTTGATAAGTTGGCAAAGTTCCGTTCCCTATTGCAAATAATGCTAATTGTTCGTTTGTACGTTTTTTTACGTTTTCGTATGCAGTATTAAGTGTGTCTGGGTCAAAAATCTCATTGTTTTTGTAATCAAGGTATGTAGCTTCATAAGTTCTGTAGAACGATTGTGCTTGTGCAACAGTAGTTGAATTGCCTATGTTTCTTATTGCATCACTAGTTGTTGTTTCGTAAGCTGTTATAGTTTTGTGATTAAATTTCTTTTTTGCTATTTTATTTACTTCAATTTTGCCTGTAACAAATTGTGTTGACATATCTGCAAGGTGTGCGTTCCATGCTATTTCATCAACTACACCATTTAATGTAAAATGTTTTTTCTTTAATTCTTTTCTCCATACTTCAACATCTTTTTCGTATAAAGATCCAAACATTTCATAATCATCTCTAGCCTCGTAACGTTGTTTTTCATCTTCAATCCATTGATTTGTTTCAGCTTGCGCTAACAATCCTTTGTTTCTTATTTCTTGATCTCTAATTTTTTGTTGTAGTGCAATTTTTTGTTCACCAAATTGATTTAGGTTTTGTTGTATTTCTTTCCCTAAATTCATTAGTGCATTAGCACCACTAGTGCCAGTTCTTATATTTCTGCCACTTCTAATTGGTGATGATCCTAGCGATCCTTCGTATCTTGGTATTCTAACCATGTTTTACCTCTAAAATATACCTGACGTGGGAGTAGACATAGGGCCAGAAGCATAAATGCCACTACCAAATGTACTTGCTTGTTGCATCCTTGACGCTTGATTAGCACCTTGCATAAATCCACCTAATATACTAGATCCTGCATTATAGGTTGTTGCTGCTATTTCTCCTGCTAACTCTGCATCTCTTGTCTTACCCTCTACCCATAATCCTTTTTCCATGTACCATAAATCTGTTTCAAACTCTTCCATGTCAGCGTTCATAGCAATCAGACTACTACCAGTTCCTACTACTATTCCAGCAGCCGCACCTCTTGCTCTTTGTTCACTTAGTAATTTTCTTTGTTCAGTTAATCTTTTTTGTTTTTCATAATGATGATTCAATTCTGATTCATATTTTTGCCAAGCTGCGTTTGCTTTCATCATTTGTATTTGTTGTCGTGCAGCACTCATAGTAAATGCTGCGTTTATTAATGATCCAAATAATCCAAAAAACATTTTATTCTCCTAATCGCTTGTTACTAGTGTACCAGTTATTCCAAGCACTGTCATTGGTAAAGGTTGTGTTTGCTCAATCGTTACTTGTCCGTCTGTATCCCATCCTAGATTAGTTACTTTTTTATCTCCTGTAAACTCTGGAATGTTTTGACCGACTGGTGTAGATGATGATCTAAAAGGTATCTGGTCGCCATTTATTGTTACACCTACAGTTTCGTGTAATCTTACTGCTATCTCGTTAAATCTTTTTGGCCTGTTTTGTGCAGTGCCAGCATTTGCTCCTGCTTCTATTTTCATGGTTATTAATTTGCTAGTATAGCCTAGACCAACCTCTACTAAATGCTGCCCACTTGTTGATGGTAGAGTTACTGATATTTGTCCGTTACTCACAGTTTGATTTGGGTATACAGCATCACCTACAAGTATTTGTACGCTTTCACCCTCTAAGTGATCCAGATTTGTTAACGTGCCATCAGCACCATTTATCAAACCACTTAATGAGCTATCCATATTTAGTGTGCTATCTAAATATTCTACATATTGTACTCTTGATCCATCTATAATTCTTTCTACAATAACGTAGACTTCATTTTCAGTATCACTAGAAACAGATGCTATAGATTTAACTTTTGCATGATTTTTAAATATGTGTGTGCCAGATCCAACAGCGGTTAGTTGTTGCACTGTCCTGTCAATTGCTTGTTGATAAGTCCTAGCAAGATTTATTGTGTTTGCGTCTATAACATACACATAATATGTTCTGCCATCATCTAATCCTGTTATAGCAGTGTTGCCATTAGCATCATATACAACTGCATCTCCTGTTGTGTATCCGTGTGATGTTATAGTTATTTTGCCATTTTTTAATGTGTCTGATCCACTTGCTGTTAAAGCAGTGCCTGCGTTAAAAGAATGTTTTACAAATCCACCTAGTATGTGTCTGTGCCACGCTATAATATCCTCTTCACGTTTATATGTCATACCTAACAATATTCCATCATCACGCACTGCCCAATAAATACTTTCTGGCTCTTGCGCCCATGCTATGTCATATACACCTGTGCCAGTAACATGCTCTGCAAGTATTGTCATATCTGGTGCAGAATATGCGTCATCATCAAATCTGTACGCAAACTCTCTAATTTTTTTTCTTTGTTTTTGCACAAATAAAATTACGTTACCAATTTGCACTGCCTCTGTTGTGTTGCCTCCGTAAGTTGTTTGTAATGTTATATTGACATTATCTGGTTTTAGTGGCTCACCTACAGGCTTACCTACTCTAAACTCACCACCTGCTGTACCTACAATTAAATCTCTTGCAGGTGCTAACCATCTTATAACATTTACTTTGTTTGCAGCAATCGTATATATAAAAGCGTCAGCCGCAGCTGATGTACCAACATCAAAGTTTGTATACAGTCCTGATTGTGATGCAAATATAGTTTGTGGAAATGATGTTGTGCCAGCAAATACTAACCTTTGTTCAAAAAATGTAACTGTTCTAGGGAATCCTAGCGTTGATACAAATGTTCCTAGTTGCCAATCTGTTGTAGCTGTGCTAGCAGATAATGTTGCTAGTATTTCTATTGTAACATTTTGTGCATCTGTAAACGCTGTAATTTTAGCATGACCACTATGTAATTTTACTAACCTACCTACATCTGTTGCAGCAAATAAATCAGCTGATGCAACCAACGCAACACCTGTAGCTATTGCTGTAGATGCAGGATTTAGTGTTGTAGATGTAGTATTAGCGTCTAAATATGGGCCATTTTCTAACACTTCATTAGTTATGCTCCATGATGTATGACCAGTTCTTGTAAGTTTTTGCGGTGCTAATGTTTCATGCACAATATACATAATATCTGCTGATTGTGTATGTTGTATTTCATATAATATAGATTCTGTAATAGTAGTTGTAATTTCGTATATTTTATTAGCGACACCTGCAGATCCGTATGCAGTATGGCTAGTGCTGTTTATGTTTACACCAGCTAGTGTTTGTAATTCAAAAGTGTTTGTAGTTTTGTTTGCAACTTTAAATCTTTTTCCGTTTACTTCTGTCATGCCTACAACACCTGTAATTATAACCTCATCACCGTTTGTATAACCATGTGATGTTGCAGTTACTACAGCAGGATTAGCTTGTGTTATACCACTTATAGTTTTGTTAGATTCTGTAATTATACCTTCGTCTTTATAAAATCTTATGTACTGGTGTCCAAACTCTAATATATAAGTTTGTTCATCATTAAATTCAAAAGGTATTAGTCTTGTTGTTTTTGTGTGATCTTTTACTGGGCCTATATATCTTGTGCCATATCTTCGTGCTGCTCCGCCTTGTGGAAAAATAGTCATGTTCTCTAATGTTTCTACACCATTAGCATATTTTTTGAAGTCAATTTGTCCAGCTAATTTAGGACTTAATTCACCAGCAGTAAAATTTGATTGAAAGGGATGTACTCTTGCCATTATGTTCTAAAGTCCGTAAATGTTGTTGAAACAAAGTCATCTACAAATCCTTCCATTCCATCAACACTTCTGGCTTCAGATAGTTTATCTCTATATAGTTTTTCCATTTGTGATTGCAACTGCACACTGCCTGTTATTGGATAAGCAAGATCGGCAGATAATTTTGCTGTTAATGTTTCTGTAAACATTGAATCAAATAATGTAGGATTTGTAATTTTTGCTATGTAAAGTATTTTTGCTGTGCTTTCATCAGATAATAATACTCTACCGTTTGTAGCGTCATTCTCTATTTTAAATATATAATCTGCAAATTCCATTTCTAACACACGCAAACAATATGGATCTGTTGGAAGTGCATACATGTAGTCGAATCCGTATGCTGGGGTTGTGCTAAGTTGTGCTAACGCAGCTCTTGTAATAGCAAAATTCCACGGATGTGAACGCAATGTAAGATCTCTTGCATCTTCGTAAAACGCATTACACAATCTTGCTCTTTCTGTATCATCTGTCAAGCTAGTGATTGGATCATCACCTAATCGCCTTAGTGCGTTACTGCATATAGAAACTTCTGTTACCATCATACACCTTTGTAGTTAGGGGGGATGTTACTCCCCCCATGTTGTTGTTCTTAGTCAAGAACGTAGTACATAGTCAATTCAATTGTACCTGTACCAGCAGCTCCACCCATAACAACAGTAATAGGAATACCATCTTGGTTAGCGTCTACGACACTATTTCTTCCTAATGCTGATGTTACTGCTACTGCCACCGTAGTGATAGATGTAGAAGCAGCTGCTGCAAAGTATTCGTCAACATCTAATGCAACTGTTGCACCTGCAGAGCTTGTATAAGCTGCGTGTCCAACAGATAGTGTTGTACTACTACCTAGAGCATCATGGGTAAGTGTACCTTCTAATATTCTAGCACCGTTAGGTAGATTGAACATTTCAATAACATCTCCTGATGCAAGGCTTGATGCTTCGTATAGTGCATAAGCAATACGTAGCCTTCCGCCTTTTTCATTCGTGTTAATTTTTTCAGAAGGGTTATTCTGCGACCATTTTGTTTTTTGTACTGAATAAACTGTAGCCATTTTTCAATCCTCCTATTCTGTGCAAGCTATTTCAACGACTTTTTCGTCCTCGATACGTGTAGCACCGATAGTCATTGATAGGAATACTTGCGTTGCATAGTTCTTATCTGAACGTTCGCTGATGCGAGTGTTCACATCTTGACCGACAGCAAGTCCTATTCCTGATGAAGTGAAAGCTAACACTTGGCGATTAGAATCACTGTCAGTACCTAGACGTTGAGTTCTAATAAAATTAAAACCTAAGAAAGTGTTAATTTCGCCTTGCACAAGTGCTTTCACACTAGAAAAATCTGCTGAAGTTACTTGTGTTACTCCTAACAAATCAGTTAATTGGCCTGCAGTAACCACGCAATATCTTGGTTCGTCTGGATCAACATCATTAGCATCAAGAATTTCTTTAGCTGATAATAGTTTTGCCAGTGTTAAACCTGCAGATCCGTGAGCAACTTTTTGACCAGATGGAAGAGCCACACTAGTTCCACCACTTAC
>CERO01000289.1_pt1 | contig 15029 bp, 34 predicted proteins | sample 530851 | NCBI WGS metagenome assembly CERO01 (sample SAMEA2621033, study PRJEB7988) | marine metagenome | biome: marine biome (ENVO:00000447); feature: surface water layer (ENVO:00002042); material: "saline water (ENVO:00002010), including plankton (ENVO:xxxxxxxx)" | depth 5 m
AAAAACAAATTAATAATTAAATATATAAATTATGAACACACTAACTGAAAAAATACCTTTAAGAGATTTAGTAAAATTATTTGAAAACAGAAATAATATTTGGAAGATGAATCTTTATGTAAGAGAAGAAGAAGATGGAAGTTCGCAGATAGAAATGGAGAGAATTTTTACTTCTTTACTAGAAAGTCATTCTTTATATTTTAAAGATGTGATATTAAACCCTGAAGTTTTTAAGAAATTCAAAAAATTAAGAGGTGGTAAATATGGAGGTGATGTTTACGAGTTGCAAAAAACTTATTATCATAAAGTCTGGAGAAATGCAGATGGAAGCCCTAGAGAAATTACTAGGACTATGAATATTTTTATGAATATAGATGATATTAATATAAAAGATAGGATATGATAGTTAATTTATTTTACAAATTACAAGAAAAAAAATTACACAAAAAATTTGATAAAATTTTAAAAGATTTTAACACCGATTTAAAAGGTGTTAAAAAGAAAAATTTTGACAAAGATACTTTGTTGATATATAATGCCCTCCAAGATTTGAGTAAAAATTTAGATAAAAGAATTTTATGTCAAACTAACGGATTATTTGCAAAATATATGCTAGGGAAATTAGAGGGTATTAAAATTTGTGTATATTTGTTTGACAAAATTTATAAAGAAAAAAAATAATGAACGACCAAGAAAATCAAGATACTATTTATTTTTTTACTGGTTCTTTTAAAAAAGAATTTAACAGATTTCAAGATTTTGTATATTTTGTAGTTGAAAAAATGAACCATAACATTTTAGTTTTGGTCAAGGAAGTAGAGGAACAAAAAAAAGAGATAGAAGAACTACAAGAACAATTATATAAATTAAGACAAAAAACTAACTAATTAAAATTTACAATTATGAAAATAGAAAAAACCAAAGAAGAAATGCAAGAGTTTTACAAGAAACATCAAAAAGAAAATCAAGAAGAATCTTTAAATAAAGTACAGTCTGAACAAGAGATTCAAAGAAAAGAAGATGAAAAAAAACAAAAAGAAATTGAATTAAAAAAAGAAAAACAAGTTAGAGTTTCTAATGAGTTTACCAATATAGCTAAACAATTATTGTTAAAATTTATTGATTTAGAAGATGACCAAAAGTATATGCCTGTGGAGTGTGAAAATATTATTAAAGAGTATTACAAAAATTGGTTTAATAATGACAAAGATTCTTATTTACCTGAATCTCAAAACCGAGTTATTAATTTTTTCAAAGATGTGTTATTAGAATGTAAGAAGATAGATATTGCTGAACCTGTTATTTCAAGAACATATTTAGAAATTGTCAAAAAATATTATAAAGAATATGAGTATAAAAAGTAATCCTGAAAAATGGCACAAATTGGTGTTACGTTTACCCAAAGAAACATATCTACACCTAAGAGAAATGGCAGATGAACAAGTTTCTAGTATAACCTACTTGATTAATAAGATGATTAGGGAGCATCTTAAAAATCAAGATAACTGATTATTAAAACAAATTTTAATTCCCTAATAAATTTTTAAATTATGATGAATGAATTTAAACTAGAAGATGGACAAATAACTGTTCACAAATCTTCAACGGCTACAGCCGAAAACAAGCAACCTGAATATTTTGGGTCTTTTATGTTAAATGGTGTATTACACAAAGTTGCTTTGTGGGTACAAACAGCAAAAAGCTCAGGCAATAAATATTTTGGTGGCAAAGTCCAAGTAGCTCCAAAACCTGATGCTGAAGGTGATACTCCAGCTTCTGAGACTTCTGCAACTAACGATTTACCATTTTAATAATGATAAGTAAGAAGTTATTAATGACTATCCTAACACCTCTTTTACCAAAGTTTAAGAGGTGGCTGGGTAGCAAAGATGTTTTGCAAGAAGATGAATTTTGCCAGTCTATTTTATTGAATCTTGATAAAAATGATGAAATAAGAATAGATGTGGTAGCTTTAAAGATAGATAAAGAAAAAAATAGATTATATATAAATCGTACTTTATCTACTATCTCTCAAGATGAAATTTTATAAACCTTAAAAATAAAAATAATGAAAAAAGTATTATTTATAGATGCCGTATGCCCTAATCCGTATGATTTTAAATTCTTTAACAATAAACCTAGTGGTGCTAGTGAGCTGTGTTTATATTTAGTGGCTAAATTAGTTCAAAAATATGCTAATACCGAAATTGTAATAGCACAAAATAATCGTAAAGAAAAATTAACAGAAAATAAAATTACTTATGTAGGTTTAGAGGAAATACCTAATTTACAGCCTAAGTTTGATGCTATTGTGGTTCAGCGTGATGCCAAGTATATTCCTTATTTAATTAATAAATATCCTAAAGCAAAAATTGTATTATATCAACACGATTTTTTTGAGGGTGGAGCTTTAGCACAAATGCCTACAGAACAGTTGAAATTAATTTTAGACCAAAAAATTCCTATTATTACTGTGTCTAAATGGCACAAAGAAAATATTAGGGTTAACTTAGAGCTAAGAGGTTTGATTGTAGAACCTAAAGCTATTAGAGTTATACCTCATTTTATTGTTACTGATATTAGAAATTTAAAGCTAACAAGATATAAAAATGTTAAGCCTGATAATAATAAAATTTGTTTTTTTAGTTCAGCTCACAAAGGCTTAGAACACACTATACAGGCTTTTAGATATTTGCATAAAATTAATAAAGATTTAGTTTTGTATTTAGCTAATCCTAGCTACCACCAATATCCTGATTATATGATAGACTATGTTAAAACTTTACAAAATGATGATGGTTTGCCTATTATTGATTTAGGGGGTGTACCTAGAAAAGAAATTTTAAAGCATCTTCAGGAATCTTTGTGTGTGTTATCGGTAAATAATATTTACCCTGAAACATTTGGTTTGATTCACTTAGAGGCAAATGCTATGGGAACGCCTTGTGTTTTATTAGATTATGGAGCTAATAGGGAAGTGGTTTTTAATCCAGCTAAAGAAATTATTACTCCTGATAAATATATGGCTGACCCTATAGGCTATCAAAGAATCATTAAAAGAGTAATGGAGTTTCACACTAAAGGCAAACCTGTTACTCATATTAACCCAAGTTATGAAGTTGAAAATGTTTATCCTTTATGGCTTAATATTTTAGGTTTATATGAAATATAAAGTTTGTACTTATACTCACCGAGATACTTATTTAGATACTTTAATTTCATCTTATAAAAAATATTATGATGATGATATTTTTGTTTTAAAACAAGATAAAAAAATCTATGATAATTTTTATGATTTAATAGATTTAATACCAAACTTATTTAAAGGTTATGATTATATTTTGATAGTAGATGATGATATACGTTTTTTAAGCCCTTATACGATACCTAATACTATTAAATTTATGCAGTTTAATAATGTGTCTTTGTGTGGTTCTTATATGACTAATATTGATTCTCAAAACACTAAAGGATTACCTAATCTTTTGCTACAAAATGTAGAACCTATAGACAAAATTTCGTGGGTGTGGGGCTATTATATGATGTTTAAATTAGATGATTTACCTAATTGTGATACAAGGTATCGTAAAAAAAGTGAGGGTTTAAATATTGATAATGTTGCTCACCAAGATATAGATTTTTCTTTTCGCTTTTTAGATGAAAACAAAAAAATTTCTATTGTCAATGAAGTAGTTTACCATAAACCTCATTTTGATAGCTCTAAAATAGAAAACTTAAATGTTAAACTTCGCAAATTGATAGGTATGGAAAATGCTAGAAAAATGTATCAAGAAAATAAAGAATTTTTTGAAGATAAAAAGATAGATATTCATATTTTATCTAATGGAGAAATTGATATAGATATGACAGTAGGAAGATTTTTTTTGAATAAATATTTCAAGAATTATAAAAAATATATGAAATTAAAACAACCTTTTTTAAAAGACTTAATGTTATAAAAAATAAAAAAAATGAAAAACTTAAAAGATATAAAATTATTAATAGCTACCCCTTGTTTTGCTGGTTTATGTAATGCTCAATATACTAACTCTTTAATTGAGTTTTTTATGTTAGCTAAAAAGATAGGTTTGTCGGCTAATGTTTTATTTAGCTGGAATAGTAGTTTAATTACTAAAGGTCGTAATGATTTAGCTAACAATTTTTTACTTAATACTGAAGCTACCCACCTTTTATTTATTGATAGTGATATGGAATTTAGAGGTGAAGATATTATAAAAATGCTTTCTCATAATAAAGATTTGATAGGAGGTACATATCCTAAGAAAAAATTAAATTTTAAGACTATAGAAAAGTTTTATTTTTCTAATTTTGGTAAAAACTTATCTGAGCAACAAATTTTAGAATCGTGTGGTGATTACGCTTTGTCTATTAAAGATGATGAACCTTTTATAGATTCTCAAGGAGTAATAGAAGTTGACCGATTACCTACTGGTTTTATGTTAATCAAAAGAAATGTTTTTGAAAAAATGAAAAGTATTACCGAACAATATTTGTTAGATAATGATACTACTAAAGATTCAAATTCTCAGCTAGGATATGCTTTTTTTGATACTTATATTAATGATAAAAAACAATATATTAGTGAAGATTATTCTTTTTGTGATAGATGGAAACAACTAGGAGGTAAAGTGTATGTAGAACCTAGTTTAATTTTAAATCATATCGGAAGTATGAATTATAAAGGTAATATGTTGAATAAAATAAAAAATTGGAATTATGGTAAAAGCTAAAAAAAATATTGATAGTGTAGATTTTGAGTTTGAGGTGGAGGAGTATTTAGATGTAGAAACAAAAAAAACTGTTAAGTTGTCTTTAAATTTTAGAAAAATTTATGACCCTTATTACTCAAAAGCCGAAACAACACAAAGAATTTATTTAACTGAAGATGAGTATAAAAAAACTAAAAGAAAAACTAAAAAAGATTTAAAGAAAAATAAAAAAGGTTTTAAAAAACAGCCTTTAAAAATAACTTTCAAAGAAAGATTACGCTGGAGTGATGGTCGCTTTTTGTCTAATGCTGAAATGGAATCTTTGTCGGAAATTGCTAAACAGCAAGGAAGAAGAACTAAAACTTTAGCTAAAGAATATCAAAGAGGAGATATTATAGAGGTTATACAAAACAATTATAACCAGCATAATGCTAAACAATTAATTTTAGATGCAAACCAAAAAAACAAAGATTTGATAGTAAATATTATTTTAGATGATGGTACTACCTATGATTTTCAAGGTGAAGATATTTTAAATAATAGTACAGTTCAAACTATCTTAAATCAACAATTAAATCAAACTTATTATTCAATTTTTGATTATGGTAAAAAATATAAAGGAGGTGAAAAAAAATAAACAATTAATTTTACATTCTCGCAATAATCCTAGTGAATACAGGGAAAAATTAATTAAGTTAAAAATACCTCATATTGTTTCTTTGACTTCATCTTCTTGTTCTATTAAACACAATGATAGAAAAGTGATTTTTTCTAATGGAGATTTAAAAAAACCTGAAATGATTTTACAACAGCAATTAAAAAGAGAAATAAAAAATAATTTTGATAAATTAAATAGATTACAAAAAAATAAAATTACTGGTACTCACAAACCTAATTATTTTAAGTTTGACCAGTCTTTAAGGGAAATGGAAATAAGTGATGGAGAAATTTTATGTTTTGAAAATGTTTATGCTATTGATATTACAAAAGCCTATTATTATTGTGCTTTTAATAGTGGTTTGTTAAGCGAATCTTTTTTTAAACGTACTTTAGCTATACCGAAATTTATGAGGTTAAGATTATTAGGCTCTATTGCTACTTTAAAGCATATTTACAATTATAATGCTAAAGGTGAACTGGTAAGTGTAGATACTAAATACAATAAATTAAATCGTAAAATTTGGGATTATATAGTCAATGAAATTGATACTGTGATTCAAAAATGTGCTGATGCTTTACAAAAACAATTTTTGTTTTACTGGGTAGATGGAATCTTTTTTAAAGAACGTGATTTTCATAATAAATTATCTCAAAATTTAGTTACTCATTTGTTAGAAAAAAACAATTATAAATATACAGTTAAGAAATTAGATAAAATAGAATTATATCATTTTGGTAAAACTTTAAGACTAGAAGTTTATAAAGATGGTGAAAGTACAGGTGTTTATACTATACCTAAAAAACAAGTTAAAAAATATATTTTGTTAGATGAAATCGTTTAAAATTACAGATTTTGATTTAGATAATATTATCTACTGGAGTGCTATTAAAAAGTTGTATCCTGATTTATATAATGTTTATATGAATGATACTCAAGACTTAATTTCTTTTTGTGGCAAGTATAATATTAAGGTAGAAATTTATAGTAAAGATAATGAGCAAACCAAAAAAAGAGAGTGGGGTTATATTTTGGATTATGAAGATATACCTCAGAATTATTTGGGGGCTTTAGAAACAGGTAGATATTTTAGTCGCAAGTATGAAAATATTTTAGATATGATACAGCGAGTGATAACTACTATTTTTGGTTTAATTTTTTTAAAATTAAATTATGAATGATAAAAACTCAAATAATACAAAAAAAGATGTATCTTTAGATGATTATTTTGACTGGATAATTAAAAACAAAAAAAGAATAGATAATAAAAACAAACAAATAAAATGGTGGATAAAAAACAAACACAGACTAAAAAAGAAATAGAAGATTTTTTAAGCTCTCCTGACAAACAATCTAAACAAACAATAGATTCAAATAATGAAACAAATAATAAAACAAACAATAACTCAAATAATAAACAAACAATAGCTGAAAATATTACACAAACAAATGATTCTGCTTCTGTTGACAACTTTTCTGAAAATCAAACAATAGATTCAAACAATAGTACACAAACAAATAGCTCTCAAGACGCTTTAATTGATGCCTTAAATATACCTATGGAGGAGGTGCAAGAAGCCCCTAAGTCTATAGTAGATACTGGAGATAGTGAACCTAAAAAAGATACAGATTATCAATTTGCTAGTGATGATGAAGATGCCTTTGATGATACTTTAAATGATGATGAATTATTAGAAGATGAAATGTTTTTTGATGATTATAAATTAATGGCTGAAATGGGGGTAGAAGTGATAGATTTAGTAATGACTTCTTCAGCTCAACTTTTAGCTAAAGATTGGGGTAATGAAGAAAAATATTCTATCTCAGATGCTAGAAAAAGAAAACTAAGAAAACCTTTAGAGTTAATGCTCAAGAAAAAAGATAAAAAAGTTCCACCTGAATTAATGTTTGGAATTACTGTTTTAATTTTATATGCTCCTATGCTTTTAAAAGCTGTTCAAGAACGTAAAAAACAAAAAGAAGTTGAGCTTAAAGAAAATACAGAAAACCCTTTTGGTGAAAATACTACTACTACTATGAGTACACCTTTTGTAATTCCTGAAGATGCCCCAGCTAAAGTGGATATAGTGCCTCCTCCAGTTCAAACTACACCAGTTAAGAAAAAAGCTGGTAGAAAAAAAGGTTCAAAAGATGTCAAACCTAGAAAAACAAAAGGATACAAGGGTAACAAAAATGCAAAATAAAGTTTAATTAAATTAATTATAATGAAATACAAAGAAAAAAATATCACCATAAAAATTGAAAGAAATATTATCGGAAATATTTATAGGTCTTATGTGGGTAGAAAAAAAATAGCTACAAGTTTTTCAAAACAAAATGTAGTTGATGATGCTAAAAAATATATTAACAAAAAATTTAAATAATGGAGCAAGGAGGAGAATTATTGAAGTACTGGGTTTTAGCTCACGAAAACACTAAAGACAAAGATATTTATTTAAAAAATGGTGAAAGAATGTTTCCTGAAATACCTGAGTGGGCTGAAATTTGGCTTAAAAATGAAGATACTAAAGTCTTGAAAAGTTATTTAAAAAAAGAAGTAGCTGAAAATGGTAAAATCATTCCTGAACATAATAAAGAGTTAGTACGTTATATTTTAAAGAAACGTAAAAAATGATTACGGATATAAGAGATTATAGTAAAAAAGAAATAATTAATTATTTGACTTATAAAGCTGGGAGTAATAATGACTATCATTTTATTGGAGAAAAAATAGAGGTAGAATTACAGGATAATTTAGAGTTACAGCAAGTGCCTAGAGAGTATGCCGAATTATTATGTTTTTTGAGAGATAATAAAACTCATTCTTATTTAAATATTGGTATAGGTAATGGAGGGTCTTTTTTGTTAGAGACTTTTATACAAAAAGATTTAAAAAAAAGTGTGGCTGTAGATAATATGAGTTATGGTAGAATGAGTAATTTGGCTAATGCAGAAAAAAGAATTAATTGGCTTAAAAAAAATATGTCTGCTCAAATTAAGTTTTATAATCTTGATAGTTCTTTGTATTTTAATTATAATACTAATTTCTATAAAGATACTTTTGATGTAATTTTTATTGATGGCGACCATTCCTATCAAGGTGTTAAAGCTGATTTTGAAGAAAGTATTAAGATTTTAAACCCTAATGGCAAAATTGTTTTTCACGATATTAATAGCTTATTATGTGAGGGTGTAGTCAAGTTTTGGTCGGAAATAAAAAATAAAAACTGTCAGGAATTTATTGATGGCAACAAATGTGGTATAGGTATTTATGAAATTAAAAGCTAATAAGGAATTAAAAGAAAAAAGATTAAATATTTGTAATAACTGTTCTTATTCTGAAACAAATAAAACAGTAGGTTTGACCTGTGGCAAGTTTTTATACCCTACTTATGATAATCAAGGCAATCCTTTGACCTGTGGCTGTAAATTAAGCTGGAAAACAAGTTTATTTAGTCAAAGTTGCCCTCAAAAAAAATGGTAATATGAAAAAAAAATACAAATTATTTAAATTATATCACACAGGTTTTCTAAATGCTTTTTTTCATTTTTTTAGTGCCTTTTGTCAGCTTTACGCTATAGTGTTTTTGGTTTTAAATTTTTCGGTAGGTAATTTTATTTTATGTCTAGGTGTAGTTATTTTTGCTCCTTTTATTTTTGATGGAGTAGGTCATTATTTGGGGGGTAATTTAAAAGAAATATTAACTCTTAACGTAAATAATAAAACTTTAAATGTCTTAAATATTAATCCTGTTGAAAATATGATTTTTAAAATTGTTAATTTTGTAGAGTGTATTTATTCTTTAATTAAAAAGTTATGTATAAAATAAAAAATTTACAAAAAAGAAATGCTAAAAAAATAGGGGTAGTAATAAAGCCCTCTACTTTAAAAGGTAAAAAAATAGATGTGTATAAAAAGGGCGTTAAAGTGGCTTCAATAGGAGCTAGAGGTTATAAAGATTATGCTACTTGGATTAAAACTAAAGGTTTAACTTATGCTAATAATCGTAGAAGATTATATAAACTTAGGCACAAAAAATATAGAAATGTAAAGGGTAGTGCTAGTTACTATGCTGATAAAATTTTATGGTAAAATGATAACACTAACAGTTACTTTATTATGTTTAAGTTTAGTTTATGCTTTTTTAATCGTAATGATTAAAATAGCTAAAAAAAAACACCAAAAACAACAATGGATAAATTATAAAAATGTTGTTGATGCTAAAAAAAAAAAGATTATAAAAAAAATTAAAAAAATATGGCACAGGTAAGACAAAGTTTATTTTTTATTATTATTGGTACTAATGGTACAGGTAAAACTACTTTATTAAATAATACTTTAAATAAATCTAATCGTAATAATGTTTTAGTAGTTGACCCTGATGGTTATGAGTGGCGAGATTATAAAGAAGTAGATGTAAACGCTTTACAAAATGTTACAGGTGGTACTAATAAAATTTTAGCTCCTACTAAAGATGAAATTGAACTTTTAATTAATTTCAGAAATGGAATTTTAGTTTTAGATGATTGTAGATATTATGCTAACAAAAGATTAGAAAATGAAATTAGAAAAATATTAATTAGGAGGAGGCAAAATGCTATTGATTTATTTGCTGTAGCTCATTCGTTAAGTGAAGTGCCTAATGACTTTTATACTTTTGCTACTCATATTATTATATTTAAAACTAATGATTCAGTAGTAAGATTAAGACAGTCAGTAGATAAGGATAAATTAGAAAATTTAAAAAATGTTATAGATAGAGTTAATCAACATAAGAATAGACACTATTTTGAAATTGTATCTTTGAATACACTTTAAATTAAAAATTATGAAAAGAAAAGGAAGAAAATCACTAGCCCAACAAAAAGCACCTAAAAAAGATAGAATAAAAGGTAGCAAAGTTAATCCTAAAGGAAGTGCTAAAAGTAAAAGTTCAGCTAAATCTATTAAATTTAGTGCTACTTTAACTAACAGTATTAAATCTAAATTAAAAAATTATAATAGTAAAAACCCTAATAAAAAAATTACTTTACCTACAGCCAAAGCCGTAGTCCGTAGGGGTTTAGGGGCGTTTTCAACTTCTTATCGTAGAGTTTTAAGAGGAGGTCAAGCTAATACTAGAAGTGCGTGGGGTTTAGCGAGATTAAGTGCTTTTATGAGAAAAAAAAGTAATAGTAAAACAGCCAATAAAACAGTTAGTAGTTCACCTATCAAAAAATCTTATATCCAAGATGATGATTTGTTAAAATAAATCTGTTTATATATAATTTTTATTTAATTTATATATTCTATTTTTTGTAATTACCTTTTTATTTTTTGATTTTTGGTTTTTTAATATTAAAAAATTCTTATATGGCTAAAGGTACAGAAGGGGGCAAAAAAGATAAGTTTAAATCTTCAAGGGTTCAAGCAAACAAAAGAAAATTTGTTTACGAAACAACCGAAAAAGGTTCTGAAATAGCTCCTAAACCAAGCTGGTGTCAATTATATCCGAACCACCCTCGTTGTATGGAGGTTCAAAAACCAAGAACACCTAATAGAGAGCCTGAGCAAATAGATTTTTCTTCAGATTCTTATTGTAGAGAAAACCCTAACGATTCACAATGTCAAAAATATAATGCTCCTTTTCAAGAGGGGCTAGGTGTGGCTGGTGTACCTACCGACCTCACTACTTACGGAAAAAACAGGGAGATTTGGAATAATGAATATTCTACGCAAACTTTGGAAAATGATATTCCTGATGTTTACGATAATCAACCTCAGTATAGAAAACCTGAATTTTACGAAAACCCACCTTTAACTCAACAGCAAGGTACTTCGGAGTTTGGTATGGCAAATTTAAGTGCGAACTGTAATACGCCTACTCCTCCGACTTATACTACAGCTCAAGGGGGTACATTAAATCAGGTAGTTAGAGAAAAAAAGAATACTAATATGTTTCAAGGTAAGTCGCTGTATGGTGATGACCTAGATATATATAAGCGTTCTTTTTACAATCCTTTAGATTTTGTTATTTAAAGGGTTTTAATTTAAAATGAATAGTAAATTTAAAAATTGAAAAATGGCAAAGACAATTACAAATCAAGATAGCGTGAGTGCATTTTCGTTAAAATGTACTTCAGCTCAATCTTCTGCTAAAACAACGTTTAGAATGTTTGATGCAGATGCTGTAGTTTCAGCAATTCAAGGAGGTACTGTTTCAGCTACTACAAGTGGAACAATTACTCCTAGTGCAATTACTAGTACTACAGTTGCAAACCCTATCGTAGTGTCAGGGTTCAACTACCAAACATCTTCAAGCTCTAGTCAGTTTGCAGAATCTTTTGATATATTAAGAGGTTCTATTGATGGTAGAATAGTTAAACACCCTAACGTTATAGCAAAAGCAAAGAGAAACACACAGTTTGATTCTTTACTTTTAACGATAGATGAAAGGTTTATTATTGATTCACAAACAGCTATAGAGGTTTCTGTTATAGCAAGTGAAGAAATAACTTTAACTTTCTTTGTAGAGGGTTTCTTAACTTAAAATTAATTTAAGTAATAAGTATTAATTAATCTTAAATTATAAAAGTTATGGCAACTACTATGAATAGTAATCAAATTGTTAGTAAACTCCAAAATGACTGGAGTTTCGGTGTCAATTTCATTATAGACAATAACCCTAATGGCGTTCAATCTAATTTGACTTCGTTAGGAGTAGATTTACCTGACAATCCTACAAAGGCAACTTTGAGGAGTGTAATTAATCAGTTGATAGAGGAGGGTAGAGGTTCTGCAATAGTTGAATCTCTTTCCGTTCCTTATATTAACGAATCTCCTAATTATACAGGAGGCTTCAAAGATACTTTTAGACAATTCCGTGAACAACAAATAGCAGATTCACCTACACCTGTAGCTCCTCAATCTAGGAGTGTGGGTATAGTGATAGCTCAAGTTTTTGGGAATATAGCTAGTGGTGTTTTAGGAGTGGTTAGTACAGATAAACAAATTGAACTAGAAAATGAAAGACAAGAGACTTTAGAATCTCAATTACAGTTACAACAAAAAAATCAAGTTTTGGGCTTACCTCAAAATGTGTTTTATGGAATTTTAGCTTTAATTGGATTAATTGTGGTAATAGTAGCAATTAGAAAATAAGTATAAAGTATGAGTACACAAATAGAATTTAATCGTGAGTGCTGTGGCTGTCAAGGGGAGGCAATTCTTCAAATGAATACAACCACTAATCAATTAGAATGTACAGGCTGTAATTCTGATAATCAACCAGTAGGATATGACTTTTGTCAGGCTACGGCTGGTTCTCAAAATTATGGAGGGTTCGGAAATTTCGTAGTAGATTTTTTTAGTCCTGAAACAATACAAGCTATAGGTGGTTTATTTGGTAGAGGAGGTTCAGCTCCTTATGACCCTAATGGCACAACCCAAGATTCTATTAAAAAACAAAATAGAGGTCTAGGGGTAGTCATTATGCTTATTGTTGCAGTAGTTATTGTTTTAGTAGTAAGGAAACGAAAGAGCAAAAAATAAAAAAGAGTTTTAATTTAAAATCAAAAAAAGATGATGGTAAATAAAAGAGTAGGTTTTGTTTTGATGTTGGTAGGAGTTTTTTTCTTAGTAAGATATTTGAGCAAAAATGGAATGTTGAAAGGGAGAAACGGAAACGGCAATAGCGAAACAGAATAAGCGTAAGTTTAAAAAAAAGAGTGTTAATTTAAAAATTTGAAAAAATGGTAAAAAATTTATTCAGCACAAAATCGTTAGTATGGGTAATTTTGTTGTTAGTAGTTTTAGGTATGGTTCAGAGTATGAATCTTAAAAAAATGGTAACAAACGGAGGAAACGGAGCAACTAATGGTGGCAACGGCAACGGAAACGGAGCATCTTAATCAAACAGGGTTAAGTTTAGTATTTAACCCTAGTCAAAAGCTAGGGAAATACTTTTTTAAAAAAAAATATTAATTATTAATTAAATAAATTATGCAAGGATTATTAGATATAAAAAGTCCTAATTTTTTAGGAGGAAATAATGTACATCACGTACTTATTATTGTATTATTGTTATTAATTTTACAAGGAGTAACAAAAGGTAGAGCTTTACCAAAAATATAAGTATGAGTGTATTTTTAAATCAACAACTTAATGTAGGTAATGTTAGTATCGCACAAAGAAAACTCACACCAATAGGGTGTGATTTCCCTATGGGGCAAACTTTGATTCAAGATATTGCTAATGAGATTAGCCAAGTAGAAGCTGGTTACAGCGACCAAGCCTTGACTGATGCTGGTAAAATAGAATCGTGTCAAACAGCTATTGAACATTTTAACGCTAGATGGAGACAAGCTGAAAATCAAAAGAATTTTTGGAGGGGTAAGGCTAGACTTTGTGCTAGTAAACCTTTTTGGTATAATTGTAAAAACAATTCTGCAACTTGCAACAAAAGTCAAAACACTTTAGATGGTGATGAGCAAGAATCTTTAGCTATTATGCAAAAGTATGGCACGGCTTTATCAAGGGTAAGTACTCATTTAAGCGTTTTACAAGCTGAGTTTGAACAAGATATAAACAATCAACAACAAATCGCTAACACCAATAACTTGATAGCTCAAGTCAACGACAATATCGCTGAAGCCGAGCAGTCAATTATTGAGACTAAAAGAGAGGAGTTTGGCTTTAACTTAGAAAGATTTGGAATACCAATAGCTTTAATAGTGTTAGCTTTTCTACTGGTTTTTAAAAAATAAAAAATGAAAAAATTAAAAAAATTCACACCTTTTTTAACTATAATAGGAGTAGTATTATTGTTTTTATACCTGACACAATCGGAGGTAGCAAGACAAAAATACATTCCACAAATGTAAATAATATGAAAAATTTTGAATACAAAGGGGCAAAATCTCCTGTAGCAGATTTACAACTAGGGGGTTTATATGAAACAGCACAAGGAACAACTTATTACAAAGCATATCCAAGTGTCAGTAAATTTAATGCACCTCAGTTTAGTGGTAATACTTTGCAAACTCCTACTAATGTTACTATGAGTAATAAAAGGTTTTTAAGTGCTGGTAGTCAGTTGCTTAATCCTCGTACTCCTAGACTAAAGAGTATGGCGAGAAATATTAATAATTTACCTCAATCACCTGTTAATTTAAGTGAATCTCAAATTAGAAGAAGAAAAGCGAGAAGAACAGGAGTTAAAACTTTAAACTTTGGGGTCAATAGAAATTTGTAAAAATGAATAAAAAAACAAGACAAATGTTAGGCTTCTTATTGTTAGCAGTAGGAGGTTATTTGATTTATAAGGAGCTAACTAGAAAAAGAGCAGTAGAAACGCCACCAATGACTAGACCACAGTTTGTACAAGAAGTAAACCCTGATGGTATGGCTATCGGAATACGTGTACCTGATGCTCCAAGTCAAGAAATAATAGTAAGATAAAATAAAAAGCTATGGCAGTAAATTATGGTTTAGGATTAAACAACAGCGAAAATGCAGAAAAGATATTTCCCCAAAGTGTTACAGCAGTAACAGGCACAGGGGCAACAGCTATACACGGCTGTTTTTGTATTTATTTTTATGAAGATACAGTCGTAAGTGCTATTTCAGGTGCTAACTTAACTGGTACTTTTACAGGTGAAAC
>CERO01030983.1_pt1 | contig 14786 bp, 5 predicted proteins | sample 530851 | NCBI WGS metagenome assembly CERO01 (sample SAMEA2621033, study PRJEB7988) | marine metagenome | biome: marine biome (ENVO:00000447); feature: surface water layer (ENVO:00002042); material: "saline water (ENVO:00002010), including plankton (ENVO:xxxxxxxx)" | depth 5 m
GCAATCAAACAAAAAAGATTTTGATGATTTTGTTTTTGATGCTACTGTAGACAAATTTAAATATTTAATAAGTTCAACTGAGTATGATGCAGGTTCATGGTCTACCATAGATGCTGCAGCAACTAATGTGACACCTATAACTAATCCGTCAACAGGATTATATCAAGCATCATTTACTTACACTAATAATAATCCAACTACTGACAAGTATTTATATATGGTATGGGATTACAGAAATATAACTAATGTTAATTTGAGAGATGGTGCCAGCGCTTCTGTAGCTTGTTGCTCAGGAAATACAGTGGGTTATTATATTGACACAGATAGTTTTGCTACAGCTACTGCTGTTTGGACAGACTCTAATTTACACACTAAAGCTCCAAATCAGTTTTATCAAACAGGTGGAATTGTTAGAGAGCAATCAGCTGGATTACTTCTTCCAAGCACAACATGTGTACCATGTGGTACTGCTATACCTTTATGTTTTAGTACTGCTAGTGCTATAGAAGTGTGTTGTACAACATGTACTTACGCATCATTTTCAGGTTCATTAATGAAATCTACAAGATCAGAAGCGTGTGGATTAGCTCAAACAACAACTTATTATCATAATGGAAGTGGAACAACTCCAATTGTAAATGATTTTGTATTTTCTAATAATACAGGTACAACAATAGTATCTGCGGGTTATTATTCATTAAGCGCAACTTCAGTAATATATGTTAACAGCTCAGGTAGAGTAGAAAATTTATTAACTTGTTAAAAATATGGCTACACTAGAAGATAAAACATATTATATAGACACATCAACTTTTGCTTCTGCAACCGCAGTGTGGACAGATAGTCTTTTAACAACAAAAGCACCAGACGGGTGGTATCAAGCACCAACCGAAACTGTTACCACATATAGACAACAAACAGGAGGAACCTTAGGAACTGCTGCTAGTTGTGAGTGTCCAGTTGCTTGTGGTAGTGATGTTTCTGCAAGTGGAGGTGTGGGTAGTTATATTATTGATATTGATATGGGTAATACTTCAGGGGATGTAGGAGCTATCGTAATTTATTTTCAACCTTATAATGTGCCTGACGGAATATTAGCAACATTTGATTCAGTATCATATAACACACTAACCACCAACACTCATGGTAGAGAACAAGCTACAGCAGGAGAGATTAATTTTGTGGGAGCTACAGGTGTAAGTGGATGCGCAGCTTCGGATTTACAAGGTAATTCATTTACGGTTACTGATTTTACTTATGATGGCTCATCTTTTGTAGACGCAGGAACTAGTTCTACAATAGCTATCCCCGCCTCTGGTACCGTAAACTTAAATGCAACAGGAAATATTTATTACACAATGGTTATACCAAAGCCAAATGCTACACCATCTACATTAAGATTACAATTAGTTGGTGTATGTGGAGGTACAGCATTTCAATTTAAAGCTATTTGTCCAACAGCATTACCTTCATTTACTACTAATTTAGTACAAACAAGTGGACCTTTAGCGTGTAGTGCTACTCAAGGGCAAACATATTATTTTGCACAAAATTCATCTACCACAGGATCAAGTGCACCTGTTGTGGATAGCAATACTGTTCCTCAAGTAGGTAACTTTGTGTTTTCAAACAGTACTGGAGCCACTGCATTGACTGATGGTTTTTATAAATTAACATCAACAACTGTAGCGGAAGTTGTTTCGGGTGTAGTTTCTGCAATTACAACATGTCCAACTAACACTGCATTTCAAAGTTCAACTAGCACTATTGCTGTTAATGCAGCTTGTGTAGCAACTGTCAATCAAACTTATTATCATAATGGAGCAGGTAGTGCACCAGTAACAGGAGACACCGCTTACTCTGATTCAGGAGGAACGGCTGTTTTAGGATCAGGGTATTATAAATTAGACGCTACTTCTTATTATGAAGTAACTGGAGGTGCAGGATTAGTAACAGGCCCATCTAGTTTTGCTTTAGGCACGTCGTTTAACTCAAGTACTAGTACAGCAGATCCTGCGGCTGTATGTGCTTTATCATTAACTACTAATTTTTATCATAACGGCTCAGGCTCATTACCAGTTGCAACAGATACATGTTATACCAATGCATGTAAAACATCAACTTTATCTGATGGATTATATAAAATAACAACTGCTAATGGAGGTAGTTATATAACTATAAGTGGTGGAGCTGGAGTAGTTGCATCTGTAACTAATTGCGGAACCTGTACAATGTTTGTAGGAAGTTCTAACTTAGTGTTTAATCAAATATGTGGTCCAGGCGCTACTCCAACAGCAAATGTAAATTATTATCACAATGGTAGTGGTAGCTATCCAGTATTAGGTGACTATGTATATAGCACAATTGGATGTATTAATCCATTAGCAGCAGGAAATTATTATCTTTACACTGTAGGTTCTCAAAACACATACATAGTAGTAGGTAGTGGTGGAGAAGTAACCTCAGAATCAAATTGTATACCTCAATAATATGGCAGCAGAAACATTAACATATAGTGATGACAAAAGAAGCCCAGGGTGGCCCTCTTTTTATACCTATTATCCAGAATACATTCAAGGAATGAATGGTTATCTATATACTTTTTCTGAAGGAAATCTTTATAGACACAACACCAACTCATTAAGAAATAATTATTATGGCAATCAAGGGATATCAACAATAACTAGTGTGTTTAATCCAGAGCCAACATTAAGCATTAAGTTGTTTAAAACCATGTCATATGAAAGCTCACACAGTTGGGCAGTGACAGATTTAAATACTGATTTAAGTAGTGGCTCAATGCTTGAGACATATTTTGAGCAAAAAGAAGGAGAATGGTATTCATATATAAGAAGTAAATCAGGAACAGTAGATTGGAAGTTGAGATCTGGAAATGGTATTGCTATTTGTACAGGAGTCACAGGTCCAGCTACCGCTACAGTAATAACATTTGCTAAATCAATTGGAAACATATTAAGTGTAGGGGATATTATTTATAGTTTAGATGTAGCAACAGGGCAGACTAATCCAGTTATAGCGGGAGCAGTTACAGTGGTAACTAGTAAAACTATTACTGTAAATATTGACACAGCCACTGGTGGTGTTGTTCCTTCTGTAGGCTTTTTTATATTGTATTATAAAAACAGTATTGCAGAGTCACATGGAGCTCGTGGATACTATATGGAATTTACAATGACTAATAATGATACTGATGCTGTAGAGCTCTTTTCTGTAGGTAGTAGTGTTATGAAAAGTTATCCATAGAATTTGTTATCTTTGTGACAACATGGAATTAGAAGTTGCTCATGATGTGTTAAACTCAGTTGTTTCTCGGAGAGGAATAATGTGGGATAAAATTGAAAGTTTTCAAAAATATTTAACCACATTAAACGGAACTGTTAACCATAAGGCTGGAGAGGCTCAAAGTAAAGTTCTTAAAGACTTATGCCCTTTAAAACAACATTTAGAAGGTGGGCTGTACACTCGAGAAATTTTTATGCCTAAGGGAAGTTTAATAGTAAGTATGATTCACAAACAGAATCATCCTTCATTTTTATTAAAAGGTAAATTGTCTTTTTTAAATGATGATGGAATTGTAGAAACAATAGAGGGACCATATAAAATTTTTACAAAAATAGGCACCCAACGTGTTTTATATATTCATGAAGACTCTACATGGTGTTGTGTTTATAAGACAAACGCTATGACTTTTGAAGAAGCAGAAGCAGATGTTTATACTAATAACTATAAAGATTTGCCTAAAAATATAATAAAAAAATATAAAAAATTATGGCAGGAATTGGAACTTTAGCAACAATAGGTATAGCAGCAGGAATAGCTAGTGCAGGGGTTGGAATAGCGGGTGCGGGTGTTTCTTTTGCTCAAGCAGCAAAACAAAGAAGAAAAGCATCTCAAGCTGCGGCAGATTCTAAAAGAGTTATGCAACAAGCAAAAACTCGAATGGAACAAAACATGTTTGATGAACTTAAAATTCCTTTAGAAGCGTATGATAGAGGTTTCAGAGAAAACACTGCACAACAAAGACAAGCTATTGAGTCCTTACAAGGGGCTGATGCTCGTAGTTTAGCTGCTGGAATAGGTAAAGTAGGTGCGTTAGGAACAGCTTCTAATGAAGCAATGAGAATGGCAATGGGGACTGATTTATATAAATTAGAGTTAGAAAAAGCCAAAGAGGCACAAAAAATTAAAGATAATCTTGTTGATATGGAAGTAGGAGAAGCGCAGGATTTTATGAATATGTCTCAAGATCAACAAGCTGCTTCAACTCAATCAGTTACAGGAGGTATACAAGCTTTAACAGGTGGGTTGGCTGCATTAGGATCAGCCGCACCATTATATGCAAAAAGTCAAGCTGACAGAAGAGCCACTAATTTAGCAGGTGAAGTAGCCGCAAAAATGCCTACTTCGGCTGATTACACAACTAATGTAACTTATATTGATCCTACAACGGGATTATCAGTTAATGCTGTTGATCCTAAATTTAAAGCACCAGAAGGTTATGTTTCTACTGCTAAACCAGGAGAAACAGGGTATGCAGATAATTTATTATATAGACCTTATGAGCAAAAAGAAATAAGAGAAAAGTTGTTAGAACAAAACTATACAGGTAAACAATATAGAGAATTTATGAAAGATGGTATTCCTACCGAGATAATAGACTCTTTATTTAAACGCACAATATATTAAAATGGCAGAAAATAAATATTCTCTATACTCTCAAAGAAGTGCTAATGAGCAATATGTCAATTGGGGTAAAGTAGCGTCAGATATTACTAAAGGCATAATTACCGTAGATGGTGAAAGAAGAGCTAGAAAAGCGGCTATAGAAAAACAAACTAATGAAACTATAGAAAAACTAAGTGAAGTTGCAGATGTAAATAATGGTACTGCTAGTGCATTATTAATTAGAGGAAGTAATCAGTCTAAAGAAAACTTAATGATACAAACTGATTTATTAAAAAGAGGCCTTATAACCCCTCAAGATTATCAGTTATTTATGAATCAACAAAAAACTGGATACAAAAACTTAAGCACTGCTGTACAAAATTGGGATAAATACTTTACAGAAGCTCAAACTAGATTAGAACCAGGTGAAGATGGTATTAATTCTGTAGCATCTAATGCTGAAATATATAATAATGAGTCTATGTTGGCTTTTGGTAATTTAAATGATAAAATATTATGGACTAATCCTACTAATGGTCAAATTCAATTAGTACAAATGGGTAAAGATACTAATGGTAATTATACCGTTATGCCTGATCCTAAGAACAACCCGGGGGCTTTTATGAACCCCAACTATATGAATGTGCGAATGAATTTTAAAGAGAACAGGAAAATTTTATCTCAACAAGCAGATGCTGTAGTTGAAAATATTGCACCATTTATTGAAGAGTCAATGTTTGATGGTGTAGTTACTAGTGAGGATGATTTTAGAAACAATGCTGATTTTGGAACTAAAGAAGATGGAACAGATCAAAATTATGATGGGTGGTTAAATGAGCAAGTAGATGGTATAGTAGCTATTGACAGTGATGCGGTTCAAATTCTTACCTCTAGAGGTTATAATTTAGCTCAAGATAAGGAGGAGTATAAAAAAAAATATTGTGAAGATAAAAAGTCATGTGATTTTTCTAAAATGATAAAAGTATCTTATGTAGACGGTAAGCCTGAGTATGACATAGGAAAAGATAAAATGGATGAAGCAAGAAGACTTGCTAAAAACGCTATTGAAGTGAGAATTGGAAATACTATTAAAAAGAGTGGTAGGCCTACTCCTGACCCAGATAATACAGGTAGGGCTAGAGAAATTAGAGATACTAAAACTAATATAATTAAAGAGTACAATACAATATTAACAGGAGGAAACGAAACTCAAGTTAGAGATTTATTAGACGGGCAAATTAGAATTAGAAACAAAGGTAATACCGATCCAGACAAGAAAATTGTAGGTTATGAATTAACAGATGACACAATTACTTTTACTTATGCGGATGGTAAAAAATCTGATTCTTTACAAAGAAGATCAAAAATAGAAGGAGATAACCCAGCGACACCTGATGTTGTAGAAACAGAATATTTTGAAGGCACAGGTTTAACAAATCAAATTTTCCAATTATACAATGAACTGGGAGGAGATAAAGCTAATTCATTTAACTCAGCTGCACAAGTACAATCAGCGGTAGATGAGTATGACATTCAACTCGGTACCATTAGAGAAGGAGATAAGTTAGCGGGTCAATACACCAAGAGCCCTTATGATATGAGTGATGCGAAATCTCAAACACAGTCTGCAAACGACTTTGTTACTGCTATGGGGGGATATGAAGAGCCAGGAGGTACCTTTGATGATGAAAATATAGATAATATAGCGCTTAAATTAGATAAAATTGTTGAAGAAGCATTCCCAACCGAATTATTAAATGAAATGGATAAAGAAGGTTTAGCTATTAGTTCTGATTATATGGCTAGTATGAATAAAGATGGTACTGGAGGTAAGAAAGATGGAGAAGATGATCCATCATATATAACATATAAAGTTATTGATAAAGCTACAGGAAATGTGGTGTTTGAAAAGAAAGTTTCTGACATTATGGAAGATAAATACACAAATACTTGGAATAGAGTTTATGATGGTTTTGTTCTACCTTATTTAAATGAAAGAAATAAAGTTAGATCAGAAGCAAATGTTAATCAAAGAACAGGAAAAATAGGTTCATTAGACAATTTATAATGGAGTATATATGGCACAAAATGAATCTTTAAGAAAATTATATGATGAGCTCTATAAGTCTAAATTGTATACTAAAGGTTTTGAAGACTTTGTAAAACAGTTTAGTGACTCTACTAAACAAAAAAAACTATACAACTCTTTAAACAAAGACAAACTTTACACTAAATCTTTTATAGAATTTCAAGATCAATTTTTTTCATCTCCTATAGACTCTTCGTTAGACCCTTCTATACAAGATGATTCTCAAGACAGCCCTATTATAGATAATAGAGTTTCATTAGACCAACCTATTCAACAAGAAGAAGTAACACCACAAGTTCAACAAGTTGAACGAGAAAGTTTTATAGAAACTGAAGAAAAGCCTACTTTATTAGAAAGAACTTTTGGTAAAAATGGATTTACAGATTTCTTTGGAGACATTTGGAGAGCTGGAGAAACAGGGGTAGCACAAGGACAAGGTATAGATGAGTTTTTAGGAGTAATGAACTCTAAACCTAGAAAACTTTCAGATCAAGACATTGAGGACTATATAGAAGCAGTTAATTATATGAATAGTATGCCTGAAAGTGATGAGATGAAGGAGTTTAGTCGAATATCGGAAGAAAATGGAGGAGGTTTAAAAGGATTAAGCATGGGGTTATTAGATAATTTTAGTGTTGCTCCCGCTGTTCTAGCTCAATCAATAGTTTCTATGTTTCAACCAGCTCCAGCGGCAATGGGTGGAGTGGGTGCTGGTGCAGGATATCTAGCAGGTGCAGGTACAGGTGCTTTAGCTACCTCATATGGTGGTCCTATAGGAGCATTTATTGGTTCTCAAATAGGTGGGGGTACAGGTGCTACCGCTGGTATGATAGCAGGTGCTACAGGCGCTTTAGAAACAGGGATAAGTTTTACGGAGTTTTTAGGTGAAGAAATGACAAAACAAGGTAGGCCTATGACAGTGGAGGGAGTGAGACAAACATTAGAAGATCCTGTTGCAATGACACAAATAAGAAACCGAGCTTTATCTAGGGGTATGACTATTGCAGCTGTTGAAGCGATGTCTTTAGGTTTTTCAAAAGCCTTTGTAAGTTCTGTAGGAAAACTCGGTATAAAAGGTGGAAGTGGAGTTTTAGGTAAAACAACAAAAGGCGTTAAAAATATTCAAGCAAAAAAACTTGGAGGTATTGCAGGGGGTATAGCCATAGAAGGAGGTATGGGTTCAGGTGGTGAGGCTCTTGGAAGGTTAGTAGCGGGACAAGAAATGGATAAAAAAGATATATTCTTAGAAGGTATTGCTGGATTGTCTACAGCTCCTATATCTATTACAGGAGGGTTATTAACGGTACCTAAATATATAGTTAATGGAGAAAGAGTAACACAAGGTTATGTGGATAATTTGTTAGAGACCATGAATGCAGAACAATTAGCTTCTTCTGAACTAGGAATAGAAATTAAAAACGATCCGGCAAGAAAAAAAATTCTTACGGATGCAAGAGCAAGGGCAAACTTTGCGTTAGAAATTGATCCTAATGTACCTGATGGTCCTGAAAAAGAAAGATTAATTGACTTAGAGTTAGAAAGATCAAAAATTGGAAACTTAGAATTAGAATCTAATCAGTTAAAAAACAAACAAATTAAAAAAGAAATTAAAGCTATTGTTGAAAAATACAATGGTACTTTAGATGAAAGAGCAGTAGAAGAATTAAAGAAGGAAGGGGTGGAAAATCCATCTCCAAAACAAATTAAAGCCAAAGCAGATGCCATTTTTAAGTCAGAAACAAAGAGCTTGGATGTATCAAAACTTACCCCAGATAGCAAAAAAATGGGAAAAGGAGACACCACCGGGCAAACTACCGATCAGAGTAAGCAAGAACAAACCGACCAAGATGCGGTTGAGGAAACAACGCAAGAGGAAATAGTTGAAGAAACAACTATTACTGAGCAAGATGCTCTTTCTGAATTAGAAAAAGACGGGGTAGTCGATCCTTCGCCAGAGCAAGTACAAACTAAATTAGATGAGTTAATAAGTGAAGCGAAGGCTATAGAAGAAAAAGCTGTTGAACAAGATTCGGCTATGAAAAGAAATGAGGTTACCGAAACAACAGAAACCTCTTCTGATGGCGTTAAAATAAAAGTAAAAGAAGAAACAGTATTAGATAATGTTAGTAATTATCAAAGTGTTGAAAAAATAATAGGAGAAAAGGCTATTGCAGGATATAATAAAGTCGTTAACACTGCCAAAAAAGCAGGAAAAGCACTAGCTAAAGTATTGCCTAATGTAAAAATAAAAATAGTAGAGGATGCTGAAACTTACAAGCTTTTAACAGGTAAAGATTCAAGGGGTAATTATAATGTAGATAAGAAAACAATTTATATTAACGCCTCTAAGGCAACTACCACTACATTAGCTCATGAAGTAGCTCACGCGGTATTAATCGAAACTTTAGGTGTTAATGCTAACCTCCAAGGATTAACTAAAAAAATGTTGTCTACTATTAAAAAATCTAAAGCTTTATCTAGAATGAAAATTAAAGATAAAGATGGGAATTCGAAATCCTTAGAAACCTATTTAGATGAGTTTGCGAGTAATTATGATAATAACTTACAAAGTGAAGAAAAAGTTGCAGAATTATTTGGGTTAATTGCTTCTAATTTTCAAACATTAAAACCTAAGGAACAGGGGGTGGTTAGAAAATTTATTAATGAAGTTTTAAAATTATTAAAACTAGATAAATATGTAAGTGAGTTTACTAAATCTGACAATGATATTATACAGTTTATGAATGTAGTAGCTGGTAAGGTTACCTCTGGTACAGAAATTGTAGCAGAAGATATACAGGTTTTAAAAGACATAGAATCAGAGATGTCAAGTAAAACTAAAACTAAAACTATAAAATCTACTCCTAAAAAGAAACCTTCTACACCTAAAGGTAAAAGCACTAAACAACAAACTAAAGACTCTACTTCAGAAACAAAAATAGAAAAAGAAAATAATAGGTTTCAAGCAGATTTTGTAGATAAAGAATCAGGGTTAAGTTTTGAGTATTTAAAAAATACTGCAAAATTTAAATTACTAGAAGCTAAAAATTTTATTACAAGAGACAGATCGATTCAAGATTTTAATAGAAAAACAGTAGTCTTACATCAACCCGATGGTGCATTTAGTGGAAATATTTTTAAAGACGGAGAAAAATTAGTTGAAGGAAAAGGAGGAATATATTATACTTTAAAATTTCATGATGATGGATATTTTTGGGCATCTACAAAAGATGCAGCTACACAAATGGCAGACATATTAAATAAAACTTATGAGGTTAATGATGGCAAAGTGTACATGGCTTTAACTAGCGCACCTTATAGTAAATTATTATCTAGCACAACAATGTCTAATGCAGTCTTAGATTTTTTTAACTCAGTAGCTTTAGATAGAAAATTAAAAATAAAAAAACCAATAGTTCGAAAAGCTATAATAGAGGCTGCAAACACAGTAGTGGAAAAAGAAGGTTTAGGTAAACAACTAAAATTAAAGAAAACAGATAAGTTTGAAAATAATTTAAAAAAGATTAAAACAGCTTTAGGAGCAGACAATAGTACATTTGGAGATAGAAAGTTATTTACAGAAACACTTATTTCTTTAATGTCTGCGGAAATTATTAATAATCCAAAAGCAGTAAAACAATTTGGTACTATTTTTAGCCAAGGTATTCAGAATAAATACTTTAAGGGAAAAACCTCTACAGGTAAGTTAAAAATTTCTAAAACCAATATGATACAAGCGTTGTCTGAAATGTTAACTGAACCTATACTAAAAGATGGTTTTAAAGATAGAAGCACTGGGGGACAAGTATATGCTATGCTTGAAGTAGACAGTAAGGTAAAAGCGGTAAAAAGCGATAAACATGAATCATATCCTTATGCAATAGAAACAGTAGATAAATCTCAAAAACCTATTGTTAATATTTTAACTAATAGACCTAAATGGAATGACATTACTCAAGATCCTAATACCGATCAAAAGGTAACATCCGAAAGAGAGAAAAGTATTTTTCCTACTTTTGGCACAAGCACTGATGTTGTTACATTAGATACAAGTATAATAGATACTACTGAAAGTAAAAATCAAAAAGACATTAAATCTTTAGGAAGATTTTATAAAATGCAGGATAGTGGTTTTATAGATTATAACAAATTACTACCTAGAGATTTAAAAAAATTAAAAGAAGATGCTAAAGCCTTAGGTTTTAAAGTAGACTTAGGAAGAGTAAGAGATCGAAATGCATATAATTACAATCAACCAACAGGATATTTTTTTAGAAAAAATGGAAGGTTTTATAATCCTTATGCATCTAATCAAAGATATCAGTTTGATGATAGTTCAACTAATGCACAAATTATAATTAATGAAAGAAATGCGGGAAGATCGGATATTGCTATATTAGATTATTTAAGAAGAATTAAAGGAGCTACAGCTCAAGAAATTAAAAGTGCAATAGAAACAGCCGATATCTTTACAGGCGTAAGTCCAATTATGCCTAAAGTTTTTTTAAACTTAGGATTAAAAAAAGGGAAAGCCTTATACAATAAGGTAATGAAAAAATTTAAATCATTAGAAAAATCAAACAAAAACAAAAAAACTAAATTAAGCAAAGCTGAAATTGTAGATAAAACTTTAGATTATTTACAAGAACAGCCTGAATTTAAAAATACTAATGTAAAAAACATAAAAAAGGCTGAGTCTAAAGAGTTTGTTTCTGATGTAGCAGAAAAAGTTACTCAATCTGATTTACAAACTTTGTTAGTTTCCGCAACAGTAAAAGCTTTAGGAAGTAGACCCACACAAAATGTAAGAGAAAGAATAAACAATGCTGTAAAAGCAATGAAAGAAAGAACTAAAGGAGTAAAAAATAGATATGCTATTCAACAAGCTTTGTTGTCTTTTGTTAGGAAATCATTACCAGATATAAAAGTAAAAAAACCAAGAGTTGTAAAGTTAATGCGAAAATTAAAAGACATTAATGCAGTTCAAAAAAACATTGATAATATAGTAGATGAAGTTGTAGAGGAGATTAATAATATTAATGTTGAAATTTTAGAAAATAAATTAGATAAATTATTATACGATAAGTATGTAAAGGTAGAAGATAATAAGTCTAAAGCTAATAAAATATCTAATACTATTAGAAAGAGGATAGACAGAATAAAAGAAAATGTTTTAATAATAGAGGCAAAAGGATTATTAGGAATAGATAAAGATTTAAAAGGAAAAGCAAGACTTGAAGCAAAGAAAAATAAATTAGCAGAACGAATTGGAGAACAAAATAGCATATTACAAGACAGAATAGCTCAATTATTAAATGGCATAGAGCTAACGGAAGAACAAAATAATGAGGCCGCAGATTATCAATTAGCCATCGAGATAAACAACTCTTTATATATGGGGCAAAATCAAGCAACAAAAGTAGAAGCTTTAGATAATGTAGTAGCAAATTTAGAAAGCTTGATAGCTGATGGTAGAAGTCAATTAAACGATCAACTTGCAGAAGCAAGTCAAGGGTATAGAACTCGTAATGAGTATATATATGAAGACATTACAGGAGAAAAAATTGATTTTAGTGATCCTGACTCTATAGAAAAAGCAAAAAAAATATTAAAAGAAAGAGAAATTTCTAAACAAAAAGAAGAGGAAAACACTCGTTTTGCACTAACAAAAATATTAAAAATAGTTAAAAATTCTACAGTTGGATTTTTAAGAAGAGGAGATAGTTTACAAAACATTATGGATGCTATATCTAATTTACCTGGATTAATGTTTGAAGGAAGAACTCAAGAATTAGTTTATGATAAAATAAATGAGTCATCAATTCTTTACAAACAATATCAATTAGAAGATAATAGGGTGATGGCAGAAAAATATACAGAACTTTTTGGGGGACCTAAAAAAGTAAAAGGAATAACTGTGCCCCTACGTGTTAGGAAGATGATTGCAAGACAAAAAATTAGGGCTATGGAAAAGCCTTCATTAACCTTTATAGGAAGAGAAGGAAGAAAAACAAAAGATGGTAAGGTTATTTACAGAGATATCAAAGCAGTAGAAAAAGCAGAACAACAATATAAAGATGCGAAAGGTGTAATAAATAAAAGAAAAGCTAAATCTAATTTAAATTTAGTGCGTTTAAATCAACAAATTACTTTATCTGACTCCCAAACTTATTATTTATATAACCAATTTAAGGATCCCGCTAATAGAGCATCTTTTTTAAATCCAGATAATAAATTATTTGGTCCAGATGCAGATAGAATAATGAAAGAATTAACTGAATCTATGTCTCCTGAATTGAAAGAGTGGGCGGACTGGCAAACCAATGAGTTCTTTCCATCTATATATGAAAGGTATAATGATGTATATAAAAGAATTTATAGAACAGATTTGCCATGGAACAAGCTATATGGAGGACGTATTTATAGAGAAGATGTAGCGGAAAAAGATAATGACAATGTAGATTTAATTGGTTCATCTAATATATATAGAACCAATGTAGGAAGCTCATCTTTATTAGGAAGACAAGCTACGAGTAAACCTATTCGTGCAATGAGTGGTAATAGTGTTTTAAATAGTTATTTAACTGATATGAATTATTTTGCTGCTTATGCTGAAAATGTTCGAGATGTAAATAAAATATTTACAAACCCTTTAATTAAAGATGCAATAAGAAGTACCAAAGGAGAAGATTATAATTATTTAATAAACGAAATTATTCAAAAAATTGCTACAAGAGGCATAAGTAGTGGTAGAGGTGCGGTTTTTGTTAATGCAATGAATGATATATTTTTAGGAACAAGACTAGCTTTATCTCCAGTAATTGCAGTTAAACAGTTGTTATCTTTATTCACTTATATGGGTGATATAGGCGTGGCTAATTGGATGTATTATTATGGTAAAGGAGTAGCTACAGGCAAAGTCTTTGGTGCATTAAAAGAAATACATCAAAATTCTATTTATTTAAAAGATAGATATTCTAATTCTTTTGAAAAATCACTAGAATCATATGCAGAAGGATCTTCTACATTACCACCCCTACTCCCAGGGTTAGGAAAAGAAACTTTAATGGGAATCTCATTAGCCTTTTCAAGAGCTGGTGATGCTGGAGCAATATATTTAGGTGGTGTGCCAAATTATATGTATTATAAAGAAAGGTATTTAAAAAACAATCCTAAAGCAACTAAACAAGAGGCTATTGATTTTGCTATAAATAGATTTGAAAAAGACACTAAAGGAACCCAGCAATCACAAGACTTACAAGATAAAGATTTTTTTCAAACTTCAGATCCTTTAATGAGAAGTTTAAATATGTTTAAAACAACTCCAAAACAATATTTAAGAAAAGAAAGATATGCTATAAGACAATTATATAGAAAGGTTGATGCATTTACCAAAGCTACATTTAAAGGAGAAAATCCTTTTACTGCTGCGGCTAATGCTGGAAAGGGTTCACTTATTGAAAATATAAGAAATTTAATGTTGTACCATTTTGTTATGCCTATGACATTCCAATATACTACTTTAGGTTTACCAGGATTATTAACAGACTATGATGATGAAGATCAGTATGATTTAATTAGAGCTGCTATATTAGGTAATATAAATGGTTTATTTTTGGTGGGAGATATTGTAACTTCTTTAGCGGATTTTGCACAAAACAAACCTTATGCAGGAGAAGTAAGAGGTATATCTTATCAAGAATTTCTAGAAAATATATTTAGAAAATATAATAGGTGGGCTAATGCAAAACCAGATAATCCAAAAAAAGATCAATATGCTTTAGAGGCGGCAGGAGCTATAGCCGAACTATCTCTCGTGCCTGTTACTAAAGCAACTCAGTTAGGATATAATGTAAATCAATTAATTACTGGTAAAGATAAAGCTGGTAATTACCTTACAACAAATGGATATTGGTTAAGGGCGTTAGGTTATTCAGATTATATAATTGATTCTGATGAAAGCAAGAGAGCTGAGTTTTTAAAAGATTTAGAAGATAATTCAAGAGAAAGA
>CERO01006946.1_pt1 | contig 14412 bp, 8 predicted proteins | sample 530851 | NCBI WGS metagenome assembly CERO01 (sample SAMEA2621033, study PRJEB7988) | marine metagenome | biome: marine biome (ENVO:00000447); feature: surface water layer (ENVO:00002042); material: "saline water (ENVO:00002010), including plankton (ENVO:xxxxxxxx)" | depth 5 m
GATCCGGGTATACTTCAAACTTTTGCTAGAGTAGGTAAAGCAGGGCTAGAAAGTTATGGCGAAATAGAACAACTAATTAGTAAAGAACAGGATGCATTAGATGAAATGGAATTAGCTTATGAGCAAGCTATGATAGCCCAAAATCAATTTAAATATACCGAAGTTAATAGGCTACTCGCAGAAAGTGAAGCTAAACATAAAGAAGCCTTAACAACACGATTTGAAATGATGTATAAACTGACAGATCAAAAACTACAACAAAGTTTAGCTGAAGCTAACTTAGTTTCTGACGCAGCACGAGACGCAGCAGACAAAGAGTTTAGGTTAGAACGAGATATTAAAGAGGCAATACTTGAGGGTGAAATGGAACCAATGTTTTTACAAGAAGAAGCTCGTGCAGAATTAAAAACGACACAACCAAACGCAAACACAGAAACTTCAGCGTATAAACTTGCTCTTGAAGATACACGTAGAAGGTTAATAAGACAAAAAGTATTAGAAACTTATCGTATTAATCCGTTTGAAAATTAATGGCTACTCCAATTGACAATTTACTTGGGTCTATAGCTTCTTTTGATCCTTACAATCCTGCGTTTGACCCTAGGTCATATAGAAGAAGGGTGCGGGTTCCTGAACGGCAGCCTATTGGAAAGTTACCTCTAAGGGAAGCAGGGTTTTGGACTGCTTGGAAAGACTCACGACTACGTGCCGATGAATATCTAGCGGCAAAAGAGTATGCTGCAAACCCTAACGATACAACAATGGAGGCTTTAGCTAAAGTTTCAGAGCCCACATACGCATATCTTTCTAGTGATGAAGTTTTAAAAAACCCTTTACTTGCTTGGAAATTTTTACGGCAACAAGCAGGACAGGCTTTTGGATTTATGACTAATCCCATAGTGGCTTCTGCGGCAGCTAGTTTTATCCCCGTGCCCGGTTCTGGCCCTGTTGCTTTTATGACGACTGGAACTGCATCTTATACTACTAGTTATTTAATTAGAAAAGCCCAAGAAAACCAACGGTTAATATCTGAAGGTAAAATGGCGGATCATGACCTAGATTTGAATACTATGTTAGGGTCAGGTTTTGCTTCCGCAGGTTTAGATTTATTTGGACTACGTTTATTAAAAGCAATAGGAGCTGCTGCAGGGTTAGCGGGTAGAGATGCACAAAAACAATTTTTTAAAACAGTGCTTAATTCACCTAAGTTAAATCCTAATGCCGGAATATTAGGAGAAGGAATCCCATCAAAAGGTTTAGCAGCTAAAACTCTTAAAGGTAGGTTAGGTAAAGGAGCCGCAGCAGCTGCAGCCTTTGAAGCTCCTCAAGAAATGATACAAACAATACTTGAAAGAAATGCTGTAGGTTTGTCTCTTACAGATGAAGAAGCACAAAGGGAAATAATAGAAGCAGGTATTTTAGGTTCTATACTAGGAGCTCCTCTTGGAGCAATATCTAACTTTAATAATAGAGTAGAACAACAAGAAACCCAACCACCCCAACCACTTTTATTAGGAGCCCCTCCTGAACCTTCTCCACCAACTGTTCGTAATCTTAGAACTTATGAAGTTACCCCACAGAAACAATTAACAGGTTTTCCTAAAATACCTTCTCCTGAACAAATAGACGAGAAACTTGGAGTAAAAGAAATAGATATGGGCCCTGCTGTAGAAGTAGACCCTACAACACCCCCACTTCCAGATTTAAGATCAGCACCTTTTGGTACAAACATTATGTACGCAGATGCAGAAGGAAATGTTCGTCCTTATGGGCCTAATTTTGAAGCTGAATACCCAGAGTATGACGATAGAATACCCCCTATACAAGCAGACACAAAGGTAGTTGGAGAAGCTAAAGGAAGAATTACTCAACTTAGAACACAGTTAGATCAGGCTGAAAAAGCATCTTTAGACAAACAAGACCTTATAGAACGAAACAGAACTCAAGTAGCTATTTTAAAGTTTGTAAAAAGCAAGCTTGGAAAAAAGATGATAAGAGCTCCTAAAAGACTTCAAGGTAGGTTAAGTCAAATAAAAGCTGCAGCAGAACAGTTTAAGGATAAGTTTGCTATTGATAACGAAATTGAACGACTTGAAGCAGCAATTAAAGTTGTAAATCAAGAAGAAGATAGAATAAACAACGAAATTCGCAATCAACTAGATATTATTAAAGCAAATAGAGGACGGGTAGGGTTAATTACTACTGGGGCTCCTATAACTGAACGAATATCTAAGGTTGTAGGGGCTCCCCTAAGAGGTGAAGATGCAGGTAGATTAAGAGAAGAACAACTAACTAACGAGGCGGCTCGTAGTATTGTTCAAATGGTTGGCGACACTCCATATGCGGGTTCTAAAAGTAATCGTTACATTAGAGACTTAATTAGTTTTTTTGGAATTCCCACTTCTTTTATAGAATCTGTAGAGGCAGGTAAAAAACGAGATGAGAGTTTAGGTAGAAACGCTGACATAGACAAAGACACTAAAAATAAAAATGCAGATAAAAGAGAGGTCAATAACTACGCAGAAACACGAAACGATAATCTTGCTAAGGATACAGTTAGTCGAAGAGAAAGAGTAGCTGCTGAAAATGCAAATTATGAAGAATTTAGAGGTTTACCAGTAGAAGAACAGCTAATAAAAGCATACCTTCCTACTTTTAGTGAGGCAGATATGTTGCAGTTTAGAGACCTTAGTAATTTTGGGGCTATAGATTGGAATCGAGTAACTGAGGAATCTAAAAAACGTTGGCTTGAAGCAAATATTAGGTTTATAGAAAAAGAAAATAGAAGACCAATAACCCCAAAAGAGCTTGAAACTTTAGAAACGGAAATTGGACAAGAATATTCAGATTTAGTGGACATGTTAGTTCCGGGCACTACAGAAGATATAAGAAAAACTTCTGGAAAACCAGACCCAGCTAGTGAAAAACTGCAAGCTCAATTAAGCGCATCAAATACATTTAATGAAGAATGGAAAGCTAACTTCAAAGCATCGACAGCAAGTTTACCTATAGGTGCAAGAGAACGCTTGTACCAAGCTCTTGTAAAAGAAAATAAACGAGCGTTAGCTAGAAGAACAAAAACAGATAAAAAAGCCCCTTACATAACGCTTGAAGAAAAAGTTGAAAATTTATACGATTATAAAAATCCTCTTCTATTTGCAAGTGAAGTGCCTATTAGTGCCGAGAAAATAGCAGACTTTTATAATCTTGACGTTAGGATTCCTGAAGATAGACAAATTTTAACCGATCTAATTAAAACCCAAAGAGCAACAATTACTGCTCGAAAGAAAAATAGAAGGAGACAGTTAGATGCGGCTTACAGAGATGAGAAAAAAAGATTAGGAGTAAATAAATTAACATCAGTACAGAAAGAAAGTATAAAACGTAATCTTCCAGTGATATTGGAAACTGAAGCCCAACGAAGAGTAGATGAAGAACTAGAAGGTGTAAAAACAGGGCCAACGGCTAGACCAGTAAGTCAAAGAGACAAAGCAAAAGCTGGCCCAGTAACAATCACTAACCCTGAGACAACAGAGCAGATAACATTTATTCCGCCAAAAACTAGCAGGTCTAGACCTAGAGTAATAGAACCAGACGGCAAGAAGAGAATAGCTACTTTAGATGAAACAAACATTTATAATGAAGGTATACGAGCTAGAGAATTTGAAGATGCAAATGTTGAAGATGTAAGCGTTGAGGATATAGACTACAATGCATTTACTAATTATGTAGATGATATACCTTTATCTAGTGATGACATAAAAGGTCGAAGTATTGATGGTATTACCTCTGAGCGAATAATAGCTAACGATTTAAAATCTGCCTTGCGTCAAATATCTAAAGAAGTAGGTGGAGTAATGGGTAGAATAGCTAATAGATTATCGGCACTGGGGCTTAAAACATCTATAGTTTACGGACGAGTTACAGACCCTATAACTGGAGCTAGAAAAGAAGGTCAGTATGACCCTACAACAGATACCATAACATTAGACCCAGAATATGGAGCTAATGTACATACATTACTACATGAGGTTACACACGCTGCTACACAAAATGCGTTAAAAAGAGGGGGTAAAAACCCTATAGTTAGGCAGTTAAATGAGTTGTACAAGTTTAGTAAGAATTACATAGACGGAGATGTATTCCCTGATGCTGCTCAAAGTCTTGAAGAATTTGTTGCTGAAGTATTTGCTAACCCTCAATTACAAAATAGATTAAAAGAAATTAGCTATAAACAAAAACGTAGGTATAGTTTATGGGAGCGTTTTATAAATGCAGTTAAGCGTATCCTTAGATTACCTACAGAATCTGTCTTTGACCAAGCGTATAACAGTATTAATAAAATACTAGAAGTTCCAGACATTGATCCTGAAGGCACTACTTTATACAGAATGGGTATATTCTCTAATAATACGTATAAAGATAATGTAGCAACTAGTATGTTTAAGAAGTTTGACAAAAACTCTAAGATAGGACGGGATCAATCCAGCACTAGTCCAGATACTATACTAAGTCTACTGTTAAACTCTGGGGCTCCTGTACGAAAATTAGTTTCTGGATTTATGCCTCTTTCTTTCTTAAATAAAATGGCTCAAAGAGTGTTTAGTCCTGAAGTTCGGGAGATGAGTGACCAACTTGTAAAACTTATAAAAGATAAATCTCGATATTTATTGGAAACTAAAAAAGCGTTTAGCCCCATCGTCATGGCTGCATATAAGCTTAGAAGTAAAGATGTAAAAAAATTCGATGCATTTAGAGATATAGTAAATGAAAGCACGTTTAACGAAACTAAAATAGCTAACGATGCGGATGGTAGTCCATTAACAAAAGAACAGTTTGAGGAAGCTAAAGCAAAATGGAACAGCAAACAAATAGCTGGAGATATAATCGATACAGCTTATAAAAAAGAGGAACAACGATTAGGTCGTTCGTTAACAGAAACAGAAAGAAAAACTATAAGAAGTGCAGAACTACAAAAAGTGTTTAAAGAGTGGGATAAGTTATATGCTCGTTATACTAATCTAGAAAAACCGTATCAAGAAATGTACGGAAAAATGAGAAGAGCCTATGACGCAATATATAAAGAATTAACGAATCAACTTGCTCCTTTGATAGATAGATATGTAGAAAATCCTGAAGCCAATGCTAGTATAAAACGAATGATCCAACAAAAAATAATACAAAGGCAGAACATAGACCCGTACTTTGCATTGTCTAGATTTGGAGAGCATAAATTATTTTATATAGACCCTGTATCAAAAGAAAAAGTTGTTGAGTTTTTTGAAAGCCCCAAAGCTAGAGATGCAGTTATAGATCAAGTTAAGATAGATATACTAGATACTGCTGGGTTTAAATCGGATGCTGACATGGGTAGACGACTTTTAGACTTTGATAATGAAAGACGTAAGTATGGAATAAATATAACTTTAGATTTAGAAGACGCTACTGCAAAATACGGAAATAACCCTGATCGTCTTAATACATATAATACGCTCATGGAAGAGTACAAACGTTTTGATGAAAAAGCTAAAAGAGTGTTGGAAGAATTAGGCGATATAACTCCTTTTAATAAAATGGATATTAGAAATGGCGGGGATTTAGGTAATATACCCGATGATGCATTTATTAAAAAAATAATGGGGTTTGTAGATAACGATGACAGTAATTTAAGTAGAGAAGAAAAAAATCAATTTTATGAAACAATTATAGAGGCTATGCCTGAATTTCTTATAACAGGTAATATGCGAACTAGATCATCTGTACGTGGCTATAGTAAAGATATAATAAGATCGTTAGCAACTTATGGAGACAACCATATAAGGATGGCGGCTAACCTTAAATATAACAGAGATATATTAAGCACTTCCAATAATATAGAGTCAGTTATAAACAATGTTAGAAAAGAAGGTAATACTGATAAATTTGATTTTGAATTTGGCGTTGATATAGCCCAAGACTTTAGTACCTCTCTACAAAACAGAGCTAAATTTGCAGCTAACCACACATCTTTTAATGCGATAACAAGGGGTTTTACTGCAACAAGTTTTCACTGGATGATGGGTTTTAATATGTCTTCCGCATTAATACAACTAACCCAACTTCCTATGGTTGTATACCCTATGCTAGGAGGGGAGTACGGCTTTTTAGAAGCTGGTAAATCTATAGGCAAAGCTACCCGAATGGTAATGGGTTCTGGTAAATTACTCTCTGATTCTGAATTAAATTTGTACAAAAAAGATGGTAAATCTTTTAAATATTGGGGCTATAAAAGAAAAGATAAAGATTTAATAGGGGATGACTATGTAGATGATGCAATCCCTAGCATACTTAATTACAGTCGAGAACAAGTAAATTATCTACAAGCAAATACACAACAACGAAAGGCTTTAGAAAAAGAGTTTGCAGGGAATCGAAATGTTTTGGAATCATTTAAAAAAGTGCCTAGCACTCTTGAGTTTACTAAAAAAGATGCAGCTACAGGTAAACAAGTAGCCTATAGTAAGAATGACTTTAACGATTTAATAGATGCCCTAAAGTATAGGGAAATAGGTAGATCAGCTACATACGAGTATATGGAATTAGGACGTAATTCTGCTGAAGACTACGGCCCTTATAAACGTACAATGGCTCAAACGATGGCAGCTTCTGCGACAGCATTTAATGCAGCAGATCAATTTAGTAGAGAAGTAACAGCTATAGCTGCATTTGATTTGGAAATGAAGGAGTCAGGAAATAAGACATTAGCAATTCAAAAAGCTGCTAACGCATTAGAGGAATATCATGGCCCTGCAGCTTCTGAAACAACTTCAGGAATAGCTCAGAATAATTTAGGTAGAATCCTAACTATATTTAAACAGTACGGTATGGCTATGTATAGTTTACTATTTTCTTCTATGTATAGAGCGTTGCCTAGAGGATGGACGGGAGGAAGAGTAGACCCACGAGACGCTGCGATAGCAAGAAGACAAGTGGCAGGATTATACGGGGGCTCGTATTTATTTGGTGGTGTGCAGGGAATGCCTTTCTTTTTTATCCCTGAATTTATACACGACATGTTCTTCAGAGATGATGGCGAAGATGATTTTGAAACAAAAACAAGAATGTTCTTTGGTGAAGCCCCGATAGATAGATTGTTAGGTGTATCAGTATCTACTAGAGCTTCATTTGGGGATTTAATTGTAAGAGATTCTAGAGAAGATATTAGAACAGCCACTGGACTTATGGAAGAAGCTTTAATTCAAATTGGTGGAGCTCCTTTTAGTATCGTATCTCAATTCGCTAAAGGAGCAGATGAAATAGCTGAGGGAAATGTTTTGAGGGGTTTAGAGTCTGCAATCCCTGTAAGCACTAGAAATTTAATGAAATCCCTTAGATATGCTAGAGAAGGAGCTCGCACTACTAGAGGAGATATAATACTAGGGGATGTTCCGGCTTCAACTCTTGTAGCTACTGCTTTAGGATTAAGTGATAAAGACTTAATGATGCAGCTGGAGAAGAATAATTGGCTAATACAGAAAAGAAATGTTTTACAAAAGAAGCAACAAAAATTATTACATGCTTTGCATTTAGCTAGAAAAAACTACGATACACAATCTTATGCAGAAATATATAAAGAAATATTTGAATTTGCCGAAAAACATCCAGAATTAAATATAACAGGCAAGAAAATACAAGCTTCGTTGAAAAGAAGGCAAAAGAATAGTGAAATTGCAGAGTTATACGGGGGTATGATATTGGATAAAAAATACAGAACCGCCTTTACAGATAGATATAATGATTGGGATGTGGGGATAAATACTTGGGATGATCCTTTATATGATTAATCTATTCTCCAAATGCGTAACCCTCTTACGTTATTTTCTAAAACTGTTTTGGACGCTATTCGCACTCCAGCTTTTCTGGCTTTTTTGGCTATTTCATACAGTAAAGGGCGGCATTTACAACAAGGTAGGAAAAAACTAGTACCCACTTGAAACGCCCACCAATCTATATGGACAGGCGTTCCCTCTAGGTTTAACCAAGATATTTTACTCGTCTTCTCCTTCATCCTTATCTACTGAATCTACCTTATCACTATCCAAGATTAAACATGATACGGGTGGGGATTTTATATAACCCTTACCCAACCTAATATATTTCGGCTCTTTAAAACACACCCCGTTATTTCTCAAATTCTTAACCATAAACGTGTAGTCAATCTGTTTCTTACTACACCAATTACGTAACGATCTAGAATTAATATACAGTCTGTTTTTATCTGGTTCCTCTCTTATCACTATATTAGCGGAAGGCTTATGTATAATGTCCGAGTCCTCAACCATAGTATCTCGCCTATCTACATCAGAGTTTAAAATTAATGTAGCGTTCAGATGCTCTGAAAGAAATATACCTAATGACTCTTCCGCAGTTTTTACCATACCCTTTGGAGTGTTTTGTTGGCTTATAAGCTCTGCAAGTAACCATTCATAAGTAGACTGAACATCAAATCTCCATAACCCTAAATCATTTCCTAGCTCTACGCCCGTCATACCTATACCTGCCATAGCAACCCAGAAACGTTCCTTGTTTGTAAAGTCACCGTCTTTTCGTATCTGTCTAATCATACTCTGGACTTTTTCCTTACATTCCTCTGGATGTCCTATCATGTACGGTACAATAACTTCTGCAGCTACTCCATGATTTTCAAATAACTCATTTATAAGATCACCGTTTTCTTCATCACTTAAATTATTATCTTTAAATTCAAACTGCAGTAACCGCATCAACTCACCTTCAGGAGTTGCCTTCTCATACGTAAGTAAATCAGTAATGCTTGAGTTAGCTGTAGTTATCGTCCCAGTATTCCAAAATATATTATTAATTCTTTCAGCATTCTCACTGCCTTTTAATCTGTTTATACCTTCTCCATCTGATAATGTGTACACAAACTTAGAGGCTTCTTTAGGGTCTAGGTTAGTTATTTCGTCTATACATAAAGGAATGGATTGATATATACCCAAGCGTTGCAACCAAGAGTTAGGTGTATCTGCTCCTTTCATCGCCAATCCCTTAGGATGCCCCCATATAGAATTTACACTAAGTATCGTAGCACTCTTGCTTTTACCGCTACCATCTGAGCGTAGATGTAACAGACCCCCATTCACATTGGTGTATTTAAACAAAGGACATGCAAGACCAAATCCTAAAATAAACCTACGATATTCTTCACCCTCTCTAGCATATAACTTATTTATCGCCTGTTTCCATTTATCAAGCTCTCCTGCATAGGAAAACTTATGAGCGTAACGGCTGAGTGTCATATTCTTAGGAGTAGGCTTACACCCCCCTGCCGTAAATTCTCTATCTCCTAACACAAAAGATTGTGCATTATTACCCCACCCCATTTGGTTATATGCTTTTGTTACTTTCTCTGTTTTCTCTAAATATTTTAACCAAGCGTTTAGATATCCCACTATTTCTCCTTTCTGATTTTCTCTCTCAACCACAATTCCATACTTACTTAATACATCAAATTTAGATTTACCATTTAAATCAGCAAAAGATATAGTAAAATCTCTAGTGCCGTCTTTAGGTAATTTAAAACGAATCTGTGCCAACATACCTTCTTCTGAATCCTCTAATCTTTTTTCCATAAATAAAGGATTATCATATACACATATAAATCGAGGTTTCTTGTTTTTGGCATCAGGGGGTTTTTCCATCCATACGCCTTGCCCCTCTACATAACTATAAGGTTTTGGGGGAACCGGAATGTTATACTCAATAACAGTTCCTATTTTTTCTAGAGTATCCCGTACTAATATAGGTTTCTTTATTCCCTTTAATGTTTTGGCTAGAGCTATAGGACTATTAATAGAATCTTTATACGCACACTTAATGCACAATTCAGGATTCAACGCTTCAAACTTCTTACATGTATGAGGTTTACCTTTAATGTTTATTACTTTTTTCTTAGTCTCTTCAGGAGTGTAATCTGGATATCCCTCTGATAGTTTTTTTATAGCCCCTTCTTTATCATCACAATATAAAGCTATAGATAGTCCTGCAAACCATAAAGGTTCTGATTGATCTTTTGGGTTTTTAACCAGATCATTAAGTTGATTACACTTGTTTACGGCAGTATTAAAATCATAATTTATATGTTCTGATAGTATAGGTGTAGTGTTATCTTCAGGAATTATATCTACAGGCTGTTCTACCTCTTTAACTTCTTCAACCTTGCCTAAAATACTATCCCAAAACTCATAGGTATGTGAGCCATCTCCCTCAGCAATAATTCTAACTGGGACTTTGCCCCCCTTTTTATAGTTATGAGTGCCTACAATTCTCAACACTCTAGATGCATCTGTAGATACAACTGGGTCTATTACCAACCCGGCATTAATGAATAAAACTTTTAATCGGCCCGCTAGTGATAACCATTGTTCTTTTTCTATTGGGGCTTCTAGACAGTAATGAATATGTACACCAGACCCAGAACCTACTATTAATGGCATAGGTAAATCATTATCCTCCACAACCCTTCTAAGTTCTTTAAGAGCTTCAGGCAGTTCTGCATAAGAATTCTTAACTTTCCCTACATCTATATCGTAAGATAAAGTGCTAAACCTACAAGCATTCTCTGCTATTCGTAAATTTTTTCTCTCTCCTTTTTTATACTTCTCATATACTTCTTTCTTATAATCAGCTATAGCGTAATACGCATCTATTCTTTTAGAGTCTAAATCCTCCGCTATCTTAGCAGCTTCAGATATAGAAGAAGCCCAGTATTGATTGGAAATAGATTTTTTCTCCCCTGTATGCTGTAAACTAAAAATACAGTATGAGTATTCACCATCTCCGTAATCATCGGGCAGTACAGTTTCTAAGAAATGTTTTGGGATCATATATAACCCCTACTTAGCCGCACGTTCTAATAAACTTAATAGAATATGCACCTTATTTATATGAGTGGAATGCTTAGGGGCTGTACCTCCTTCAAACCAAGACATCAGTGTGGGTCTAGATATATCTAATAGTGTAGACATGTCAGAAACTGTTACCTTTAAATCTACACAGCGTTGCCCTAATTCTTTACCAATAGATTCCATAAAATCCCCCCTAAATAATGGTAGAAGCCCTAGATAAGCCACGAAAGGAAAGAAAGGACTATAAACCCATCCAAGGCTTCTACACATAACTAAATATCTTATTTATCTTCTTTTGCCCAACCCTTAATCATATCTTCTTCTGATTCGGGGGGTTGTTCTTTATCTTTTTTACTAGGACGTTTAGTGGGTTCATCTGCTTCTGATCCTGCTTGGAGCAGGGTAGGATCGCCTTGCTCTGATTTTATTTCATCGGATATTCTTTTTTGCATCTCTCCCTCCGATTCAACAGGTTCAAAATCCTCGTCCTCCATGTAAGGAATAAACTTAGTAACCTGCACTGATACAAGAATTGAAGATATACCTGTCCTACCTGCTACATCATAAGCATATTGATAAAGTTTAACACTCCCCCTAGAGCCATTACCTAAACTAGTAGCGTCTATAACTTCATTCGCCCCGTTAACTACTCTTACAGGTTTGTTTTCAGTGCCGTCTAATTTGTAACGCTTGCGTTTAAGGTTCACTATGTATTTACTATCATCATTTTTATCTGTCTTTACAGTTAAATGATTTGCCTTCCAGTCATCTGCTACCTTTTTATCTTCAGTAGCTATTTGAAGTTCCCACTGCTCCGTACCAAATGGATTTACAGCTTTAACCAACTTAGGCCAGTTAAACTCTACGTCCTTAATGATAAGATTGCGAGGTTCAAACGATGCTTCTTTTTTGGCTTTTGCCATGACATTACTCCTATGTAATTGTAGAAAAATCAGGGTCTTTAACTATTTTTAATCTAGTAATTTCACTAGACCCCTCACTTCTTTGTGAAACTACTTTATACTCTTCGGGGGTTATGGCTCTAACAGGTTTAAATAAAACCTTGGGCCTCCCGTTTTCAAACTCAAAAAATGCTTGAGTAACTACGTGAGCAACTGAGAGTTCATATTGGGTTAAATATTCAGTGTATGCATTATATGGATACTTACCCACTTTGTTTTTACCAAATATAGAGGTAGAAGACAGGATAACCCTATATAAATCCCCATTAAGTTCTTCGGGTAACAAAACAGCTAACCGTAAACTATGCTTACAAGCTTTAGAATTACCCCCACCAGACCCTTTTATATCATTAGAACACGACATACATAAGTTACTTGGAGCATTTTCAACATCTGCATCAGGTTTTTTACCATCATTGCTCCAACAAGTCGGGGCTGTAGTATTTCCATCCTTATAACTTTCTTTGTACCAAACTCTCTGGATTTTTGGGGCTACGCCTACTATTATCCAGTCCTGTGGTTCAGAGGTGTTAATGATTCTACCCTTATAGAACCTACTAAAAACCCCATCTTTTATAGAAATCTTACTATGTACCACTATCAGACTTTCGTAAAGATGGTCTAGCTACTCTTTTTCCACCTACAATAGACTGCTTATTAAAAGCATCTCCTACTACATAGTCTCGTACACTATCTATGGTAAACATATAACTACCTCTTAGAACAATATAAGGTATGTCATCTCGTTTCACCATTCTTCTGACAGTAGCTGTACTAACTCCCAAATATTCTGCTATTTCTTTGAGAGTAACTAATTTAGTATCTTCTTTAAGGGTCACATTACACTCCTTTATTTTTTACTCTTCCGTACCACCACAGTATATTCTCTAGTTATATTCATACCTTCGGGTAGTAAGTCAGGGTTTTCCTCAATCAAACTTCTAAAATTACCTTGATGAATGCGTCTTTCTAAAATTTCTAATACCTTATGTTTATCTATAAATTTATAAACAGCCTCCCAGTTAGTAGGAATATATCTAATTTTAATGCTTCTAGTTATAGTGCCGCTGCTAGTTTTAATGCTGTCAGCATCTATATCTTTACACAAATCTAATATTCGTTTTTTGACAATATCTAACTGCTGGACTAATTCGCTATCTTTAGTATCATACTCTTTAGATAGTTCTTCCCGTTTATCTCGTATATTTCTATACGCTCTAGCCAATTCATCAGCAGATACTCTGGATGTATCGTTGGGTTCCATGATTAACTCCTATAGTGTTTCTATAAATACTTTTCACAATTTAACACAATTGATAAGAAGTGTATAGTATTTTTCTTAATATTTTTTATATTTATAATTCTTTATATAAACGTACAATATTGGAATGTACATCTATCTTACTTTGCAGCATTTTATATATCCGTCTTTCCACTTCACTACCCTCTAAGTGAACTACAGTAACAGGATTCTTTTGCCCTGCTCTATGGGCTCTAGCGTTACACTGTAAATATGTTTCTACAGACATAACAGGCGACCAATACACTATGGTGTCTGCCCTGTGCAGAGTTACTCCGTGCGATGCAGATTGTGGTTGTACGATTAATACTCTAGGATCGTCAGTATCTTGAAACCTTCTAAATATATCTGTACGTTTAACAGCACTTACGCCCCCATTTATAATTTCACAAGTAACCCCCGATTTATTTAAATGTTCAGATACGGTCAGTATGGCGTGTCTATACGGTACAAATATAATTAACTTATGAGATGACTCTTCTATTATTTCATCTAGTATTTTGATTCGTGTAGAAGCATCAAAATTTATTATTTCACCCTCGTCTGAATATACAGCCCCACCAGATAGCTGTAGTAACTTATTCATTGCGGCAGCGGCATTAACCATTGTTATATCTTCCCCTGCGGCATTAACGATAAGTTGTTGTTTCATTAGCTTATAATATTTATTTTGTTGAGGGGTCAATGGAACCGATCTAGTTGTATAAGTAATATCTGGTAAGTCCAAACATTCCTCTTTTGTATACCTAATCGCAGGTTGAAGCACTCTATGGACTAGTTTTTTAGCTTCAGGTCTAGGTACATACTTAAACTGTGTGACCTTACGCATTACCATTTCTCGCCATCTACCCAAAAATCTAGGTATATTTGTAGGATTGACTAATTTAGCTAATCCGTAAGCGTCTACAGGGCTTTGAGATGCAGGTGTACCTGTAAGCATCCACAATCTTGTGCTGGAAGAAATTAAACTATTAAGCACCTTCCATCGAGTAGTAGCTACATTCTTATATGCGTTGGCCTCGTCAACTACTATTAAGTCAAACCCACCATTTTTAATTTCATCTTTTACTATTTCCACGCCATCGTAATTAATAATTACAAATTCAGCCCCAGACTCAATAATATCTACTCTTTTATTTCGCCTTCCATGACACACTGCCGCTGTTCTGTGCATAGCACAAGCAAATAAATCATCAAGCCAAGCAGATTGCATAATGGATAGTGGACATATAACTAATACTCT
>CERO01031850.1_pt1 | contig 14383 bp, 19 predicted proteins | sample 530851 | NCBI WGS metagenome assembly CERO01 (sample SAMEA2621033, study PRJEB7988) | marine metagenome | biome: marine biome (ENVO:00000447); feature: surface water layer (ENVO:00002042); material: "saline water (ENVO:00002010), including plankton (ENVO:xxxxxxxx)" | depth 5 m
GTGATACCTTTACAACCCAATCTCCAAGCAGAAAGATAGGCTGATTCAACGTCAGCAATAGATGCTTCATTTGGAAAGTTGATTGTCTTTGAGATACCTGAGTCGCAGTCCTCTTGAAAAGCTGCTTGCATTCCAACGTGGTCTTCAGCAGATATTTCTGGAGCTGTGACATATATTTCTTTAGCCCATGGTGGTACATCTTCTCTTGATTCTAAAGAACCTCCCTGAGATAGATGCTCCATCAAATCTTCCGAATAGAAATCATTTCTTTTAGCATCTGCCTCAAAATATTTATTTACGTAGTAGAGAGTTTGACCTTCTAAAATATTTGCTTTTTTCCAAGCTAACGCAAATGTTGGCTCAACACCACTTGATGTATCAGCTAACATTGAAATAGTTCCTGTTGGAGCAACTGTTAATCTACAGGCATTTCTGTATTTTTCATCTTCTCCGTAGTTACTATTCTCCCATGCAGGGAACGTTCCTCGTTCTTTAGCTAATTTTATTGATTCTGCATCAGCAGTCTTTCTAACAAAACTCATGATACTTTTACCTAATTCTCTACCCTCTGTACTATTATACTTAATTCTTAGCTGAATTAGCAGGTCTGCAAAGCCCATAACACCTAAACCTATTTTTCTAGTAGCTTTAGTCATTTTTTCTATTTCGGGTGTTGCATATTGATTAGCATCAATTACGTTATCTAAAAAATGTACAGATGTCTTTACAGTCTTTTCTAACTCTGCCCAATCTACATCATTGTGAGTATCATGAAAAAATTTAGCTAAGTTAATTGAACCTAAATTACATGACTCATTTCCTAAAAGTGGTTGTTCACCACATGGATTAGTCGCAATCATTTCACCGTATTCTTCTATAACATGATTATCTTCATTTACATTGTCTAGGAATATCATGCCAGGTTCGCCATTTCTCCAAGCACCATATATTATTTTATCGAAAACTTCTCTAGCATCTAATTCACCTGCAACTTCTTTTGTATTAGGATTGATTAATGGATATTTTACTTTAGCTTCAACGGCTTTCATAAAATCAGCATCTACTCCAACAGATATATTAAAGTTGTGTATGTCTCCTTCAACCTTTTTACAGTCAATAAACTCTAATATATCAGGATGATATACAGACATAACTGCCATGTTTGCTCCATCTCTCTTACCACCTTGAGTAATCATAGACGACACTCTCGATAGTGTTTGTAGTACTTGTATTGGACCACATGCGATACCATGAGTAGTTTTTATTCGGTCACCTCTTGGTCGTAACTTAGATAAGGAAAATCCTGTACCCCCACCAAACTTTTGCACCATTGCAATATCATGTGCAGTTTTCATAATGTCTTCCATACTATCTTCTAGAGGTAATACGAAACACGCAGACAATGTGCCTTGTTCTGTTCCTGCGTTCATTAGTGTAGGTGAGTTAGGAATAAATTTTAAATCTTTCATCATCCCTATAAAATCTAATGCTGTTAATGATGCATCAGCATCTATTCTTCCATAGTGGGTATCAATTTTTGCTATTGCTATCCCGACTCTTTCAAACATATCATCTGCTGTTTCGATAACTTCGTTTGAATCATTTTTTAAATAGTAGCGACTTTGTGCTACAGTTTCTGCTTGTTTTGTTAGTGTCGTCATTTTATTGTTTCTCCTTATCCTCTGTGACCACAGTAAATGCAAAGTTTTCTTTCTGGAACCCAAAAACTTGGGCTGCAAACCATCTCCGTACAATTAGGGTTCGGAGCTTTTTCGCTTGTTACTTCTTTCTGATTAACAGGTTTGAAGTCTAAACTCATCTTTTTCTTTAACTCTTCTGCACTATTTTCTTCTTGTCCTGAAGGGTCTACTGCGTCTAGCCAATCAGATGCACTACCTAAAGATTCATATCTGTACAAAGTTGTTTCATATGCAGCTTGTAACGCCATAGCAACAGAGAAGAAAGCATCACCATGACCCATAGGGGTTTCAGGAGCTTTTAAGTCATTGCTTACAGAAACAATTTGTTCTTTTTGTCTAGAGTCTTGAATTAACGTCAACTTGCTTTTACTAACGTATTCTTCAAAGATTTGAGCCATAGTTCGTTTACTCTTCAAAGTAAAGTGCATTGCGTGCCAAACAGGGTCTAATCCCCTATCTTCAAGCTCACCTCTAGTATTATCTATGTAACCTTTTTCTAAGTCAAAGTTTTTTGCAATATCATTTAGATATTCTATTTGGTCAGAGTAACTCCAACCATCTAACCAAGACTGGTGTACTTGTTCTAACTTCTCCCCTACTCTTCTGAAGATAACTAAATGTGATGGGTGTCTTTTTTTACCCACGTCAAATCCTGCAAAAAGTTGTTCGTGTTCATCTTTCTTTTTGTAGATGTTTGATGCAGGATGATTCCTAAGAGTTTCATCTTCACATTCAGATATTTCTTCTTCATTAAAATAGGCTTCAGTTGCAAAGTGTGGCTGTAGCAAAAACTCTGAAGCGAATGATTTTGGTCGTGCTTCTTGTTGTTGCAACAACCATTCTTCACTATATAACTCAGGCATTAAGACTCTTCTGTTTGGCACAGGGTCTAGCGCTGGTAATACTCGTGATTTAAATCTATCATCTTTTTGTAGTTTAGTAAGTAAGTCACCAGGCATCATAGGTGTTCCCAAGACGACAACGGGCACACCCTTCAAAGGAATGAATAAACTTTCCGTCATGAAGTGGTCTTCTACTTTTGTTATTTGACTTGTGTTTAGTGGATTTTCGGGGTCTCTTAATACGTCATCAGCAATCAATGCTCCGTTAACGTGCATACCTCTTTTGAAAGAAAACAATCCACCATGCATAATTTCCATAGGTCTTTTATTAATATAATATCTAAATGAATAATCTGCCTTTGGAGAACGATTATCCATCATTGAAGTTAGAATTGGATTTCTTGAAACTGTTTTATTTATTTCAGATAAATGATATCTTGCCATACCATCACTGTAAGATAAATACAAAACAGAACAATCCCTTGGAGCTTTTAAAAGTCGCCACACACTAAATGCGTGACCCATGATTGTAGATTTGAAATGAAAACGTGGTAATACTGCTACATAGTTTTGTCCTGTCTCCAAACATTCTTCAATATCATCTGCTAATATACCCACATGCCAAGCACCAAAATACTCAGGGTTATCAAAACTCTGTGACCATATGTCTCTAAGAAACTCATAGAAGCTACCTACATGATACTTCTTCTGTTCAATTAGTCCTGATGCTAATCTTGATATTGCATCGCTATATGTTGTTATTTCATTTTGTTTATTTGTCATCAGATGTACTATCACTCACCAACGTTTGTAATCTAAGAGCTATCTTATTTATTATTTCTTGTTCAGATATCTCTTCAACTAAAATATTTAAAACTTCTTGCACAAAGGATAAATTAATCATCCCTTGCATTACTCTACGCTCACCCTCAATTCCTGTTTCTAAGGCTTTAGCTGCTTCACCTGCTCGTATAAATTCTAAACCTTTTAGTTCATTGACTGCCTTCTTACGAAGAACGTTATAGTCATCTAAATGTTCTATTTGCATTCTGCGAAGTTTTTGTGCTTCACTTTCTATTATCTCTTCTTTTGCTTTTGTTTCTGCCTCCACTTCCATTTCTTTCCACCCAAATCGTTTAGCCCACTCATAAATAGCAGGCGTAGATATTTTTATGTCATAGGCTTTAGATAATCTTTCAGAAATCTCTCTTCCAGATTTACCTTCTAAATATAATTCACGAGCATGATTCCTAACTTCATTAGGTATTTTTTTAGGCATGCTACCGTCCTACATCATAGGCTACGTTAGAAAATCCTTGGTCAGCACTTTGTGATTCAATACTTCCACCAAATGGGGTTCCATTTGATTGTAAGAATTTACTCATGTCCATTCTTCCTGTTTGATTACTAGTGCCATTAAAACATTGAGGTACTTTTTCTTTAACACCTTTAGAGACAACAGTTTTGAATCTCATAGCAATTTCAGGTTTTCTAGTTCCACATATACCAACCCAACCTTCATCTTTAGGACCTAGTGGTTTATAGTGTGGGTTGTCAAGCATTGTCCCGATTGTTCTACTAGCTCCTTTTGGTGTTTCATTATATATACATTTGTAAAAGTCACACCAAACAACTTTAGCGTACTTCTTTTTAAACTCTTCAGCAGTCATTTTTTTCTTCTTACCTCTTTCGGTAGGAAGACTATCTACTGTTCCTTTAGCAACATATTTCGCCTTTGAATTGAAACGAAATGTTGGCTTATCATTTGCTTTCTTATACCCACTAGGTACTCCCATTTTCTATACTCTCCTTATGTGCATGCAATGCAATACAAGCTGCATCAGCATAATCTTGTTCAGTAAAAATATCTCCCCATTTATTGATAGCATATTCCATGATATCTTTTTTGGAAGAGTTCCCATTACCTATTATATCTTTTTTCCAGGTCTTGTTATCTACTAAATAACAAGGTAGACTCTGCTTGTGGCAAGCTAACTGTATCGCAGTTACCACCGAAGCAATTTGTATAGTTGCTTTCGCATTTTGAATATAGATTGCCTTTTCTATAGCAGTTTGTCTTATATTTATTTTACTTATTTCAGTTTGAAATTTATCAAATATTTCAGTCAATCTTGTAGAAAAGTCTGTAGTTGTATACTGAATTTTAAATTTGTTTACTAATCGACAACCACTATCAATAATTACAGCGTGTATTCCTTTTGATGAACAGTCCACACCCATATACATTATTTCGTAATCCTTAAAGATATAATTCTGCTAATCGTATTAAATGCTGTTGTATAAGAAGCCAATAAACCTTCTAGTCTTAAAACTTCTGCTTGAGCTTCCCTTAGTTGATGTGCGTGGTCTTTAAGATTAGGGTTTGCAGATAAAACTGCACCTTTAACTTGTTCTTTCACCATACGTTTTGCATCAGTATTTTGTTTTACAAATTTATACATAGTTACTGACATGGCTTCATCAAATTGGTCTGATAACAATTTTGCTTGAGCTTGTACATCTGATAACGCATATTCTAAATATGACTTATAGTTACCATACATAGTTAAATATTCTTGTAATCCTTCATTAGTTTGTCGCCATGCTTCAGCAAATTCTAAATGTGGTTTTTCTTCTAAATCCCATTTTAATGAGGGGACATTCATTTTCCTTTCTATTTTTGGATTTTTAGGTTCTTCATCTAACCAACTCTGTTGTGTCATATTGAATGTCTCCCAAATACTTCACGTGCAACTACATCAGCACATTTGGCTACTTTATTTAAATCTAAATCACCATCTGTTCTAACCTTTGTTTCCATATCTATCCAAAAAGCTTTTTTAGGAGATAGGTTTTCTGTAAGAGTTTCTATAACAGATTCTATATTATCAGGACCTATACCACCTGCGAAACCACACGTGACTCCTTTATAGGGCATAGGGAATGTGCCTGGTAAAATACCTGCACCTGATGAGGTGTCAAACAGATATTGGATGTTTGGAAAATCACCATTGTCTAAGTAATTGTAAATCCATCCGTCATTCACCCCATCAAATTGAAATATAACTTTTTTATTTGATACAGCTTTTAAAAATTGTTCTAATGTAAATAAAGTCATTTCTGTGTCAGTTACACTTTTCATAACTAATTGAAAATAATTTAATCCGTGAAAATTTAATTGTATTCTTTGAAACGCATCTAAATTTACTTTACATTTATTTTCTAATGCAACATCTAAATCACTACCACATAGATGTGCAGATAAATTCATTGGGGTTTTTTTTGCTTCTTCTAATAAATTTCTTACCCAATCTGATGTTGGAAATCTTGACCCACCTGATGATGGAAATAATATACCCCATTCTAAAAATGGATATTCTTCTGATAACTGAGACATACCTCTAATGTTTGTTTCATTATCAGCTCCTGTTACTGTCATACGTTCTAATTTCATAATTTCACCTTTCTACAATCACAATAAAACTCGCCTCCACATTGTGTAGGTGGGGCTTTAAGTGACATTATAGCATAACATCTATCTAAAATCTTGCTAAACTTTTCATCATCTTTTTCTACTCTAAAACATTTTAGTTCTTGAGTGTCTTTACTTTCATATAATACATATCCTGTAGTAATACTTAGTTTGTTTAAGTGTAAATAAGTTTGTGCTTGTATTGAATGAGTTTCTTGTGGTCCATCTAATTCATCAAATAAAGAACCTTTGATAGATTTTAACTCTACTAACACAGTATTTAGTTTAGGGTGTCTTAAAATAAAATCAATCCTGCCTGATATTACAGGATTTTCTAATTTACAAGGTACTTCTCTTTTTATTAAAATTCCTAAACGTTCAAAATATTTAGTCATTCTATACTCTAAATAACTACCATTATCGAAGATACGTTGGATTCTAGCACTTAGGGGTAACTCAGGTAATAATCCGTTATATGCTAGATATAAATATCTATCACAAGGATTACCAATAACAGATGCATGAAACTTACCTTTCATACCACTTCGTTTTTTAGACGTAAGCATATCGTCTAACTTATTAATTAGCCATTTATCTTGTCGTTGCTTTTTTATTTTTTTTCGTTTTCCAACGGCTCCAATTTGTCTAATGCCTGCCATAGTTCCTCACATATTTTTTGATGTGTTTTTTCTTTTATGTGTATTATATGTTCCACACCCAACTCATATAATTCACTGTCTCTCTTTCGGTCACGCTTTTTTAAATGTCCATAAACACCATCAGCTTCTATAACAGTTTTTATTTCATCAACATAAAAATCTACAGTGTATTTACCAAACTCTACTTGATTATCATATCTAAGACCCGTTACATCTAAACATAGTTGAAGTAATTTTTCTTGTTTAGTGTAATCTCTAGGTAACGTCATTCTTTAACTTTTCTAAGAGTGTGGGTTTTGCTACTATGAGTTCTTTTAATCCATTCATACCTTGAGCCTTATCCTCACCAAATGTATACCAAGCCCCTGCTTTTTTTATGATGCCTTGTGTAATTCCATCTCTCATGTAACTTTCAATAACATCAATACCACCATCTACTCTAAATGGTACTATTGCAGATGACCAATTACTTCCACCTACTTTAGTTTTTCTTAGTCTAACTTCCATATCAAAACCAACTTTTTGAGTTTTATCTTCAGGAGAGTTTAACCAACCACTTCGTTTAACTTCTAATAAAAAGTGTGAAAAGAAACCTTGTGCTAATCCACCAGGCATATTTGCTAAAGCAACAGGTCCTATACTAGACCTAACTTGATTTATTGCTACAAATGCACTGCCTTGTCTTAAAGAGTTCATTACTTTAGGTAGTGCAGAGTTTACAAATCTTGCTTGCCACGCCATTGGATTAAAACTAAAGTCTTCGTCAAGATTTTGAGCAGGCACTAATCCTGCAATACTATCTAGTACTATTACATCAATCCCTGCATTCATCATTTCTACAATAGTTTCAAATGCTTGTTCTCCACTTTCAGGTTGTGACAATAACATTTCACCTGTATCTAATCCACACTTACTCATCCAATTAGCATCCCAAGATAGTTCTGTATCTATCCAAGCAGCTACACCACCTTCACGTTGTACGTTTGCACATATTTGTGATGCAAGATAAGACTTACCTACATTCGTGGGACCATATATTAAAGTCATTCTTTTCTTTGGTATACCACCACCCGTTAATTTATCTAGATTAGGAATACCAAATTCTATCCTGTTATATTCAAATACTTCGTCATCACCTTTAACAATGTTTAGTTTTTTATTACCTAATAATTGGTCAATTGCTTTTTTTCTATTTGTTTCCATTAAGTCTCCTTTTCTGCATTGCTTCTGCCCACGCCATGCAAACGGCGGCACATTGTATTATTTCTTCGTAAACATGTCCTTCATCATCATCGTACATTGCTCTTGCAACTTCACCAACTTCTTCTATTAATATAACCAACCATCTTTCATCAGCATGCCCTGATTGGTCACCCCACAATTCGTCCTGTCTAAGTCTTTCATACAATACATCTTCTAAAGCTTGTGCTCTATTTAATTCAGATAAAAAACTTTTTGCTACTTCTTCTGGAGTGTTCATTTGGTATCACTCGATTCTTTCATAATACCTTCTATTTCAGTATCTACTTTATTAAGTAAAGCTTTATAAACTTTATCTATTGCAACACCAGCCTCTTCTAATTGGTCTCCAATGGAAAGTTCAGTATCTATATCATGTACTTCCATATCCATTCGACCATATTGATTTGTGTCTAAGGCTCCTATTCTAAAAGTGAAACCTATCTTAACGCCTATTTTTGCCACGGACTATTCCTTTTCGCTTATCTTTTAATTCTTTGAGATGGCACGGATAACATACTCGTATCAGTGCTTTTGCAAATTTTTTTCTATTAATCTTTCTATCACATCCACTACAAGTTGTCCAATTACGTTTCGCCATCTTGTTCTTCCTTTTCAATTAACATTTCTATATATTTTTTTGCTTTATATAAATCTTTTAAACCATCTTTATATTTCCATCTCGTTATATACTTTACTACATTACCCTCTGCAAATCCCATATCGTTGTCGTGTATGTAATCAAAAGGCTCAATTGTAAAATCATAATGTACAGGGTCAATAATTTCTTTCATGGGTTTATTATATGATTCTGTAAAACTATACTTTTTATTTTCACTCAAGTGTAATCTCCTACGTGATATCTAATACATTCTTTTGGCACATCTTTTATAGGTATTGCATAACCTTTAGATTGATATAAGTTATCTGTGCCTATCTTCTTTTCATTATATCTTGTTTTATTGTCTAGAAACCATTTTTGAATAAGTCCCGTATCTAAAACATATAGTTGTCCCATGTTAATAAAATAATAAAAAATAAAATCAGCTTCTGTTTTTAAAAAACAACCTAAAGTATTTTTAGATACATTACTAATAGTTTCAAAGAAAAAGTTTCCTGAACTATAAGTATCTGTTTTTACTTCTACTGTTAGTTCTTTATCATCAGGTTGTATTGACCACAACAAATCTATATCTTTAGTTTGATAAGCTTTATCATCTTGTACGTCCCACACCCCTGTCGTTTTAGGTAATGTGTATAACCACTCTATAATGTGCACTACACCACGTTCACCTAATACTTTTTGGTCTTTCCAGCTATGGTCTAATTTTCCTGTTACCATTCTACCCATTCCTCGCTTTCTTGTTCTGTCGTTAATAAATTACTTGCGTCTTTTTTAGTTGCCCAAGATGGTTCACATACTTCCATATCAACATCTAAAGGAATACCTAAAGTATTTACTTTAAGCAATTCCCTTATTTTTGGCAATACCTCTTGAACTTCATTTTTATCTATCTCACATATCACTTCATCATGTACCTGTAGTAATAGATTACTTTTCTTATCTTTTAAATATTTATGTATCTCTATCATGCGTTCACTCATAATATCTGCACTTGTACCCTGGACTAAATAGTTAACCCCTTTATAGCCAAAGTTTTTATCAATCTTATATATTCTGCCGTACCGATTCTTTACCCACCCCTTTGTTTCTACTTTTTTTACTACGTTATCAAAAAATTGTCGTGAGCCTTGAATACCTTCAAAATATCTTTTCTTATAATCGCCTGCTTCATCAGGAGTAACATTTAATTGTGTTGCAAGCTTTGCGTTACCTATGCCATAAATAGTTCCAAATGTAATTGCCTTTGCTGTTTGTCTATAATATTTATATTCTTTATGATTTTCATCAACTTTAAAAGCTAATTTAGCAGCCTCGCCATGAAAATCTACATCACTTTGGTGCAACATCTTTTTTACTGCTTCATTATGCATAGCAATATAACTTAAGAAAACCCTAACTTCCATTTGAGAGTAATCAAAACTTACTAGATATGTGTTTTCTCTAGGTATAATTAGTCTACGTAGTGAGATTTGATTATTAGAATTTTCATCAAAAGACTCATCTCCAATAAAAGCCCACGTCTTTATGACATCATTACTTAGCTCCACACTTTTACCACCCTTAGCTGATATAACTGCATCTACTCTATTTTTTACTGTAGCTAAATCTTCATCTGTTAATTCTACATCCGTTACCTTAAAGTGATTACGAGGCACGTTTTGTAAGTTTGGGTTTCTAGAAGACAATCTGCCTGTTACAGTTCCCCAATTGCAAAAGTCGGTGTGCAAATCCATGCCATTTTCATTATCAAAAGGTTCTAAATAAGTAGACCTAAGTTTTTCTAATGTTCTCCATTGCCTAACTAAGCCTGCGATAGGATGATTAATTTGTGCTAAAGCTGCTTCATTCCATGAGTCTTGCCCTTTAGCAGTTTTTTGTGGAGAGCTAATACCTAAACTTTTAAATACAGGTCCCATCTGTTGTGTGCTTGCAATATTATATTCACCTTCAAATACATTTTTAGTAATATCATTTATGTTTTGTTCTATCTCTTGTTTTCTATTTGCTATAAGTTCTGTAGCTTTCTTAACATAACTCGTATCAACTTTTACACCTTTGTTTTCCATGTCAAATAAAACATGTGTTAATTTTATTTGAAGTTCCCATATGTCTGTTTGTTCTGTCTCTTTTATCTTGTCTAAGCAATCAAGGTATACTTTCCTGGTATAAAGCACATCTTTTTCACAATAAGGACCCAAAACATCAATTGGTGCTTTACTAAAATCTTTTGTCCACCCACCACTACGTAATATTTTCTTTGTGTCTAAATCATATTGTGCGTGTTCTAACCCATACCTTCTTTTAATAGTTTCTGTAAGTGAAAGCATATTAATATTACTATGTTCGGTTAATCGCACCATTGGTAGAACATCTATAATATTTTTATTAGAAATATCCAAACCTTCTTTCTGCAAGAATCGGATGTCGAATTTAGCATTATACGCTACTAAATCGGTTGCTCTCGTTGAAAGCATATCTATTAGTAGTTTTATTTGTTCATCAGAAAGATTTACTAATCCAAAAGGCATGTGCCTGTATGGAAAATAAAATGTGTCTGACGACTCTAATAATCCGACTCCGATTCCACAGAGTTGATTGTAACCGTGTCCATCTAACCCATTTGTTTCTACGTCCACGAAAAAAAACGTGTTTTCATACAAACGTTGTAATGTGTTATCAAATGTTTCAGGTTGTACAATCATTAGAACCTTTACTCAAACAAGTTATCAGCAGATTGTTCTGCTTCGGTTCCTGCCTTTACACCCCAAGTGTCAATACAGTATTGAGTTATTGAAGGTAGGTTAGCAATTTCTGCTTGTTTATCAGCAGGTATTTCTAACTCCCTTGCTAAAGATGTAATGTGATAGCTTGTATCTAAACCTGCCCCCATCCTTTTAATTCGGATAGGTGACTTGTCTAAGCTACCCTCATCTTCATAGATTTCTTCTAACTGTCCGAAGACAATATCCCCTCGTCCAAAACCTAATTTGATGACCTTGAAGTCATTTACTACTTCTTTGAACATCTCTTTACCACTTTTGCCTTGCACAGGCTCCCAAGATTCCACTCTTCTTTCATTGTGGAATACCTCATCAACGTATGCCCAAAAAGCAAATTGTTGTTTTGGTGAAACACCTTCAGGAATACCATCAATAGTTAATCCTTCAGGTAGTGCGAAGTCGTCTTTCTCTGCATCAAACACAGAATCAAGAACTGTTTTAAAAGTGTTACCGTCTCTGTATTGGTAAACTTTTATGTAAGTCATTGCAGTATCATCAGGGTGTCCTGTTGCTACTGATTTAATCAATGCCTGGTCCCCATCTTTGAACCATAGCTCTGATTGATTATTGTTAACAGTGGCTGGAGCATTAACTTGCTTTCGCCTCTGTGAAATCATGGATATACCACCCATTTTTTCCTCCTTGAGCTTTCTAAAAAAAGCTTCTATTCGCTATTACTTCTTTGAGTAATGCTGTGTTGTTTATTTCCTGTACATCTTTGTACATTTTTGGCAACTTAATTACTGATGTTAGCGTGCTACCTGAAAGCATTGTTGTTGCTTTTTCAGCAGCTCGTTGCCCTGCTACATCATTATCAAAACATAACACAATTTCTTCGATTCTTAAAGACCTTAGTAAATCGCATTGTTGTTTTGACATTGTTGCTCCTAATATAGCTACACTTGGTAGTCCACATTGCCACAACCACATAGTATCTAAAGCACCTTCAGTCACACATAAGACGTGTTTTTCAACGTTAGCTAGCTTATTTGCTCCGAATAATACTTTTGATTTCTGAAACTTGTAGGAATACATATACTTAGGTATAGCTTTTTGCCTACGAGCAACCCACCCGACCAATTTGTTTTGCGTGTTATGAATTGGAATAATTAAATCACCCCAATTATTAGTGCCACATTTCCAAAACTTTAATATGTCATCGGTAAAACCTCTTTCATAAATCCAATTTGGAAATTTGTTTGCTATAAAATCAGGTATAAAAACATCTTCTATTTCTTCATCAGCATTATGAATGTCGATATCATCAAAGATATCTAAACTATAACTTGGTTTTGGTGTCAAAACTTCTGTTAATTGTATGTCATTATAATTTAAATGTTTTCTAAGAAATGTTTTTAATGAACCCTGCCCACAACCTGCAAAACAAATCCACACACCTTTATCAATGTTGATTGCACAGGACGCTACGTTATCCTCATGAAAAGGACATTTGATGGAAAACTCATCAGTGCCTAAAGGCACATCAATTCCAACTTTTTCTAACGCCTCTATCCAATCAATCATTATTTACTTTCTTTAATTTTATTAATTACGTCCCAGTATTCTCTCATCAAAGCACTTTGCTCTTTTTTTGAAATCTTTCCATCCTCAACTGCTTTAACTGCCACATCAACCAATTGTATAACTTCAGGTAGAACATCCTTGTACTTTTTGAAAAGACCCCAGTACTTGAAAATCATTGTAATCAAAACTCTATCTCCTCGCTTATAGACTCGTTTATTTCTTCAATATGCCCCTTGTCAACATCCCACCGTAATAGTGATGTATCAGAAGGTAATATACCATCTCGGTACTTCTGATATTGTACCATACGTTGTTCGTCAGATTCCTCCACTTTAGCCATTGCTATAGCTACATCAGAGGCTCTTATTAAGGCATCCCCAAAAGCTACTTGGTCGACTCTAGGTGGCGTGAATATATCAGCCGCCTCCCTTGTAGCTTGCGTTGAGACAAATATTGGTTTGTTGGTAGCCAGGCAAATGTTTTTCATGCCGTAAAACAAACTGTGGTTTTGCTCCCACATTGCTTTTCTACCATCACCACTTGATACTAAGTAGATACCATCTACTACAACAAAGTCAGGATTATGTTTTCGTATCAATGCTTGTATACTACCTATAGATATTGTTGACTCACCTTCTATGTGGTCACATACTAATAGGTTCTTTTCATCGAGTGCTTGTAAGAACTCTTTATATTTTTCTTTATCAATTGGGTCACCATTTCTTAATGCTTTGTGGGAAAAATCATAGCCTTTCATATGTGCCATGATTACATCCATACGTAAATTAATTGCAGATGTGGGCATTTCACTTGATATAAATAAAGTTCGGTATCCTTTCATAATTGCAATAGCTGCAGTTTGTATACACATCCAAGTTTTACCTACAGTTGGTCTAGCAAAGAAAGATATTAAATCAGCAGGTTGCCACCCCACGCCTGTTCGGTTGATGTTTGCAAAAGGTGTTGGTATACCCATAAGACCATCACCTAATTTTCGCATTTTTATTTTCTTTTCATATTCATCTAATCTATCTAATTTACTAGAATCGTAATATGTAACATCTTCATCATAGACTACGTTGATATCTTCAAGACCATCCATAATTTTAGCCAATGCCATCTTAGGGTCAGTCTTTAAATTTTCTTTATTTCTTTGGAATGATTCAACTACTTTTCTAAATATGACTTGTTTTCTAAATTCTTGTGTAAGATATCCAAAATCAGTAGATGGAACATTAATATCTAAATCAGGAAAGTTTTCTGCTAATACTTTTTTACTCGGAAAATCCTGAAAATCGTCATAAAAATTTGTTATAAAACTAAATGCTTTTCCATGTACTGCAAAGTCTTTTGATTTAAAAGGGAAATCGTCTAGTGTCGATTTTTCTTTTATGTTTAATATAATTCCTGATTCTACGTATTCGTAATTTTCCATTATTCCTCTGTTCTGTATACTGACCTGTTGCTATCATCTAAAACATAACACCTTCGATTTTTTTCTTCTGCCATGAGGTCAGCTATTTTTTTAGCTTCTTCTAAACC
>CERO01003146.1_pt1 | contig 14170 bp, 10 predicted proteins | sample 530851 | NCBI WGS metagenome assembly CERO01 (sample SAMEA2621033, study PRJEB7988) | marine metagenome | biome: marine biome (ENVO:00000447); feature: surface water layer (ENVO:00002042); material: "saline water (ENVO:00002010), including plankton (ENVO:xxxxxxxx)" | depth 5 m
AGATTATAACAAATTAGATGTAAATTGTGAGAGGATAAGTTAATGTCAAATGGTATAGATTTTTCAGGTTATGCAAGAAGTTATGCAGGAGGCGCTCCTGATTTAAGAGGTATAGGTGAGAACTTAAGTAGAATAGTAGACGCTCATGGTGAGGCTAGAAAAGCTAATATACAAGCAAAATGGAATAAGCACATGGAGTCTCAATTAAATACATTTGAAGATTTGGCTTATAAAGATTTAGACCAATTGCTTATGCCAGGTGGTTTGTTATCAAAGCCTTTCGGAACTGCTGGAAGAGCTTATTTAAATGCAAGACAGCATTTTTTAGGAGGTACTGATGCAGAGGGTAATAGATTAGCTTCTACGGCAGGATTAACCAAAAAAGAGCAAAAAGAAATACAATCTTCTCCATTTTTAAATCCTATAGCTTATAAACAACAATACGATGAAATGTTTGCAAGTTACTTGCCTCAAATTATGAAAAAGATGGAGCAGTATCAAGAAGATAAAGGATTATCTGCTAGAGAAATGCAAATGTTTGTCAATAATAATCCACATTTAAAAAACTTTTTAGCAACTTATGCTCCAGAAGGAAGTCCTTTGCAAATGGCAGCTCAAAGTTATGCTCCTGAAGGATTTATAAGAGGAGCAGTGTCAGGTGCAATGGGAAGTGGTTTGCCAGAATTAGTTGGGGGTACTGCTGCAATAAGAGCAGCTGGAGCTGGACTCGCAAGATATAGAGGTGAAAGCGATATATTAAGAACAGCTCTTTCAAAATTTGAAAAAGATATAAATCCTTTTAAGGTTCAAAGCGGTAGAGCTGGACGTTCTGAATGGATTAAATCAGCTAAAGGGCAAAAAGCATTAGCAGACACTCTTAAAAAAATGAAAGGTAAGGCTGATTTTACTGGTAAAAAATCAAGAAAAGCTGATAGAAAAAGAATAAAAACAGCTCAAGATATACTTAAGAAAGCACAAGAAAATCTTAAAAAAACTAAACCAAGTGTAGCATCGGCAAGTAAAAAGTATGACAAAGCTTTTAATAAATTTAAATCATTACATAGAAGTCCTAGTGAAGTTACTAAAGCTAAATTCAATAATACTGAATTAGGTAAAAGTTTGCTTGAAAAAGCTAAAAAAGCTGGTGCAAAAGTTAAGACAGCAAGCAAGTCTGTTAAAACTGCTACTAAGGGTCTTACTTCGGCAAATAACAAAGCTGTTACTAAAGGAGCAAAAAGCTCAATGAAATACTTAACTAGATATGCCCAAATACACGGAAGAGGACAATTAGTAAAATTACTAGCAACTAAATTACCAGCAAGAACAGCGGCAATGATGGGAGCTAGAATGTTAGCTGGAGGAGCTCTTACTGGTTTTACTGGAGGATTAGGCACAGGCCTTGGATTGGCTATGAATGCTTATACGATATATCAATTAGGAATGATTGCTAAAAATGCTTTAGAAGAAACTGGAGGCATAAGAAGACCAGATAAGATGGTATTCGGAGGAAGATAATGTGGCTATACCACAACAGCAAATACCTCAGCAACAGGTAAATCAGCAACAACAGCAATGGCAGCCTACTTACGATGCTAAAAGAACTCGTGAGCTTATAAAAGCTTATGATAGAACTCCTCAGAGATTCCAAGAACAACAATTAGACGAACTTAGAAATCACGCTATGTATCATAATGTTCCTTTTTATGAAGGGGACTTTTCTATATTAGAAGCACTACAACAAGCTGGTGGTGGCTTTATAGAAGGTTTTACAACATTAAGAATAGCAGACCCACCTGATAACGAATATGAAGCAGTAGCTAGAAATATAGGTCATTTGGCTGGATTTGTTCCAGGTATACTAAGTTCTCCACTTAAAGCATTAGGCGTAATGAAAGCTGCTCAACGTGGTAGTCAGCTTGCTAGAACTGCTGTTGGCCTTACTCAACTAAAATCTATTCCTATGCTAGCCGCTGATAAAATAACTAAACTTGCAAAGAAGAATATTGTTAGACCTGTTTTACAAGGAGCTAGGAATTCTAGATGGAAAGCAGCAGATGAGGCTTCTAAATTCTTTTTAAAAGACAAAGCCGCACATATAATGGAAGGAGCTTTTCATTTAGGAGCTGCTAGTGCAGTATCTTCTGTGTGGGATGGCGTTGACCAAATGATGCATAGTTTTATGGGTGGCGCTGCTGCTGGTGGTGTTTTTAGAATAATTGGTAATGTGGTGCCTGGTACTACTACTGGAGATAAATTTATAAAAGGTTTGGCTGGTTCATTGTTTATGGGACTTCCTACTACAGCTAGGGGAGCTACAACACCCGAACAAATATATGAGTATTTGGCTGGGGCATATTTTGGCTCTAAAGAAATGCCTTGGTTTAAAATGCAAGCTGTAAATAATATGAAAGAGTTTAGGAAGGCTATGAGAAAAGACCCTAAACTTGATAATGAAAGACAAGTAAAAGATTGGGAAAGGTTTGAAGAGTTTCCTGAAATTGTAAGAAAAGAAATGGTAGAGTTAGGCAAAATAGAGCATGGTACTAGAAAAAGTAACTTAGCTCAAGCAGAACTTCTTATGGACTTGCATGGCATAAAAGACCAAATACCTAAAGAAAATTTAACTACAGATGGGTATAAAGCTTTGTCTGCTATTAGAAGAGGTATACAAAAAAGAACTAAATATAAAGCTGATGATACTTTAGGAGTAGCTTTGTCTGGAGGAGCTAAAGGGGCTGATAGACTATGGAGTACCGTTTTAAGTAAAAAAGGTTTTGCAACTATACATATGATGCCAGAAACTACTGCTCATAGAAAAACAATACCAGAGTTTTTTGAAGCTTTAAAAAAAGGCAATGTAAAAGGTGTTGATAGAGGAGTTAGTAGCAAAGAATTATTAGAAGCTGGTTCAGCATTAGAAGAAGCTAATAGAACTTTAAAAAGAGGCGAAATAACCAAATATGGTGATTGGGCTTATGAATTAATAGCTAGAAACTATTTTCAAATAAAAGGTGCTAATTCTGTATACGCTGTTGCTGAATTAGAAGGAAATAAAAGGACAGTAAAAGGTGGTACTGGTTGGGCTGTTCAAATGGCTTTAGACAAAGGATTGCAAGAAGTTTATGTATATCACCCTCCAGAAAAAAGTTGGTTTAGATGGACTCCTGAAGTCAATAGATTTAAGGCTATAAACTACACCCCTAAATTAAGAAGAAATCCTGCTGTAATAGGAAGTAGAGAAATACGAGCAGGGTCCCCTGAACATAAAGCTATGATAGCTGTAGCTGATGCAACTTTTGGAAAAAAGAAAACTCCTACTAAAGATAAAGGCTTGACTGAAGAAGAAACTAAGTTAATGCATCAAAGAACTTTAGAAAATGTAGGTGAGTTAAATAGACAAATAGATAAAAAGAAACTTCTTTTAAAAGACGTAAGAGCTGATTTAAAAGATGCTAGTTTAGGAAAAGTTAGAACAAGAGAGCTTGCCCAACAAGAAAAAGAATTATCTAAAGAAATAGATGATATATATAAAGATATACAGTTTAAACATAAAGGGTTAGAATCTACACAGTATATTGATATGACAAGTGGTATTATTATAAATGATATTGACACAGGTTCTACTCCTCAAAACAATACTTTAATGAAAAAAGGAGAAATGTTTTCTAATAATCATCTGAAAGAACTATGGGACAAAGATGGTGTTGGGCAGAGTAAAAGAAATAGTATGCTAGATATGGGTAAAGTAGTAGATACTATTGTTAGAAAATACTCTAAAAAAGGTGATAAAAATGTAAATATAGACCAAGCTGTTAAAGTTATGGAAAGAGTTTTTAGTACAAATAATAAGAAATTCGAGTTATCTGAAAAAGGAAAATTAGAATTAAGGAAATGGATTAGAGAAGCTAACCTAGGCAAACAAGTTATAAAAATTAAAACTACTGGGGGAGCAAATGAAGCTCCAGGTTTTACAAATCCTAACAGGCCTACAACTGCTACAGGTATGTCAATAAGACAAGTAGAATCTCCTAAGATTTTGGAAGAAGTTTATTTAAATGAAGGCGGAAAGCTTGAGAAAGGAGCTAGCAAAAGTCCTATTGTTATATTTGATACTGTAGCTAGAAAAAGTAAACGAAACTTTACTATAGACGTTCCTTTAAATAGATTAGCAAAGCACTTGCAATTTAATGAAATAGACCCTATTACAAAAAGAAGATATACAGAAGAAGATGCTGAAAAAGCTGCAGATAATATTATAGGCGATATTATAAGAAAAGTTTATAAGTCAGACAATTTATATCCTTTTGGTGGACAAGGAGATAAAGGTAGAATAGTATTTGCCAAATTACATCCAGCTTTAAAAGGTGAGAATACTACAGGTATTAAATTGCAATACAGACAGCTAATAAACGCTATAAGAAGAGGAACTAAAGATAAGAATATTCTCGCTAACTTAAATAGTGAAAAAAAGCGTATGGAGTTTTGGTATGGTGTAAAACCAGAGGATTTTGAAAGAATGGTAGTATCTAACATGAGATATGATTTGTCTTTAAATGGATACAAATTTACGCCTGAGAACATAAATAAGATAATGGGCGATGGATTTATAGGTAGTGCAGTAGCGTTTAATAAAAGACATCAAATATGGATGACAAATGGATATGGTGGTAGTAAAGATTTTATTAAAAATGCTGTAGATAAAAAAGGAAAAATTATATTAGATGATTTGTCTCCTAGAGGTAATGTAAAATATATGTTAGTAGATGACCCCCTACTACCAGATGCTTTAAAAAAATCTGTATTAAAGGCAAGAAGTACTCAATTAGGCGAAGACCAAGATGGAGCTATACTAGTAAGAGATGATTATATAGATGTTATTAATAAAGACGCAGGTCATCCAGCTTCTGGACAACAAAAGTCTTTTATTGTAGACAATACGCCTGAATATACTGCTAAAGGAGAAGTTAATAAAGGTGCTTTATTAGGCAAGTATATGATGCATTCTGTTGGGCCAGAAGCAACTCAGCAAATGAAAGATGCTGGTGTGCATATGATTGTATACAAATCTGCAGCTAAACAAACTGGTGAAAGATTAATTGGCGACTATAATGTTAAAGAAGGTCAATTAAGAACTTTTAGAACAGAAGAGCAAATAGAAGCAGAATGGGATGTTTTTATAAATAATATGGTATACTCTCCTACAGCTAAAAAGAATGTAAGAAGAATTGATATACCTAATTTTGACCCTTACAGGTCTAGAGCTGAATTTGCAGCAGCTAAAGGATATACTTATGATAAAAAAACAGATAGTTTTAAGCCTTTAAACGTAGTTCAACAAGGAGGTTTAGAATTTACTGGAGGTAAAATATATGAACTTAATCCAGAAAGTGTTAAATACAGCACTTCAGTTATACAAGACCCTCATATGGAGCAAAAACAAGTATTGGTTAAACAGCTATTTACAAATATACATCAATTTGCTAGTACACCAATTGACAAGTATACAATAGAAGATATATTCCAAGAGACTATTAAAAAGAATTTTGATGGTAATGAAGTTTATAACAAAGTATTAGAAGAATACAGATTAACTAAATCTGAAGACAAAATAGATTTTTTAGTAGAAAATTTAGAAGAATTATCTACACCTAAACTGATTAAAACTTTAAAGACTCCTGGGGCTGAAAGATTTGCAGAATTAGCATTGCAAAGAATGTTAAGAATAGTAGAGAAAGATATTGAAATGTCTTTTCAAGACGGGGAAACAACTGCAGAACAAAGAGCTGAAAGAATAAGGCAATTCACAGAAGCAGTGTCTCCTATAGACAGACTGTTAAAAAATTCAGCTATAGTAGGCGAAGAAGCTAATGCTGCTGGAGAAACAGGATACCCTGCTTTTATGCATAAATTTGTAAGAGATTATAAAGCATCAGTATTACACAATTACTTTGTCAAATCAGTTACTAGACCTAAAATAGAAAACTCTTTATTAGCTAGGATGAGACCTTATGACAAATGGATGCAAAAAGATTTTAAAGAATTAGATACAAATGATACTATATTTTATTTAGACGATGCTTATAGAAATACTAAAATAAGGTTAGATAATGGAAAGTATAAAGAACTTGGAAAGTTGTGGGACAAAGAACAAAATAATCCAGATTTTGCAAAATACTTTAATGCATTAGTTTTACGTGTTCCTATGGATAGTATATCTGGAGCACATAAACTGCAATTTAAAGGCTTTACAGGAAGAAAAGGTCATGGGATAATGCTTAATTCTAAAACTATGAGAGCACTAGGTGGTGCTGACCTTGATGGAGATGAAGCATTTGTCTATTTAGGAGGAAAGAATAAAGATAATTCTGGCTATGGCATGAAAGAAGCTTGGTTAAATGCAATAGACGCAAATAAAAACGAGTATTACAATAAAGCTCAAACACACGTTGAAGATAATAAAAATGCAGTTATACAACATGGTCCGTACAAAGGACAAACATTTGCACAAGTATTGACAGTAGGAGCTGGAAAAGGTAATCCTTTAAAAGAAAGTAAAGCTTTATACTATTCTCCCTTAGCAAGAATAATGGCTTCTCAAGGAGCTGTAAAAGGTAGAGATATGCTTGGATTAGCTGTATCTCAATCTCAAGTAATGAAGTCTACATTTAACGCTTTAATGGAAGCAGATGGTAAAAAAGATGTATTTACTGTATTTAAAAGAGGAAAAAATGGTGGTACTTTTAGAGTAACTGTTACTCCTAAGTTTGGTAAAAAAGATTTAGCATATCAGAGAGAAATGGTAAGAGCTCAAACAGCTTTTGCATCAGACCCTATGGATGAGGCTGGATTAAGAGAACCTAGTCACTTTTTTAAAACTATGTATGATTCATATTTTAATGTTAAGTTTGAAAAATATAATCCTAAAAGTAAAAAATACTTTAAACTAGACAAAGAACCTAAAAATTGGTCTCAAGGAGATTACTATGGAGATAGGAGTGATTATAATAAAGCTCCTTCTTTGCTAGGTGCATTTAAAAATATGAATAGTGCTTATTTTGGAAGAAATTGGAGTGAAGGTAGAAACTATTCTATGGATGAAGTAAATCATTTGGCTTCTGATATAGGAATGCTTAGTGAGAAACAAAAAAATACTATATTGCCAAAAATAGTTGATACATTAGAAGGATTAGATTGGAGTGACAATTTATTTAGAAGAGTTGATAGAGGTGCTATAGAGCAAACATATGCAGAAATAAACGATATAGTTACTGATAAAAAAGGAAAATTTGGTAACTGGCTTAAAGATGCTATGAATAGAAGTACCTTTACAGTTACTTATAATGAACATATAAAAGCAAATTTAGCTCATGAGCTACATGACCCTGCCGTTAGAAGAAAAATAGCATTAAGAGATGACCCTGCAAGTTTAAAAGAGTTTTTAAATATTGTTAAGCATTCTGTCTGGGGCAAAGAATTTGAAGGATATGGAGGAAAAGAAGCTAGATTAGCTAAATTATATACTTATAAAGAAAGGCTTTCTATATTAGAGCAAATGAATAGACAAGCAGAAGATTTTTTATCTAATGATGTTGCTACTATGGCTACAATAAAATCTGTTAAAAGAATACTTGAAAAAGAAAGAATGCCGATTAAAGATTTGAAAAGCATTAGTAATGCAGTAGCTAAATTTAAAGCTAGAAGCTATTTGTCTAGAAAAGAAAGAGTACAATTAGATTATGATGCTATTGCTGGAACTGCTAAAGACAAAGAACATATAGAATTTGTAAATGCATTGCTAGGTATCAAGAAAAACTTGCAAGATATACAAGGAGATAAAAGGTCTACTGTTTGGGACCAAAAGCAATTAGATGCTAAAATAAGGCAATATAAAGATGGATTAAAAAATGATGCACAAAGAGAGTTGTTTGACCATTTATTTATAGGCACTTTAGACAGAGGTGATATGAGTAAGGTAAACAGATTAATAAAAGCGTTACCTCAGAAAAAAGCAAGTCCTGTATTTAGAGAGTTAATGAACAAAATAATAAAAGAAACTTCACGAACTACTCAAAGTAGATTAGCGTTTAACTCTGAAGAAATATCTCCTATAGCTATACAAAATCATTTAAAATCTATGAATAATGTTTTTAATAAGATTTGGACTCCTTTAGACAAACCTACATTTAAAGCTACTACTATGGGAGTAGAAAATGTTTTAGATAGAAATCCTATAAATGAACAAAATTTAGCTGATGATTTAGTTATGTCTGCTCATAAAGGTGAAGGGTATGCTGGCATTAAAAAGGGAGAAGTTAATGCAGAGGACAAAGCTGTTATTACTGAAATAGCCACTATATTAAAAAGATATAATAATAAATTAGGAAATAATATTCCAGATTTAAATGAGCAAATGAGAGGTATTTCGGCTGAAGTAGACCCCGAAGGAATGGGTAAAGATTTAAACACTTTTACTAAGCAAGACTTTGTTCAAGTGAGAAACTTTTTAAGAGAAGCAGAATCTGGGACTTGGTTTCAAAATCTTAGAAAAAATCCTACTCCAGATATTATGAAAAGATACTATGGAATGTTTCCAACAACTGTTAATAGAGAGTTAATGGCTTATGATATTAAATGGTTAAAACAAAAACAATGGTATCTAACTAAAAGCGGAAGAATTAAAGAAGGTTATGTTAGAAGACCTACTTATTTTTTAGAAATGCTGATGAACCAAGCACACGAAGCAAATAGTTTGGCTATTGGTAAAGCTGAAGTTTTAGCAAAAGATATTGAAAATCAATTTGTAAATATATCTGAACTTAAAGAAGGAAATGCTTTATTCCAAATAGCTGTAGGTCAAGCAGAGTTAGGAATGAAACAAAGTATTGATAAAAGAAGAAATTTAGAATCTGATATGAAAGAGCATTACAAGCTTAATTATGATGAATCTAGAGCAGCAACAGAAAAAGAGTTTAATTGGCCTAAATTAAAGGACAAAGAGTTTACTTTATTGAATGATAATAATAAAAGAATACAAGCTACTGGCCAGGAAATTGTAAATGGAAACAAAGAAAAGAGTTTAACTGGTATTAAAAATAAAGTTGCTCAAAGATTTGAATCATTGTTTCCTTTAATGGCTGGTGACGGGACATCAATTAATAGGTATAAGACTGGAAAATATTTTGACGCTAACAAAACACAGCCTAGAATGAATTGGAAATTATTTGTAGAAGATATGACTAAATCTCTTGAAAGAGGAGATGATATACCTATTAATTTGGGTATTGATGGAATGAGAAATATACAGCGTTCAATGATGTATGATTTGGCTAAAACTCCTGAACAAAAAGCAACGTATAAAAGCTGGAAAATTAAAGCTACAAGGCCTATGGACTATACTTATTACTGGCCTCATATGTTTTTTGACAAAAGAACGTCTGAATTAAACGTAAAAAGAACTTTAGACTTTATAAGGAATAATCCTAATTTAAATGAAAAGCAAAAAAAATCTAGAATACAAAGTTTGTTAATGAGACACAATACTATTACAGGAGAGTGGGAGTTTCAAAATATACAAGATTTTGACAAGGTAGATGTAATTGAAATAACTGAAGGTTTAAAAGATATTGCTAAAAAAAGAGGCAAAGCTACTGAAACTGTTAAATGGACAGATATGAATACTAGCTTTGGCTCCATGATGCAAAGAGAAGGGCATGTAGGCGGATGGTCTAAAGATTTAAGTGTAATGAATGCATATGTTAGAAACCTTACATCTACTTATTTTAAACAAATGAATCAAATTATGTCAAGAAAAACTATTCATGATGCTAAAGAAAGAATGACAAAGAAATTTGGAAATAAATTAGCTAGTAAATGGGAAAAATATTTTAAACTTTACGTACAAGGTGCTATGGGACAACCAGATGTTATTCCTAAGAAATGGTATGACGACCCTGATATGAAACTGAAAGGTACTCCATATGCTTGGTTTGCAGATAGCACAGTATTAGATAGAGTTAATAAAGTTAGAGAAAAACTAGGTATAAGAGAAAGTGATTTGCCTAAAGAATTAAAAGATTTTACGTTTCAAGATATAAAGCATTGGTCAAATATGGAAGCAAAGTTTGAGTTAGCTTCTTTACTTGCGCATCCTAAATCGGCTGTTACTAATATATTTGGTGGTAGTTTACATACAATACAATCAGCAGGTCATGGTGCGTTTATGAAAGCTAGAGATATGAAATATTTAAAAAGAATTAATCCTAATTTTAATAGTTTGCAAGATGTAGAAAATTGGGTAGTTAAAAAAGGTGTTGTTCCAGAGTTTATGATTCACGAATTAGGTTTGGGTCAAGATGCTACTACAAAAAGAAGTATTGAGAGTTTTATAGGAGAATTGTCTTCGAAGATTAATTCAAAAGAGCCTATAGAAAGAAAAGAAGTATTATCTTTAGGTAAAAAGTATAAGTTAAGTGATAGAATGATGTCTGTAGCTTCTAAATTTATGTCTATACCTGAAAGAACTTTAAGAAGAGATGCTTTTATGGCACATTATATAAGAGCTTGGGAAAGGTTCGGAGGAGCTATAACAGACCCTGAGCATCCGTTTTTAATAGAGATGGGTAAAAAAGGTGTAAAAGCTACGCAATTCTTATATGAAGCTCCACAAAGGCCTATGTTTGCGAGAACTGCTCTAGGCAAGGTTATGTCTAGGTTTCAATTATATGCGTGGAATTCGACACGTTTTCGTAATGATATCATAAGAGAAGCTGCTAGATACGGTTTTAAACCTGGTACTTCAGCATATGAAAAATTTGAAAGAACTATGACAATTGATTTATTAGTATTGGCTTTAGGCAATATGTTTATGTATAGTTTGTTTGACAATGCATTGCCACAGCCTTTAAGCTGGTTTCAAGACACAGCTGATTGGCTATTTGGAAATGAAAGAGATAGAGAAAGAGCTTTCTTTGGAGTATTACCTACAGCTATTGCTCCGTTGCAAATGATTACTCCTCCTATTACAAGATTTCCTATAGCAGGTATAATGGAGTGGGCAAAAGATGATTACACTAAATTTAGTGATTATCAAGTATATACAATGTTTCCATTTGGCAGAATAGTTAGAGATTTAGTTCAACCAGGTAAAGGTTTAATAGAAAATCCTTCTAGACTATTAGAAAAAATGGCTGGTATGCCTCTAAGAGATTTACAAAAGTTTTCTACAGAAAGAAAGAAAAAGATTGAAGAAGGTGTTAGGTATAATCAACCTAAGGTAGGTTTTTAATGCAAAGTTGGATGATACGTTTATTTAAAATTACAGGGAAAGCTGCTTTGCGAGACCCTGAAACTCGTGACCTTGGAATGAAATTAATCAGAGCTTTAGCTAATCCTACAAATAAAAGCGCAATGAATTCAGCCCCTGGTATTGCCGCTAGAATAACAAACATTAATCCTAATTTAAATATATTTAAAAATAATAGAAGATTTAATGTACAAGGCGTTGATAGTAGAGGGCAAGCATTTAAAGTAGAAAGAGACCTTGATTTTATGGACCAAACGGGTGTTTTTAAGAAAAAAGATTCAGAAATTTTATGGGGTCAGCTAGGCGATATGTCTGCAGAACAAATAAAACAACCTACTGCAAATGTAGCATTAAGAAAAGGTGTTTTTTATAATCCAGCATATGATAAAGCAAGTCCATCTTATTGGGCAAGGTTCAAAAAAACTCCAATGATAGATATTGATTTTGAAGACGTTAAATCACACGTTCCTGAACAAGTTGTATTCAAAGGTCCTAAAGAACAAGCAAGAAGAATGGCAATTAATAATATGGTTGAATATACTAAAAATAATAAAAAAGCAAAATTTAGAGTATATGATACTAGCGCTGGTATGAGAATTTTTGATATATCCAGAAGAACTACTCCTAATCGAAATACTTTTGCTACAGACAAAGCTTTAGGAGGTGATTATAAATACAGAGGAATGGTTCATGGCCAAAAAGGTGCATTTGACGCTAGATTAATGCCTAAGCCTGGTAGGCCTAATGATGTTGTTGCTACTTATTTAGGAGATTTTGGAACAGGGCCTGTAAATCCTAAAAATTTACAAGAAGTAAAAAAATATCATGATGATTTAATTAGATTGATATTACAAACAAGAAGAGAGACAGGAGATACTGGTATGTCAGGTTTATTTAGCAGGTTACCTGCAACAGGATTTTGGGGAAGAACAAAAATATCTCCAGACCCATTTCGTTAACCGTTTTTTAAAAGTTCTTCTAATTCGCTAAAAGGATTGTATGTATAATCGTAATGACATTCTCTGTGAATTAATACAGACTCTTGCTCATGAAAACTTCCATCTTCGTTAACAAAACCACAAGAGGCTTTATACGCTACTGATGAAGGACTAATCAACTCTTTACAAACTGGGCATTTAATCATCGCAATCTACCATTCCCCAAAGAAGACACAAATAAACTATAGAATCTGTTAATCTACCTCTAATATCTTCTCTTTGGCTTTTATGGCCTTTTACGTAAGAACAAATACCGTCTATATGCTTTAATAAATAGACAAGTAAAACTTCCTTTCTGTCTAAATCAAGGTTTTCAGCAACTCTTTCAAAGTTTCCGAATGCGTTATTTTCCTTTCTTGCGTACTCTTTCTGTCCCGCTTCCCTCATCATTTGAATCTGCTGGAATATTTTGTCCAGTAACAGCTTCATTTGGTTTTGGGTCAGATTGGGATTTTTCGTATTGTTTGACTTTTTCATCTATAAATTTTGTAAAGTTCTCATTATCATTTTTCATTTCAATATATAAGCTAAATGCTTTTTCAAGCTCACTTAATAAACCCATCAAAGAATTAATTCTACTGTTTAATTCTAATACACTAGAAGTTATCTCTTTAATTGTAGGCTTTTTCTTGACTCTAAATCCATCACTCATATCATTTGCAAACTGCAATATTTAGGTATCTCAACCGTTTATACCGCAATAATCTCCTTTTGCTTTAATTTTATCCAAATCTATTTTAATTTTGTCAGTATACTTATTCATTGCATTTTTCATCTCTTCATCATATACAAGTTTAGAAATTTTAACATACTTTGTTTCAGACATATTTGGATTACTAGTCACTAATTTAACATTAAATGCTTCTAATTCAAAGTATTTTTTTATAGCTTTTTTTAAGTTTTTGCCTTGCTGTGTTTCAACTCCAATTATTTCGTCTATAATAACTTTTATATCCTTATAATTTTTTGAATAATTCATCTTTTTTATTTACCTCCTTTTCAAAATTTAGTACATTTTCAGCGTATTTATTTCCAGGCGTTGCTTTTATACCTAATTCTTTCATTTTACTTTCAGGTATATCTTTTAACACTAACTCATGATAGTTTTTATTTAATATACCATATCTTTTCTCTGCTCTATAAACAGGGAATAACCCTTTATCTCCGCACAAAAATAAAGGGTTTTCACATAGCCAATAGCAGTCTTCTATCTCTGTTAAGCTAGAGTAATACTTCTTATTTTTCTTGAATTCCACTCATTAGCTCCTTTAAAGGGATTAATGCAATTTCGCTCTGATTGTCATCTCCTCCCATTACCATCTTCCCTTTCCCCTCCATAACTATTTCTTTGACTAATACTTTTAATTTGCTTACAGGTATTAACAACGTTGTTATTATCTCACCTTTGTAAGTTAAAATATGAGCCCACCACTCTGCTTCAGTAACGTTTAAGCCACTTAATTTACCTCTGCAAGCAAGTTCTACTGCTATATTTCCAGTAGCTTTCCATTTATCTCTTTCTGTCTTTACCTCTATTTTGCCCATAGCTAGTGTTTTAGCTAGGCTTTTTTCATACTGAACACCAAAGTCAAGGTCAATGTCAAACTTATTGTTTTTATTAGTTTTTACTTGGTATTCTCTTAGTTTTTCAGCTGCTTCCATAGCCCCTCCGTTTATCACTTTAAATGTCTCCATACAGTTCTTTTAGATACTTTGTATCTTTTTGCAATCCAATCGACTGATTTGCCTCTTACTTTTTTATACCATAGTAACCAAAATTTACTACGTATTTTTTTAGGTCTTCCCATTACAACCACCACTCCCTATCTTTTTTGATTTTAGCATAACGCTCTTTTTGATACTTTTTAGC
>CERO01028201.1_pt1 | contig 14169 bp, 13 predicted proteins | sample 530851 | NCBI WGS metagenome assembly CERO01 (sample SAMEA2621033, study PRJEB7988) | marine metagenome | biome: marine biome (ENVO:00000447); feature: surface water layer (ENVO:00002042); material: "saline water (ENVO:00002010), including plankton (ENVO:xxxxxxxx)" | depth 5 m
GCTTTTGTAGTAGTGTGGTGGGGAGAAAAGGAGCAAGAGAATGACACCAGAGGAGTTTGATAAGTGGCGAGTGTTTCCAAGACTGTTAGTGCTGGTTATGGCAATAGCTACCTGGGACGTAATACATTGGTTCATGAGTATTGAAGACCCGACTTTTGAACAGGCAGGTCTAGTCTCTGTGGTGACTGGAGCAATGACAGCGGTTTTCGGATTATTCTTAGGGCAAGGAAAGAAAGAGTAATGGCAAAGACAAAAGCAAAACCAAAGAAGAAAGCTAAATCAAAGGTAAACGAGGCAGGTAATTACACCAAGCCTTCCTTGAGGAAAAGGATTTTTAGCAGAATCAAAGCTGGAGGAAAAGGCGGGAAACCTGGGCAGTGGTCAGCTAGGAAAGCCCAGATGCTTGCTTCAGCATACAAAAAAGCTGGTGGAGGATATAAAGACTAATGGCAGAACTAAGTCCAGCGCAAAAGCGCAAAATGATTTCTCAACTTAAAAACTCAGCTAAGATGCACGCGGCTCAAGCCAAGGCTCTTGAAAAGACGTTGCCTAAGAAGAAAAAGTAATGGCTCTCAAGAAGTCGCAAAAGTCCCTTAAAAAGTGGACAAAACAGAAGTGGAGGACAAAGAGTGGTAAACCCTCTACCCAAGGCTCAAAAGCCACTGGAGAACGCTACCTGCCCGAAAAAGCCATTAAATCTATGTCTTCTAAAGAGTACGCGGCTACCACCAAAAAGAAAAGAGCAGACACGAAAAAAGGAAAACAGTTTTCTAAACAGCCTAAAAAGATAGCCAAGAAAACAGCAAGGCATAGGAAGTAGCTATGGCAAGCAAGAAAGATTCAAGACTGGCAAGGGCTGGTGTATCTGGGTATAACAAGCCGAAGAGAACACCTAACCACCCAAAGAAAAGCCATGTTGTGGTTGCCAAGGAAGGAAACAAAGTTAAGACAATCAGGTTTGGTCAACAGGGGGTTAAGGGAGCAGGTAAAAACCCAAAAACAAAAAAAGATAAAGCTAGAAAAAAATCTTATTATGCCAGGCACAACGCACAAGATCCTAATCCTTCTAAGTTATCAGCGAGATATTGGTCTCATAAGGTGAAGTGGTGAGTTTTAAGTTCTTTAAAAGAGATGAGTTTAAGTGTTCTGAAACAGGCAACAATGAGATTCAGGACGAGTTCATCCATGCTCTGGATAAATTAAGAGAGAGCTGTGGTTTTCCTTTTGCAGTTACATCAGGGTATCGAGATCCTTCTCACAGTGTTGAAGCCAAGAAAGAAAAGGCGGGTCAGCATACCTTGGGTATTGCGGCAGATATAGCTGTGTCAGGAGGATCGCAAAGATTCATTATTGTGTCCAAGGCTTTGGAGCTTGGGTTTTCAGGAATCGGAGTGGCTAAGACTTTTGTTCATGTTGACACCAGGACAAGTCAGCCAGTGTTATGGTGCTACTAAATGCCTTTACAGAAAATAAACATTAATGCTGGAATCAATAAGGAAAGCACCCAGTACACTAGAGATGGTGGGTGGTTCGATGGCGATAAAGTTAGATTCAGAAAAGGAAAACCTGAAAAGATAGGTGGCTGGCAGAAGTATATTGGATCTTCTTTTAAAGGGGTTGCCAGATCCTTATTAGACTGGGTTGCTTCAGACGGTACAAAATATCTTGGTGTTGGGACAAACTTAAAGTTTTATGTTAACGAGGGGACAGTATACAACGATGTTACTCCTTTAAGATCAACCACTAGCGCAGGTGATGTCACGTTTTCGGCAAGTAATGGTTCGTCTACAGTTACAGTAACTGATACAGGGCATGGAGCGGTAGCTAACGATTTTGTTACATTTTCTGATGCGGCAACTCTTGGTGGCAATATAACAGCTACGGTGTTAAATCAAGAATATCAAGTAAATGTTGTTACCAGTGCAAATGCTTACACAATTACAGCCAAAGACACAGATGGGACGGCTGTAACAGCTAATAGTAGCGATTCTGGAAATGGTGGATCTTCAACAGTTGGAGCATACCAGATAAATACAGGCTTGAACGCTTGGTTAGAAAGCACTGGCTGGGGAGTGGGAGCATGGGATGTTGGAGCTTGGAGTTCTACCACTGCGCTTTCTTCAACAAACCAGTTGAGACTGTATTCTCAGGATTCTTTTGCAGATGATTTGTTGTTTAATGTCCGTGCTGGCGGTGTGTATTTCTGGGATGAAAGTAGCGGCACAAGCACAAGGGCAGTTAACCTGACTGCTGTTTCTGGGGCAAGCGATGTTCCTACAGCCGCATTGCAGGTTATGGTGTCAGATGTAGATAGACACGTAATCTGTTTCGGAGTTAACCCGATAGGAAGTGCCTCGCTAAATCCTTTGTTTGTCAGGTGGTCTGACCAAGAAAGTGCAGTGAACTGGACACCTACAGCAACTAACTCTGCTGGGGGGCAAGTATTAAGCTCTGGGTCAGAGATTGTTGGTGCAGTAAAAACCAGACAGGAAATACTGATCTGGACAGATATTGGCATTCAGTCTATGCGATTTGTGGGCGCACCTTTTATATTTCAGTTTGGATCTGTGGCAGAGGGCGTTTCAATGATAAGCCCTAAATCAGCGGTTGCTGTTGGAGACTCTGTGTTCTTTATGGATAACAGGGGTTTTTATGTCTACAACGGATCTGTTAAAAGACTAGAGTGTTCTGTACTTGATTTTGTTTTAAGCAATATAAATACGGAGCAACTTGGAAAGGTGTTTGCGGCATCTAATCCAGACTTTAGTGAAGTAATGTGGTTTTACCCAGTAGGCACAGGCAATACCGATATTACTAATTATGTGTCTTATAACTATGTAGAAAATTTGTGGATGATTGGAACTATATCAAGAGCGTCTTGGACGTATGCGCCTACCAGAGACAATCCTATTGCCAGTTCCGCTGATATTGACACACCTCTGGTGCAGTATCTTTACAACCATGAGTTTGGGCATGATGACGATGGTGCAGAGATGGTGGCTTTTATAGAGTCTGGTGATCTTGAGCTTGGTGATGGCGAACAATTTGTAATGGTAAAAAGGATTATCCCAGATTTTAGTTTTGGCGGTGGGTCTTCCAGCGATGCCAGTATGACCATTACGCTAAAAGGCAAAGACTTTCCTCTTAACACAGCGACAACATTGACTACCTCTACAGTTGTGCCGACAAGTTCTCAGTCGCATGTCAGGGCTAGATCAAGAGATATTATATTGAGGGTAGAAAACACAGGCACAGGCTATAGCTGGAGGCTGGGAACGCCTCGATTTGACATGAGAACGGATGGTAGACGCTAATGGCTGAATACAGAAGAGTTGTACTTCCTGTAGCAACGCCAGAATATAATTCTGACAATGAACAGGTATCAAGAGCCACAGTAACCCAGACCCTAGAAGAGATGCAAAGTGACATTGCGGCTAACACTAAGAAGACGAGCAAGGAAAGCTCCCTAGCTTTGAGAAGGTTTCAGTTTTTGTTAATGGGAGCTAGTTGATGGCTGATGCAATTAAAGTTCTGGGTCAGCTAGATGTAAGTGCTACAACCATCACAACACTTTATACGGTGCCTGACTTAACCCAGACCACAGTTAGCTCTCTGGTTATCTGTAACAGGCACAGTTCGGGAATTACATTTAGGGTCAGCGTCCATGTCAATGGGGCTGGGGCAGATGACAAACAGTTTATATTTTATGATGAAGACTTGGCGGCAACTACAACAAGGACGGTGGTTATAGGTATGTGTCTTGGACAAAAAGACGTAGTAAAAGTTTATTCCAGTGCGGCTAATGTTAGTTTCAACTTATTTGGTGTGGAGACAAGCTAATGAATCAATATCCAATGAAACCCTTGATGGATCAGATGGCACAGCATGGTCGGTATGGCGACTCAATGTTAGTCCACATGAATCCAGCAGAAGTGCGCGGGATCGCATCTTTAGCTCCGCAAGGGCAATTAACAATAAACCCTGTGACAGGACAGCCAGAAGCATTTCTGCCATTCCTGGCTCCACTGCTTGGTTCTGCTTTAGGCACAACCTTTTTAGGTAGCACTCTTACAGGAGCTTTAGGTTCTACTTTAGGCACCGCAGTTGCTGGAGGAATAGGATCAGGACTTGCTACAGCGGCAGTGACAGGTGATTTGAAAAGAGGGCTAATATCTGGATTGATTGGTGCTGGCACAGGTGCGGCATTTAAAGGTGCGGCAGATGCGTTTAAAGGCTCTCAAGCGGCGTTGGCAGATCAAGCTGTGGCAGATGTAGCCTTAAAACAAGGGGTTGTAGAAGGTATAGGTAATATCCCTGGTCAAGGTGCAGGTGTTTTAGATGCGGGAGGAGAAATAGTACAAGGAACTGCTCTGCCCACCGAGCTAGCCGCCGCAAAAAGCGCGGCAGATGCGGCGGTTGCGGAGGCAGGTAGCAGTCCACTGCTAGCAGGAGCAAAGTCTTTTGGCACTGAAATGCTAGGAGCAAAAGCAATAGTTCCAACAGCTCTGGGTTATGGTCAGCTAGCTCAAATGGATTATGAAGATCAGATGCAAGCGGCTGGAATGCAAGTAGAAGAAGCAAGACAGGCGGAGCTTGCTGAGTCAGCAGGAAATCTTCAGAGAGCTTATGCCGCCGCACAACCAGGAGCAATGACAGGCCCAAGTCCTTACAGAAATTATATGAGTGCTTACACTCCTGATTACAGTTACGCATCATCAGGTGGAATTGTTTCTCTAGCGGGAGGCGGTCAATTAAAAAAGTACCAAGCTGGCGGTGAGTTTGATCCAAAAGTATATGCTCAAAGTTTGCCAGCAGGTATTCGTGAAATATATTTAAAATCAAATACTGGCGGTTATGAATCTTTAACAGAAGAAGAAGCCGCCACGTTAAGTAATTACTATTCCTCTGCTGGAGCAGGCTTAATAGGGGGTAAAGGAGGAGCAATAAATGTTCCTCAAACAGGCACTCAAGGTGGACAAGATACAACTCCCCAAGAACCTCCGCCTCCAGCGTTACCAACATCTGGATACATGAGAGATCCTTATACAGGAGCTATTGTATACCTGGGAGGTACTAGACCTGGAGCGGGAACTCCTATGGAGCCTAAAGCGCAAGACTTTAGTGGTTACATGGGCGGTAAAGGCGGCATGAATATGATGACTGGAGGAGCGGGCAATCCTGCCTACGGCGGTATTGACCCTGTTACTATTCAGGCTAATCTTAGAGGTCAGTATGCAGTAACACCACCAAGAGGATATGCGTTAGGATTTGAGCCAGAGTTTAATTATTTTCAAAATGATCCTTTTGGCGTGGAAGTTCCTTACAGAGGATATTACCCTCAAGCATTCGGCCCTATGCAGAGCGGCCCATACTTCCACTCAAGTATTAATATGCCTAACTACTTAAATCAGTTAGGAGATTATTACAGGACACTAGGGGAGCCTTCATTGCCTCCCCCTGTACAACCTCCTGTAGAACCTCTTGTGCAACCTCCTGTGGTTGATCCGGTACAACCTCCTGTTGTAGACACAACGCCACAAGGAGGTATTGACGATATTGTGGTAGGAAATTATGAGGGCGGTGAAAGGCAGACTCCGCAAACTTTAACAGGAGATGATTTATATGAAACGTATATTACAAGAAGAGAGCTTGATAGACCAGGAAACATATTTTACTACGATAACAAAGGAGATCTTGTTAGCGGCAGACCGCCTATAATTGGAAGAGCAAAAGATTCTAAGCCTGTTTACTATACAGTTGACCTTGCCCACGAAGATGCAGAAGCATCATTTGCTAGCAAAAAACAGGCAATGGATTATATAAGAAATTTTTATGGTCATAAACGTAAAAAAGAAGAAACTGGAAGATCTGGCAGGTCTGCTAAACCCAAGGCATCTGCTGACAAACCTGTGCAAGAGGAACGTACAATTCCAGAACATATAAGAAGGGCGGCAGAAAGACAAGCCCAGCAAACAAACAGACCAACAGGAAGAGGACTATCCGTAACTGGTGCTTCTGGAAAGACTACATACTTTCAAGAAGGCGGAGATGTAACTTTAGAAACATCTCTTGGTGAAGTATCAACTCCTGCTGGTGGCATTGCTAATGTGGAGACAGAGTTTGTTAAACAGCAGGCACCAGAGTTAACAGAAACAGATAGGGATGTAATTGTTCTTTCAGACGCAATACTTGGACGTATTGAAAATGCAGATATGGTTGTGGATATGTTTGTAAGAAAGTACGGAGTTGACGCTTTCTTACAGGTAAGAGATGCAGTTCTTTCGTCTGTAGTTCCAAACCCTCAAACGGAAGGTATGATTGAAGGAGAAGGAGGCGGCATGGACGATCAGGTCATGGGTATGATCGGAGATCAACAGCCTGTCGCAGTATCGCCTGGAGAATATATTGTTCCAGCAGATGTTGTTTCTGGTTTAGGCGATGGAAGTTCTGATGCTGGTGCTGAAGAGCTGGATCAAATGCTAGATGACGTAAGAAGATCCAGGCAAAATGGAGACATTAGACAGCCTAAGCCTATTCAATCCCAGGAGGTGATGCCATCATGAACTCAGCAACAGTCCATGAAATAACAGAAACAAAAGATTCCGTTAAGCACACGATAAGCCTTGTTCCTATGGATCATTGTTCAACAATATGGAATCAAGTTAGGGTTCATTTTGTTGAGGCGATAGAAAGATCAAATGGAAGGTGGTCTTTGGAACACTTGTTAGCATCGTTTGTGTCTGGGCAATATCAGCTTTGGATAGCTTATAATGAGGACAAAACCATCAACGGTGCTTTGGCAACTCAGATTGTTGGTTATCCTTGCAAAGCTAACCTAGCCATGCACTTCATAGGCGGTACAGGGTTTGATGATTGGTATCCAGACCTATTAAAAGAAATAAGTATATTTGCTAAGGAATCTGGATGCAGTGGTTTAGAGGGTGTTGCAAGAAAAGGATTTTGGAAATGGTTAAAAGATGACGGGTTTACTAAAGAAGTTCCGTTTTATGAAAAGGAGCTAAGCGATGTCTAAAGGTGGAAGCGCACCAGCACACACAACATCAACCGTAACACAAAGCACTCTCCCAGAGTACGCGGCACCTTATTTCAAAGACCTGCTGGTAAGAACAGGTTATGAAAGTGCGGTTCCTTACACTCCGTACCCTGGTCAGAGGCTGGCTTACTTGGGGCCGCAAGAGCAAGAGGCAATGAATAGGCTAACATCATTAGGAGTTAGCGGCACATTACCGGAAGTTGAGGCGGCTACCGCAATAGCGGGGCAGGTAGGGGCAGAGAGTCCTTATGTTCCTAATATGTTAAGAGCCACTCAGATTTCACAGGGAATGCCTGGTTTAGCCACTCCTGGTTTGATGGGTATGTATATGAACCCATATCAACAATATGTAACTGACATAGCTACGAGAGAGGCTAGAAGGCAGTCAGATATTCAAGGTGCAAAACTAGGCTTGGATGCGGCTAAATCTGGGAGTTTAGGTGGATATCGTGAAGGTATAATGCAAGCCGAAAGAGAAAGAAACCTAGCTCAACAGCTAGGCGACATTCAGATGAGAGGATCATCTCAGGCTTTTGATGATGCAAGAAAGGCTTACGAGGCAGACAGGGCGGCGGCTAATAGAGCCGCACAGTTAGCCCAGTCCACTTATGGACAGTTGCTTTCTGGAGACAGGCAAAGGTTGGAAGCGGCTCAGTCATTAAGAGAAGCGGCGGCACAAAAACAGAAGATGGAGCTAGAAAGACTAAGACAGTTGCAGGCATCAGGACAGGTGGAGCGAGAACTGTATCAGCGCGGTCTTGATATGGGTTATGCGGATTTCCTTAGACAGCAGGCGTATCCAAAAGAACAGCTAGCTTTTTACAGTTCAATGTTAAAAGGACTAGATATAAGACCAGGCGAGATACAGACATCTTACGGTGTTGGCCCTAGCACCACACAGCAACTATTAGGATCAGGCATTGCTGGTGTTGGTTTATATAAGGCTTTGGTATAAAGATTATTAGTGGAGGCAAGGCATGATTGGTAAACCCAATTTATTAGAGGCAGAGGATATAGTAAAAAGTTTGCCTGATATGCAGTTGATGCAGGTGGTTCAGAATCCTAGCGGAGATATACCTCAGTTTTTAGCTGTTTCTGAGATACAACGCAGAACAAAAATGCGTAAAGATTACGAGGCTCAAATGGCAGATGTGCCGCAGGCTACAGTTTCAGAACAAGTAGTTCAAGAAGGTATTGCTGGTCTGATGCCGCCTGCTATGCCTGCTCAAATGCAAATGACCCCTCAGATGTCTCCACAAATGCCTCAGCAGGCAATGCCTGTTGAGATGCCTACAATGCAACCAGAGATGAGAATGGCTCAGGGTGGCGTTGTAAGAATGCAGAACATGGGTCAGGTTCCCACGCTTAGGGAGCTTCGGTCATTATATCCAAACCTAACCAGAGAAGAGCTTTATGAGCTTGCAAGGTCGCAAGGTATTGATGTTCCTTTTGCTTTGTCTGATGCTATCAGAAATATAAATCTACCTGATGTTAGCCTTCCTGATTACACGGAGTTTTATGATCTGCGGGACAGGAGTGAGGGATTAGATCAGCGTGAGGTTTACGAAAGAGCTAGAGAGCTAGGCATTGACAGCCCTCAGCCAGCTTACACCCAGGTAAGAGACCTGGCTTCTGACATTGGTTCGGCGGTTAGTGGAGGTGTCGAGTCTGTAAGAGAGCTACCAGGAGACATTGGATCGGGTATCGCATCGCTTACTTCAAGAGGAAAGGATTACCTGTCAGATAAATTATCTGAAGTAAGTATGCCAGATTTTTCAAACCCCCTATCTAATGTAAGAATACCAGAATTTCCTAACGTAAGAATTCCTGATGCCCCCACATTCCGCATCCCTGATGCCCCTACGTTTGATATTCCCAGTCCTGGTGATATATATGATCGCACAAAGGATGCTATGCCAGATTTTTCAAATCCCCTGTCTAACGTCAGGTTGCCATCCATGCCAGATGTGTCTATTTCAGATATAAGGCGTTTAATTCCTGACTCCATAGCTGATACAGAATTTGAAAATCCTTTTGCCAGAATAACTTCAGACACTTCGTATGCAGATTATCTTCGTAATGCGGTGAAAAATCTTAGGCAAGGACTTCCTGAAATTCCAAGTGAGGGGGTCACTCTGCCAGATATTATTCAGGCTGGTGCAATGATTCAGCCTTTTTCTCCCGCCTCTATAGAAGGACTTGGAAGAGTGGGAGAATCTGTGGCATCAACAGCCAAAGATGTGGGTGGTAGTATTTATGACTCTGTAGCTGGCGGAGTTAGATCAGCGGTTGATCCGTTGTCGGAGTATTTGGGTGAAAAAGGCAGGACTATTTCACGCGATTTTGAAAAAGGTACAGCCAGAGGTATTGGGTCTCTTATCGGTGAGGTAGTTCAAACTCCGTTTGAAGGACTAGGAGCTTATGGAAGGATGGCATTGCGTGAATCACGCGAAGGAATAGGGCGTAGGCAGGATTTCCTAAAAGGCTTGTTAGGATTGGGATCTGATGATGACATCCCTGGTGATGCCCGTGTTCAGGCATTGAAGAGCGTGGAAAAGCAAGCAAGACCTAAAGCAGAAACTATTATTGACGACATAATTCAAGCTCCTGGTGATATGGCAGGATTGCCTAGAGTTCAAGCAGACAAATCCATAATTCCTTTACGGGTTCCTACTCCTCCTATGCCAACCACGCCAGGAGAAATCTTGAGTCCTGATGCTGTTGCGGCTAGACAAGCTAAGCTGATAGAAATGGAAGCCAAGAGAAAAACTTTAGAGGGAGAAGGAAAGAAAGAGTCTGCTACTCCTGAAGTAAAAACGACTGGCAAGACTTCTGGAGATGTTGCGAGAGGATCGTATGAGGCTAAGTTACTAGAGCTACTCGGCAAACAAACAGAAGTTCCATCATACGATGACATCATTAAAGAAACTAAGGATGAAGCACTGAGCAGTGCGTTGATAGCCTTGGGTTCGGGTATTGCTAGTGGTGACATAGGCGGAGGAATCAGAACCGCAGGAGAAGCCGCACTAGCCCAGAAGCAGAAAGCAAGAGAGCTAGCAAGGGAGCAAGAGATAGCCCAGGCAGAAGCAAGACGAGGTGATATTTCCAGGCAGATTGAAGGCGTGTCGGCGTTGGCACAGTTGCAGTCCAAGAAGGATTTAGCTAGGGAAGAGCTGGCTCAACAAAATGTGTTAAAGAGGCTTGGGTTTGACGTTGAAAAAGAGCTGGCAGAAGAAAGAAGGAATTTAGACAAAGAACTTGAGCAGAATAAGGATATCAGAAGTCAAAGAAATTTTGTGGCAGATCAATTAGCTTTAGTTACTAACCGGATGGATAGCCTGCTAGCTACTGGGAGGGAGAATGAGCCTGAGTACGCGAGACTAGGAATTAGACTGAAAACTCTTCAAGAACGAGCAGATATTTTAAATGTCGATTACTCCAATTATAGCGTTAATCCGAAACAAAATTAATAGCAGGACATATTAATGCCGACAACAACAGTCACTCGTCCTGATGGTTCTACCCTGGATATAACACATCCAGAAGGTGCTTCTGAGCAAAATATACTCAGGTTTGCCGCGTATCAAGACAGCCTGGCTATGGCTGAGGAAGATCCATATCCTTTGGTAGAGGAAGAGGAGGAGGAAGAGGAGGAAACCAGCACCTTTGGTGCTATAGGAGAAGGTCTCAAGCGAGTACCAGGCGAGGCATTTTCCACTATTACTCGTATTGGCACAGGAGCGGGACAATATTTTTCAGAGCTTCTGGATGACGATGAGGAAGAAAGGCTAGAAGATACGTTGCTTGAAACTCAGCGGGGCTTGGATGAAAAGAAGAAGAGCTTCCTGGGATACGATGAAGATTATGATGATAGCACAATCACTCAGGTTCTTGGAGCTGTAGGTTCTACGGTACCATTTATAGGTGCTGGCATTGTCGGTGCCACTGTGGGATTGCCAGTTGCGGCAACCACAGCGGTTGTCGCTGGACTGGGAGCATTAACCTATGGTGCCATAGGAGCGGAGGATAGAGCAGAGACCGAAGCCAGAACTGGAGTAAAGTTAACGGATGCCCAGGAAAATCAGGCTAAGTTTGCTAATGCGGCTATTGGATCGCTAGAAGGTTTAGGCGCACCTTTCAGGATTTTACGAAGAATACCTTCCAAAGTGTTTAAAGGCCCAGGCGGAAAAGAGATTGAGAGCAGGTTTAAGGAAGCGATTGATAGTGGTATTGCGGAGGGTAGTCAGGAAGCGGCGGCTAGTCTCGTAAGTGATCTTGCGGCTAAAGGAATATATGACCCAGACAGGGATATATTTACCGTTGGTAAGGCAGGAGATTATTTTGAAGAAGGAATTATTGGAGGTGGAGCAGGTTTTATATCTGATGTATTCCTTGGCGGCATAGGCAGAAGAAAGGCTTTATCAGACTCTGAAAAGATTCAAGAGTTTGAAGATAGTAAATTAGATGCAGAGGAAGTTGAAGCTGGAAACGCTAATGCGATGCTGGCAGGACAGGCAGAAGAGCCAACTATAGATCCAGCTCAAGGCACAATGCCTTATATAGATGCCGATCCTGTTGAGATAGATGATAGTGCAGACGGCACAGCAATAAGGTTTCCCTTTAACGATCCTTTAAAGGCAAGAGCTTCAGGGATTGCCAGAAAAATGGGAGAGTCATTTCCCGTTGATGAAGAATTTACGGTTGTCTCTGGTGCTTCGGAGGGAGAAAGAGCAGGTCGGAGACAACGCCTCACTGAAGAGGGAGATTCTTTCCTTGTTGAAAAGTATACGCAAGAGCTAGATACCGATGCGGTTGACACGGCAACTCTTGAAAAAGCCCGTGAGACTTACGAGGGTGATGAGCAGAAAGCTAGAGATGCCTATGTAAGTGAAAAAGTTCAACAAGAAAAAGATTCTTTGCTCGATGACACTCAGCAAAAATACAATATAACATCTCAGGAATATGTAGTCGTAGACTCAAAAGGTACACGATACGGCCCTAAGCTCAATGATATAAACGATGCCATTAATTTAGCAGGCAGTCTTAAAGAGGCGGGTATTAGTGAAGCCGCCCAGAGAGATGCCAAAGAAATGATTGACCTGTCCATGAAAGAAACAGGCATTCAGTATGACGGAAATCAAATACAAAATCTTCTTAGCATAGCAAGAAGAATATTCTCTCCTTATCAGAAAACCTACAATTCAGAACAAGTGGATTACGCGGCAGATACAGTTGCGGCTACTGGGTATATTCATCAGGGTCTGACAGCCAAGCAAGCACAAGAAAAAAATATCAAACCAAAAGACATGACCGCCTCTCAGAAAATAAATAGAGACCGCCTTAAAAGAGGACTGCCTGAGACTAATACGTTTACCTTGAAAGAGATAAGAAAGGCGTTAGGTCAGGATGTTGGAGACCTCTACCTGGTAGAAAGCGGAGCAGGAGAAAGACTTACCTATGAAGCTATTCAATATAAGAAGACGGAGAAGAGCAAGCCTCGAATAGCCATAGTTGGAAAAAATAAATACGGGGAAATAAAAACAGAGCCTATTCTTGATCGTCCCTTAAACAATGAAGAAGAGCGTCAGCGAGTTGCTGGGTCTGGTAAGAACATAAAGTATAATGTCAAAACCAGAAAAAGAATACCTTTTATAAATCTATCTGATGCCACAAAACTAGCATCAGAGATGAACCAAAAAAGAGGGTTGCACTTCCCTGCGATGATGAGAGGGAAGCAACCCAAGGCAACAGAAAAACGCTTTAATGATTTGTTGCAGAGCAAAAACATTGAGGACAATATAAACTCTCCAGCTATTAGAAGCATGGTGTCTAGGTTTATAGGTAGAACGCTAAGGCGAGATCAGACTAATACGTTTAACAATCTTACTGAAAGCGAGAAAAAATTATTATTTGTTAAGCTCAATCAACTACCAGAATTTGATGTACCAACGAAACTTCCCGTCTTTAGTTTAAAGCCTGTAGAAAAAGCAAAACAGCAAAGGTCAACAGAAACAGATACGCTTGGGTTGCCTGACCCTGTGCAGTTTGAAAGCAGAGATGATGTTGCTGTCTTAGATAAACAAAGACAAAGCGACATTAAGAAAGAAGTTAACAAGGTTGTTGAAACAGTAGAGGCTAAGAAGGTTGATGAGATAGGGCAGGCTACAGTTGCGGCTGGCCCTTTAGCGAATATAAACAGGTCTGACTATGTTGACAACGTAGAGGAAATAAGTTCGTTTGAGACACCTTCTACTACGGTACCAGGAAGGATAGGCAAAAACTTTATATTCCAGGTGGCAGACAAGCTAGTAGGACTGAAAGACATTGTTGCATCAATCAACAAGTCAAGGGCGGCTAAAGGCATTGACCCTATAAAAGATACTGAAGACCCATATATTGGGGAAGAGTTGCTTGCAGGTAAAATGGGTGTGGCTCAAAGACAGTTTCAGGAGCAAGAGCTTCAGCCTTTGATTGATGAAATGGTCAGGTTAGAAATAAACCCTGATAAGTTTGATGAGTTTCTTGTATTGCGTCATGCCCTCGAAAGAAACAAAAGAATTAGAAATATTAATAAACAACTAGATCCTCAAGCCCAGCCAGGCGCAGGCTTCATTTTTGATGACGCAGGCAACAAAGTCCCTCTTAATGATGAATATGTTAAGACCAAGATGAAAAATGATTACGGTCTTACCTGGAATGATTCGACAGAAACCTGGGAGGGCGGGAACCAAAGAGGCGACAAGATGAATGCCCTTGCATCAAGGGTTGATAGCATTCTTAAAAACACCAGAGACTTTGGTAGGCAGACTGGATTGCTATCTCAAGATGCCTTCGATGCTCTTAACAACACGTTCAAGTATTACGTCCCCTTAAAAGAATCAGAAAGACATTCTGATCAAAGTCCGATTGATAAATACAGTGAGACTGATAGTGAGATTTTAACTTTCCTAACAGGTGCAACGGCTAGAACCACAGGCACTTCTGGATCAGGAGGCTCCTTGTCTATAAAAGGGGCAGAAGGTAAACGCCTAAAGGGAGGGCTGAACCTAGCCTTTTCTCCTTTGGGGAACGTGGTTGCAGGTCGAGAAAGGATGATCGGAAGGGGGTTAAAGAAC
>CERO01014787.1_pt1 | contig 14022 bp, 7 predicted proteins | sample 530851 | NCBI WGS metagenome assembly CERO01 (sample SAMEA2621033, study PRJEB7988) | marine metagenome | biome: marine biome (ENVO:00000447); feature: surface water layer (ENVO:00002042); material: "saline water (ENVO:00002010), including plankton (ENVO:xxxxxxxx)" | depth 5 m
TGTAGTTATTGCTGCGGCAGGTGCTGCTCCAGGTGTTAATCCAACAAGATTAACAATGCCTGCAGGTACTGAAAACGTAATGAGCATTAATGATACAGTTGTTGTATTAGATCCAGCTAATGGATTAGAAGCTAAAGGTATTGTTTTAGAATCTAATGCTGTTGGTGCAGGTAATGACATTGCTATTCAGTGTTTTGATCCTGTAACTACTTTAGCTGCTCAAGGTTTTGCAGCTGCTGGATTAAAAGTGTTTGTTTATGGTTCTGCTTACACAAAAGGAACTTCAATTGATGCTGGTGGCGCTGGTAACTCCAACGTTAGAGTCAGTGTAGAGCCTTCTTTTACTCAGTTCAATAATACGCCAATTATTATTAGAGATCAATACGTTGTATCTGGTTCTGATATGGCACAAATCGGTTGGGTTGAAATCGCGACTGAAGATGGAGCTTCTGGATACTTATGGTATTTAAAAGCTGAGTCTGAAACAAGATTAAGATTCGAAGATTATTTAGAAATGTCTGTAGTAGAAGGTAGAAGAAATGCAAACGCTGCGGGTGGTACTGCTCCGTATCAAACGAATCAGTTACCAAGTACGCAAGGTTTATTTGATGCTATCGAAGAAAGAGGAAATGTTGAAGTAGGATTTGCTGCTGCAGGTGGAATCAATGACTTTGATGCTATTCTACAAAACCTAGATACACAAGGTGCTATTGAAGAAAACATGCTTTTCTTACAAAGAGGTACTGCATTAGATTTTGATGACATGCTTGCTGCTATTTCATCTGGTGTTAATGGTGGTGTTGCTTATGGATTATTTGAAAATTCAGAAGAAATGGCACTTAACTTAGGATTCTCTGGATTTAGAAGAGGTTCTTATGACTTTTACAAAACTGATTGGAAATACTTAAACGACGCTTCTACAAGAGGTGGTATCGTAGGTATCAATTCAATTGAAGGTGTATTAGTACCAGCTGGAACATCAACTGTGTATGATCAAATTTTAGGAACTAATATTCGTAGACCATTCCTTCACGTTAGATATAGAGCTTCTCAAGCTGACGATAGAAGAATGAAGTCTTGGATTACTGGTTCTGCTGGTGGTGCGTTTACTTCAACTCTTGATGCAATGGAGGTTAACTTCCTTTCAGAAAGATGTTTAGTAACACAAGCTGCTAATAACTTTGTATTATTCAAAGGTATTTAACATTTGTATAAGGTAAGGGCGCTTCGGCGCCCAATACCTTTAATTATTTAATTATATTATATTATGTCAAAAAAGAAAAAAGAAGAACAGGTAGAGGAAGTAGTAGTTACTGCTCCAGAACCTGTCAAAGTAAAACCAACTAAAAAAGATAGTTGGGAAGTAAAAGATAGAATTTATTTTTTAACAGGAAACAAATCCCCTATTAGTTTAACTATTCCTGGTAAACACACAAGAAAACACGCGTTGTTATATTTTGATAGTGAACATGGAAAACAAAGGGAAATAAGATATGCAACTAATATGACTAGTCCATTTGCTGATGAGCAAAATGGAGAAGTTACATTAGGTCATATAATTTTTAGAGATGGAAGACTTGATGTACCAGCAAGAAATATTGCTTTACAAAAACTATTAAGTTTATATCACCCTTTAAAAAATAAATTATACTATGAATACAAACCAGCTGTTATAGCTGAAGATGAAGTAGGAGAATTAGAATTAGAAATTGATGCATTAAATGCTGCTAGAAATATGGATATAGATCAAGCAGAAGCAATAATGAGAGTTGAATTAGGTAGTAAAGTAAGTTCTATGTCTTCTAAAGAAATAAAAAGAGATATATTAATATTTGCTAAAAATAATCCAAGATTATTTATAAACTTAGCAAATGATGAAAATGTAATATTAAGAAACCTAGCTATTAGAGCAGTTGAAACAGGTGTTATACACTTGTCTCAAGATCAAAGAACTTTTCACTGGTCAAGTAATAATAGAAAGTTAATGAATGTTCCATTTGATGAAAATCCTTATTCTGCATTTGCGGCTTTCTTAAAAACTGACGAAGGTGTAGAAATCTATAAATCTATAGATAAAAAACTTAATTAACAAGTGATAATAATATAGGGGTGACATTAGTCACCTCTGTATTATAATAAAAAAAATATAATGGCGGTAAATATAAATACAGTATATACAACAGTCTTGTTTATTTTAAACAAAGAGCAAAGAGGTTATATTCCACCAGCTGAATTTAATAGTTTAGCGCAACAAGCTCAAATAGAAATATTTGAATCATACTTTCCTGATGGCAATCAATTCAATAGAGCCAATCAAAACAACACACAAAACAATACGGAGTTCTTTAATATGTTTAAGGATAATGCTTATAAGTTATATCCTTTTGAATCTACAGTTCCTTTTGTTATAAGTGTTCCTGCAGAACCTGATAATTGGTCTCCAACTCCAACTAGACCATTATATAGAATAGGTGAAATAATTGCTACTTATAATAATACTGGAGCTAATAATGAATCTATAGTAGATTTATTAAGCAAACAAGAATATTCAATAACTGAAAGATCTAAATTAACAGCTCCTACACAATTATATCCTATTGGTTATTTAACAAACAGAACAACAGCGCCTACATCTACAAGTGATCCTACTATTATACTTAGAGTAAGTCCAAGACCAAACGCTGTAAATGCTAACTGTATACTTTTACCTGTACAACCAGTCTGGGGTTTTACAACAGGTACACTTGGACAATATGTTTTTGATGCCCCTTCTTCAAAAAACTTTGAATTAGATATATCAGAACAAACAAACTTAATTATAAATATATTAAAGTATGCTGGAGTAATAATAAAAGATCCTGAAGTAGTACAATTAGCAACTCAAGAAGCTGCTAAAGTTGAACAAAACGAAAAATCATAATGGCACAATTAACAGAAACAAACGCACAGTATTATCAAGGCGCGCAAGGCTTTAGAGAAGATGCCGTTTTTAACGGTGAATATCCCACTACATTTGGTATAGATTTACAGTTTTATTCATCAGATCCTGCAGATGAAAATTATGCAAGAAATAATTTTAAAGTATATACTAGCGCTACAGGTATGCCAGGATCATATGTAGAGCTAACTGGTGCTGGTACTTTTTCTGCTGCTAATAATGTTGTTATATTTAATCCTGGAACACCAGGAGTTGGAACTTTTGTAGTTGTACAACTTAAAAAACTAGATGGTGGTAAATACGGTCAAAATATAGGTGAAAAAGCTTTTGGTGAAACAGTAGATAATAACTATGGTGGTTATGAATATGTAAAATTAAACGACATTGTAAATAATTTTATGGTTGGTTACGTTGGTGATGGAAAAATAATTCAAACATGTAAAAAATCTGATGTTGTTTTCTTTGCTAAAAGAAGTTTACAAGAATTTAGTTATGATACTTTAAAATCTATAAAATCACAAGAGTTAACAATACCAGATACATTGTCTTTAATTATACCACAAGATTATGTTAACTATGTTAGTTTATCATGGATAGATGCATTAGGAGTAAAACACCCAATATATCCCGCTAATAATTTAACTACTGATCCTTATTCTACACCTATTCAAGATGGCGCAGGAGTTCCTACTCAAGATAATTTTGGTGAAGATATAGAAGGTACGTCAATAACAGAGAAAAGATGGAAATCAGCAAATGATAGATTAATTAATTCTGCTTGGTATTCTAACTTTGAATGGTTTGGTTATGCTAATCCAGATTTATGGAGTTTAAATGGTCCATGGAATTGGGGTAGACTATATGGTATTGATCCTAAGACATCAAACTTTAATGGTTGGTTTGGTATTGATGAAAGAACAGGTAGATTTACTTTTTCAAGTAATTTATTAGGTAAATTAATTGTATTAGAATATGTATCAGATGGTTTAGCTTATGATTTAGATACTAAAGTTCCTAAAATGGCTGAAGAAGCTATGTATAAAAGTATACTATATAATATTGTTTCTGTTAGAGCAGGACAACCTGAAGGAGTAGTTCAAAGATATAAAAAAGATAGATACGCAGCTTTGCGTAATGCAAAAATAAGATTATCAAATATTAAACTTGATACGTTTATTCAAGTAATGCGTGGTAAATCTAAATGGATAAAACACTAAAATTTAATGGCAAAAGTTGTTAACACCTTTGTTAAAGGTAAATTAAATAAAGACTTAGATGCTCGTTTAGTACCAAACGGAGAATATAGAGATGCGCGAAATGTTCAAGTTAGTAAATCTGAAGGACCTGATGTTGGAGAATTAGAAAACGTATTAGGTAATGAAATTACTTCGTTAACTTGGGGTGGTGATATAAAATGTATTGGTTGGATAACAGATGAAGCAAAAAGTTTTGCTTATTTGTTTTTAACAGACAACACTGGTGAGCCTTACGATTCTACTGCAACAAATAGAATAGTTCAATACAATGTAAATAATAATACATCAATAGATTTATTTTTTACAGGAACAAGTAAGTTTTTAAATTTTTCACAATTATATCCTATATTTGGTGTTAATATCATAGATAATTTATTATTTTGGACTGATAATCGTAATCAACCTAGAAAAATAAATATTGAAAGAGCTGTAGCTGATCCTAGATATTATCTAACAGAAGATCAAATATCTGTAGCAAAATACAGTCCTTATCAACCTTTTCAGTTGTGGGAAGAAAGTACTTTATCTACTAATAGTTATCCAGATAACTATGAAACGACTATGAAAAATGTTACAGAGTTGTTTTTACCAGGTGGTGGTTCTTGTCAAACCGATGGATTATATACAGGTGTAGCTCCTAATAATAAAATTAAAAATTTAAGTGGTGTTTTTAAACAAAATCAAGATATTTATGAGCTTCTTGATACTGGAGAAATAATAAATACAGGTTCTAAGGTAGATATATCTGTAGCATCTGCTTCACTTACACAAGCCGCTGGTGGTCTTGTTGGTACAAATACTTTTATTTCAACACTTTTACCTATTTTTCCACCGTCGCCAGGTATGCAAGTTACAACTGTTAATGGTGTAGATGTTTCTTTAGGAACAACGCCTGTGCCAGTTGGTACAACTGTAGTATCTTTTGTTGGTACTACGTGTACATTAGATAAAAATTTCGGTGATCCAGTTTCAAGTGGTGCAGGTTTAGGAGCTGGAGATGTTTTAGGTTTTCAAGGAACTCGTGATCCTAATGAAGTAAATGCTAATCCACCTATATCATCTCCTCCAGCGTCGGCTAGTCCATTACCAGACAATACAACTTTAGTATTTGGAACACCTAATCCATATTATAATGGTAATTTTAGTGGTGATCCAGCGTTTTTAGATGATAAGTTTGTAAGGTTTAGTTATAGGTTTAGATATGATGATAATGAGTATTCTATATTTGCACCTTTTACACAACCTGCTTTTATTCCAAAACAAGATGGTTATTTTTTATATCAAGTTGGTGGTTTTCCTAGTCTCGTAAGAGATGATCAAGCTGATGCTTACAGAAGTACTATAGTTGAGTTTATGGAAAATAAAGTAGAAGATATTACATTAGTATTGCCTTTACCTTTTAATAAATTTAATCTCCAAGATAATTTAAAATTAAAAGAAATAGATATACTTTACAAAGAATCAGACGGTTTAGCAGTAAGAGTTATAGATACAATACCAATAGAAGAAGTAAGAAATTCAAGTGGAAGAGCTCAAGTTAGTCCAGCTGTTGTTGCAAGTGATCAAATAACTTTGTCAGCAGCTACTGTTGTGGGAACTATAAATGTAGGTGATATTATAACAGGTAAATCAATTACTACACAAGTAACTGTTTTATCATATGATCAATCTACAACTACTATAACGGCTAGTAGTGCTGTATCAATACCTATAAATGAATACATATACATAGGTGATCAATATACATATACTTACAACTATGTTTCTAAAAAACCTATAAAAACTTTACCAGAAGGTGATTTAACTAGAGTGTTTGATAAAATACCAGTTAAAGCTTTTTCACAAGAAGTTTCTGGTAATAGAGTAATATATGGAAATTATTTAAATAAACATACTCCACCAGAATTTATAGATTATAATGTAACAGTAGGTGATAAATCTGGATTTGAAATAAAAGATGGTACAGCTCAAGTAGATGGTAACCAAACCTTAACTCCTGGTAGTCTTGTTTTAACAGTAAAGCTGTGGACTGCAGCGCCTGGTGTAACAGATATTGAAGTAGGTGATGATATTTTAGATTCAAATGGAACATTTTTAGCAAAAGTACAAGCTGTTGCAGGTGCTAACACGTTGGTTACTTTTGATAGAGTTCCTACTGGATTAGGTAGTCTTGCTACTTTTCTTGATAATCAAGTGTTAACATTTACTGATCCTGGAACAGTTAATCAAAGAACTAGTAAAGTAGAATATCCTAACCACTCATTAAAACAAAACAGAAATTATCAAGTTGGTATAGTATTGTCCGATAGATTTGGAAGACAATCATCTGTAGTACTTTCTAATAACAAAGAAGCAAAACAAGCTGAAGGTTCTACATTTATAGGTGACACTATTTATTCTGCATATATTTCTGTTGGGGATAATAAACTACAGTTTCCAGGTGAATCGTTAAAAGTTTTATTTAACAATCCTATTGGTCCCACAGCAAATTCTAATTTTGCTTGGCCAGGTATATATAATGGCGATGATACAAGTAGTGATTACAATCCATTAGGTTGGTATTCATACAAAATTGTAGTAAAACAAACAGAGCAAGAATATTATAATGTGTATCTACCTGGTATTATGGCTTCATATCCAGAAGATCAAACATTAGAACTAGATAGTTCTTCTCATGTTGTTTTAATAAATGATAATATAAATAAAGTTCCTAGAGATTTAAGCGAAGTTGGTCCTGATCAAAAACAATATAGAAGTTCAGTAAGACTTTTTGGTAGAGTACAAAATACTGATACACCTATAGATTATAATTTAATTACAGGTACAGTACGAACTGAGTCAGATAATATTGGTTTATCTAATGCACAGTATTATCCTGGAAGAATAGCAGATACAGCTTCTACTATATCTACTATGTTTAATTTGTTTGAATACGACCCATTGAGTCCACCTCAACCAAATTTTTATCCTCAATTTTATCAATTTGATTCTAATCCTCTTATTGCTAGAATAAGTACTCAAAATGAAATAGGACAAGTAGCAGAAACTGATTATTTACCAGCTTCAGCTGTTGTTCCTACACAACAATCTAACGTTGGTGGTGGAACTGCTCTAGAAATATCTAGTGTGTCAGGAATTCCTTTACCTGGTATGTTAGTTCAAGGTACAACTATACCAGAAAATACTTATGTTAACGTATATACTCAAGTTGCAGCTCCTGCTAACGATACAATAACATTAATGAAAATAGATGGGGCAACTGCTCAGTTAGTTACAGTAGATGAAGGAGATGTTTTATATTTTGTTCCCACGCAAAACATTGCAGGTGCTTTCCCTTTAAAAGTTCCAGGTATACAATATTTATCTGTTTATGAAACAGAACCTGTAATATCTAATTTAGATATATTTTGGGAAACAACTACTACAGGTTTAATACAAGATTTAAATGATTTTATTTTAAATGAAACATCAGGTGGTAGTGGTGTTGGACCATTAAATGCAAGTGTTTTTGATGAAGGATTAACTCTTGGTGCTGATATATTTAACTCAGATTTTAGAGTAAATGATCAATTTGGAATAGCTTTAGATCCAGCAGATTTTACTACAATTGATGTGCAATTAATTTCAGCTGTAGATGGAAATAATCCTGGAAATGATGTTTCAGATTATTTTCAATTAGATGGTGGTCCTCAAGCAGCTGGTTGGAACGTAATAACTACACCTAATTTTTACACAGCTGTGTTTTATGGAAATGATGCTCAAGCTCGTATATTTGTTCTTACATTTGAAGTTACTACATTAAGTAATGCTGTAGGCGCGGAACCAACTACAGTACAGCAACAAGTGACTATTCCGTTACAAAACGTAAGTCCTACTTTAACACCAGGTGATACAACAATAACAACTAATAGAGGTGTTACAGGATCAATACAAAATATAACAGCTGTAAATGGAGCAAACAATAATAATTTATCAGCTGATGATTTAACTATAGAAATATATGATATACTTCAAGATGGTACTTCTTTAGCAAATGCTGGTGCTGATCTTGATGATTTCTTTGTTCTAGATCCACCAACAGCAACAGTAATAGTTGATCCTATTACGCTACAAAATACAAGATCTACTGATTTAAAATTTGCTAGTCCCGCGCCGCCTATAGCTAATTATATTGTTAGAGTTAGAGCCGCTGATGCTGGATTAGATGATGAAGCAGATTATAGTATTTCATTGGATCAAGTTGGTGCTGTAGAAAATGAAGAAATAATACCTATAATTCGTCAAGAGCAAGAGAATATTACTGGGAATACAGGGTCAGATGTATATTGTACAATTCCTCATATAAAAATTAGAATAGATGCTTCTACCATACCTAGTCAAAATGGATATTATTTATTTACAGGTCCAATGGGTGGTACTTTTAATCAATTGAAAGGTTATGCTAGTGATCCTAATGTTATTACTATAGATAGAACAAACGCTTATGATATAGATGTACTCGGTCCGCCTGGTATAGGTTATAATTGCGGTTCTCCAAATAGTAATACATTTTTATATAGTAGCGTAGATTTTGCCACAGTACTTTCAGCGGCAAATTCTGGTGGCTGTAATGAGGCTTTAGATTGTGAGGACTGTCCAGGAACTTGTAGTGAAGTATGGGAGGATTTAGCTCCGATAGATATTTCAAATTTTGATGTAGAAATTATTTAAAACAAGTAATAATAATTATGAGCGCAGCAATAGAAGTAAAATATTTTAACACGTTTATTCTTAAAAAGATAAGAGATAATAACCTTGGTCAACCAGAAAATCCAATATGGAACGGATCTTTTGGAATACCTAGTGATTTAACTGGTGGTTACCCTGAAACTACAGTAACTGAAAGTGAAGAAAACTGGATTATTGAAGAAGCAAGAATTAGAGGTGGTTTTAATAACACTAGTACAGATTATGGTGCAAAAGCTTATTTAGTTGAAGAAGAACCTGCTGGTTATATTAGATTTAATGCTTTGATTTACTCAGGTATATTTAACTCTAGAACAGGAATAAATAATACAAATGTTTTTTCTACAGCTGATGAAATAACAAGAGCAACAGATCCAGCCAATGGATCAATACAAAAACTTTATGCTGAAGATACTAACTTATATATATTTCAAGAATATAAAACTAGTCAAGCATTGATAGATAAAGATGCTATATTTTCTGCAGAAGGTGTAGGAACTGTAACATCAACAAATTTAGTTATAGGAGTAATTCAACCTATAGCAGGAAAATACGGTATATCTCAAAATCCAGAAAGTTTTGCGGTATATGGATATAATAAATATTTTTCAGATAAAAACAACAATGTAATATTAAAATTAGCAGGTTCTAGTATTTCTGAAATATCTCAATTAGGTATGAGAGATTATTTTAGAGATGAACTAAATAGTTTAAATTTAGGAGCTACTACTGGAAAAGTAGTTGGAGGTTGGGATATTTATAATGATCAATATATTGTATCAACACAACAAGATAATAGAGGTCAAAGATCAGTAAGTTATAATACTTTAAGTTTTGATGAAGGAGTTCAAGGTTGGACTAGCTTCTTTGATTATAGACCTGATCAAATATTTAGTATAAATAATAATTTATATACAGCTACTGAAACTGGTTTATATAAACATTATAGTAGTTTAGTACCTAGAAATCAATTTTATGGACAAGATTTTCCAAGCAGTATTACAGTTATATTTAATCCTGAACCTTTAAGATCTAAAACATTTAGTACTTTAACATATGAAGGTAGTAATGGTTGGGGCGTAAGTTCTTTAATTTCAGATCAAACAGGTAAAGATAATAATGGAAATACCACAACATATAATTTTACAACTGATTCTATTTTAGTTGTACCAAGTTATTATGATGGAGAATATGCTTATGATGCTAATGATAATGTTATAGTAAGAGCAAATTATAATTTAGCACCACCTAATGGATTTGGTACTTATGATCCACCAACTCCAAGATTTCACGCAGGATTTGATAGAAAAGAAAATTGTTATACAGCTAACGTTGTTAATAATTCTTCAGCAACAAGCGGTGAGGTTTTATTTGGTAATGTTATTAGCGGTATAAAAGGTTATTATACAGAAGCAACTTATACTACAGACACAACAACAGATCCCGGAGGAATAAAAACTTTATTCTCTGTAGGATCAAAATTTGATTCAAATAATGGATATTAATAATAAAAATTTAAAATTATGCCAGGACCAGCAGCAGGATTAATAGTAGGCGGAGCGGTAAAGGTTCTAGGAGGTATTTTTGGCGCAAGCGCAGCTAAACGTGAAGCTAGACGTAGAGAACGTCAAGCACGTGCATTAGAAGCTAAATTAAATGATTTAGAAGCTAATAGACAAGAAATTATAAATCCATATGAAGATGTTACAAACTTAAGTAGTATGCTTAGTAATCCATTTAATAATTTAAGTGTAGCAACTCAAGCTACAGAAATGCAAATGGAACAAACTGATATTGCTTTAGCTAACACATTAGATACTATTAGAGCTACCGGTGGTGGTGCTGGTGGTGCAACTGCTTTAGCTCAAGCTGCTTTACAGTCTAAAAAAGGTATTGCTGCTAATATTGAGCAACAAGAGGTTGCTAATGAAAAACAAAGATTAGCTGGTGAACAACAATTACAACAACAAAAAATGGCAGAAGCTCAGCGTATACAGTCTGCTGACGTATCTGGTAAACAATTTGTATTTAATGCTACAGAACAAAGAGAAATGCAACAACTAAATAGATTATCTAGTCAAATAGGTGCTTTACGTGGTGCGGCTGCTCAAGCTAGATCTGATTCAACTAATATGATGATGGGAGCAATAGGAGCTGTAGGAGATACTTTAGGTTCAGCATTTGGAGGATAATAATTATAAACATGGAAGATAAAAACATAAGAATTAATTTACAAATAAAGCAGCTTAATGAAAGTAACATATTAGGTTATGATCAAAGATATATAAGCGGGTCTTCAAATTATAACTTTGCCTTATTAGACAATGCTTATAAAGATACAGGTAGAGTATATGCTAAATTAAAAACAAGTATACAAAACAATGATTGCGTAGAGCCAGGTTGTAAAAAAGAAACACAAGCATTAAAAGCTTTAATGGATGCTCCACAAATGAGTTTAGATTTTTTAGCTAATCTAACCTCACAGTTAAGTGTTACTGATGATAATTATTATGATGTAAATCAAGATTATAGATACATGTTGGCTAATGCTATTATGAATGGTAAACCAGGTTTTGATATAAACAGTGGTTATGAAGTTTCTTTACAATTACTTCCTGATGGGTCACAACAAATATTTTTTAATGGTCCAATGTTTGAATATCCTTTATTAATAAACAGTGCTTCTTTAGAAGCTTTACTAGAATCAGGTACAAATATTGTAGCTGAAACACCTGATATAAATAAAGACATGCTTAGATTGTTAGGTGAAGTTGGTGTAATGGGTGCTGATTCTATAAACCCTGAAACGGGGCAACTTACTCCAAGAGCTAAAATATCTGAAGAATTTGTTTTAAAAAATGCTGATGGTAGTTTTGATTATGAAATTATAGATATAGGTGGTGGTAAAGGTAGAAATATACTAAAATACGATCTTGATAAAATTGAAAGAAAAGTAACTCCTTTTGTAAACGCTGAAGTATCAGGTTTATTATCACAAGAACAAGAAGCTGTTGCAGCTTGGAACGTGTTTATAGGTCGAATGAGTACAACTGAAGAAGATGATCAGATGGTTCAAAATGCTAATGCAGGTAGTTTGGCTTGGAACTACCATGAAGTTTTACCACTTTCTCAAAGAAACAAAGAAATATTTATGTTAAAATATAGAAATTATTTTTTCCATAATTATTTAAAACAATTTACAACTAATCAAATACCTACAGTAACAGCAGACGCAGCAGTGTTTGACTTAAGTGAAGGTAAAGAAAAACAAGCAGACGAGTTTTTAAAAAGAAACCCAGCAAATTAAATTAAATGACAGAGAAGGAATTTATAATGTCTTTACCACAAAATCTAACTGAACCTCAGAAAAAAGAAAGATTAGCTAAGTGGAGACAAGAGAATCCTCAACCTAAAAAGGAAGAACAACCTAAAGAAGTTGAAGACAAATCAGACTTACCTATTGGTGCAGCTGGACCCGCAGGTGAACCTCCTAAGAAAGAAGAACCTCCTAAAGCTGAAGAAAAACCTGATGATGAAGAAGTAGATATGGGTCTTGAAACAGAAGTAGATTTAGGTACTGTTAAAAAAAGTCCAGGTGCTGATGCTACTAAAGAAAAAGTAGAAAAACCATCTTATGATATGAATAGCGCTAGCTACAATTCATTCATGCAAAAAGAAAAAGCAAAAGAAATACAGGATCAGCTTAAAAATAAAGATGCTTCAACTCTACAAGGAGACTACACAACTCCTAATGGTCAAAAACTAGGTGAAGTAATTACAGATGGTAGTGGTTGGGAATATAAAATGGAAGCAAATCCAGATAACCCAGCACAACCATTGTTTTATACTAGAAAAGTTGGTGATACTGATTGGACTAACGCTAGTAATCATGGTGGTAAAGAAGGTGATGATTTAGCTAGATCACAAGTAGCTGAAGCTTCTATAGCTAATTTATTTGGTTTATCTGAGTTTGATGATTCTAAAAGAAAAGAATATTTTGAAGCTGACCAAGCTGCAAAAAAAGCTAACTTAGAAGAATTAAGAAAAAAGAGAGATTCTTATAAAAAAAGACAAGAACAAGGATATACTGGTTTATTATTAGGTGAAGACATGGAATGGGACGAAGACCAGAGTTTGCTTGAAAATTTATCAGAAGCTAAATTTGGTGAAATAATAGCTAAAGGTATTGGAGATGCTGTTGGATTTGGAGTTGACACAGCTTTAGGAGGAGGTTTAGTTGGTAAATATGGTTCACAAGCCCTAGAATACTTAGGTGTTATTGATCCAAGCGATACTAAATTAGAAGATGCATCACTTGTTGCAGGTTATAGTCCTGAAACATGGATAAATAATATAATTAAAGATTATACTGATTTTGATGAAGACAGTAAAGCTTTATATGGTGAGGACTATGATTTGTCTGAAGAAATGGCTGACAAAGTAGAAAGCGGTGTGTTAGCTTTTGGTATGTCATTAATGTCTGCTCCTGCATGGATTCAAGACACTTTAACAGTAGGAGAAGATTCAGTAGAAGGAACTATTTTTGAAGGAATGCCTAAAAAGTTTTTACAAAAAACTCTTTCTCCTTCAATACTAGGTCCTCTAATGCAGGTTGGTGATAATATTACTATTCCAGAAGAAATAAAAGAAACAATTACAAAACTAGGTTTAAATGGAGATCAATATAATACTGTAAGTGATATTATATCTCTTGGTTTAGGTCAAGGTTATTTATTAGATACTGAAGTAGCTGCTATGGGTAAAGTAGCATATCAAGAATTTTCAGGACAAGTTGATGAATTAAGTGCCGGTATAGCTCAATTTGATAATTTTGCTTCTGATGAATTTGGAAATACTATAGATTTTCTTAAAGAAGGTGACACTGAAAAAGCATTAGGTGCGTTTGTAACAGGTGCAAGTAGAATTACTGCAGATGCTGTAGGATCACTACCGTCAGTCGCACAGTCTATGATTCCTTATGTGGGTATTGCTTCTATTGTAGTAGGTGAAGCTGCTAAAGCTAATATGGAAAGTGATTTAGAAGGTAGAGAATTAAATGCTGCAAGATTATTTCATTCTAATGTAATTGGTGCATCTGAAGGT
>CERO01002663.1_pt1 | contig 13985 bp, 14 predicted proteins | sample 530851 | NCBI WGS metagenome assembly CERO01 (sample SAMEA2621033, study PRJEB7988) | marine metagenome | biome: marine biome (ENVO:00000447); feature: surface water layer (ENVO:00002042); material: "saline water (ENVO:00002010), including plankton (ENVO:xxxxxxxx)" | depth 5 m
TGCTATAGCTTCTGAAGATATTGGTTTAATGAGAAAGGTAATAACTTATTATCTTAATGGGTTTAGTCCTATTGATAAAGAGGAACAAGAAAACTAGTAAATTTATATCATAGATTAGGGAGACTATAATGGATTTAAGATTACCAAAAGATGATAGACATTTTCAATACTATCTAAAGACAGTTGGACCTGAGTACCAAAAGAAACATAGAGATTATTCTCTTAGCTTTGTAAAGGAACATGACATAGCTGTGGATGTGGGTGCTCATGTAGGTACATGGGCTATAGATCTGGAGAAAGTTTTTAATAAAGTAATTTGTTTTGAACCTATTCAAGAACACATTGATTGTCTCATGGAAAACATACAGCATCCTGAGAAAGTAACTGTGATAGGAACAGCTCTTGGAGATCATGAAGAAGATGTAGTCTTTCTTGACTATGACCAACCAGATAATAGTGGTACTGCTAGTATAAGAAGTGAAGGTAAGTACAGATGTAAGATGAGAACCTTTGACTCTTATAATATAGACAAGATAAACTATCTAAAGGTAGACATAGAAGGATATGAGTTAAACTTTCTTAGAGGTGCTAAAGAAACTATCATGAGAACTAAACCAGTAATCAATATAGAAATTAAACCAAGTGTTGATGCTCATCTTGTGATGGATTATTTATCTGATGAACTAGGCATGACATTTCAAGGTAGAACAATCAAAGACTATGTATATATGTATACTTGACAAATCAATAATCAATACCCATATATAGTGTGGAAAGGAGAAACGCATGTTTCATTATTATGTAGAACAACCTGTCGTTCCTCAAAAAGTTATTGAGAAAAGATGGAAAGAAAGTATTCAAAGTAAGATAGATAGTCTGGAAGAATACAAAAAAGATCTAGATAAAAAAATTAAAGAGTATAAAGAAGATTTAAAGGCTCTTTAATAAAAATGTGCTCCTTGCCTCAGATTTTTGCTCCATAAATGAGGCAGGAGTGCCCTCTAATACCCTTCGGTATACCTTAGTACCCTATCAATACCACTTCTTCTGTATCCTTTTTATACATCCGTTAAATAGATTTAGCTCTTATAGGTCCGTTTCTTCTTCTATAAACTGTGAACCATAGTCTCCACCTACTAAACCACAAGCTACCTTGTCTCTTCCAGTAAGAATGAGTGTCCAACTGCCATTCTCTTTATTAACAAACAACTCAGCTAGGTTATCACCTGCTACTCCAAACCATTTTCTTTCTTCGTTATGAGTTTTGGTTAAATCATTAGTAAGATACTCATGCTTGGCACATATTAATGTTTTAGTTACTTGTCTTTGAAAAACATTTTCATTCTCTTGTGGTGACATCTCTTGTGCATGTGTTAATCCTGCTACAATAGCTATAGCAGGTAGTATAAAAGGTAATATAATTTTAATCATGATTATAATCCTCTGCAAACATATCAAGCACCATATCTAAAGCATCTTGTGCTTCAGCTGCTTTCTTTACTTGTATAGCAAACTCTTGAACTACATTACTATGTTCACCTATTCCTGTAGGTTTATCTAAATATATTTGTGCATTAGCCACAGCCACATCTCTTTCAGATTCAAAATGTTTTATTGTAGCTTTAATCATTAGTTCTTTTTTTGTCATCAACATCTCCATCTCTTTCTTGCCTGTCTCAATCTTGAGTTAGGATTCTTTGCAGCTTTAGGAAACTTCTTCATCTGTCCTGCTGAACGAGCACAGTAACTCTTTCTTCTTGCTGCTCTTTTACCTTTAGGTTTCTTCTCCGTTACAGCAGTCTGTAATTTACTGCCGGGATTTTGCCTACGATACTTAGCAACTCCCTTGGCTGATAGACCAGCACCTTTCTTAGTAGGTCTCTTTGCTCCACTCCCAATAGTCATACCTTTCATATTACTTTTTTTTCTAGGCATTTCTATATTTCCTTGTCTTCGCTGCTATTTTTTTAGGTTGTTTAACAAATTGTTTACCTGCTTTTGTACCTTTTCTTTTTGCTCTTGTTGTTGCTGCATATTCTTTAGAAGATAACGATTTAATAGCTTTCTCTGGTAAATATCTTTCGCCTGTTTTACTGGAGGGTTTACCTGATTTAGTTTTCCATTTTTGTTTAGACCATTTAGAAAGCTTATTACTTTTTTTCTTAGTGCCTTTATATGAACCACCTGAATCTTTATAATATTTAACAGCCAACTGCATGGCTCTTGCACTATGTTTACCTCCCATCTTAGCTTTTGCTCTTGACTTAGCAGCTGCCCATTTCTTTGGATCACGTTTTGTAGCTGTACTCATTAGTGCCCTACTCCGTTACCATTTTTTCTAACTTTTTCTTTTAGTTTTTCTACATCCTCTTGTATCTTTTCTACTTGTCCATGTAAAAATTCTAAGTTTACTTTGTTGTGCATCCCATCTTCTAATAACTGCTCATGTTTAGCAATCACACTTGTAAGATGTTCTATTAACATAAACTGTTTAGCATCATCAGGTAAAGAACCTAGTTCACCTCGAGGCCAGAGGATTCTAAAGTTTGTATTCTTTTCTATATCAGAGTTAACAAGTTTATAATTTGTTTCTATATTATTAATACGTTCTATCACACCGAAGTATGCCCATACTGCTACAGCAACAGCTATAACAATACTTAAAATATTTCTAATACTTAAATCAACTCCTGTATCTTCTCTAATCTTCATCGCCATAATCCACATCCTTATCTACCATGCAATCACATTGATCACCACATAAACAAATCTCTCCTGTGCAGTTAGGCATTCCACATTTACATTCTTCTATTGACATAGCTGCTCCCATGCTTCGTTATGAATTAAAATTTGACGAGCAGTAGAGTTCGTTAATCTATCCTCATCTGATATAAGAATAGGTTCTATTAAAGAACACGAATTATTTACTGCGTTTCCACTTGTTAAGCAGCTTGTTAGTAACATCACTAATGGAAGTACGAGCAATGTCTGCTTTAAGTTTATCTTTTTTAGTTCTAAGTTTTGCAACTTTCTTTAATCCTTTTTTGACAGCTGCATCAGCTCCAGCTTTCCTCATTAATATGAAAGGTAGGATTTTAGTAATAAGATTAGCTAGAGCTGAGACAAAAGAAAACATGTACTAAATTTCTGCACATGCATAGCAATTAATCTCAAGACCTACTGCTATTTCTCTCATTATTGGTTTCTTCCACATGGAATTATTCCTTCCCAGTTTGTTTAGCTTTACCTATATTTAAGGCAGCCCATTCAAGCAACTTGTATACTTTACCAAGTGCTGAATTTGGATCAGGGGTTTTAGTTCCTGCTATTACTACACTAGCAACAGTTACTATAGATGTAACAGCAGCTATTATCTCAGGAGACATTGCCCATAATTGTTGTATAAGTCCTACTTCTTCAGTCATTATATTCCTCCATAGTCATTAAAGAATCCGAATGGATTTTATGTATCATTGTCTGTAAAGCAAAAGACAAATCAGTTAATTTAATTGATCCAGCAAAGTAATCCATTATAGGTTCATTCTTACTAAACATTAGAAGAACAAGACCTTCAACATCTCCTGTATCAATCTTATCTTGTAACATCTTAACACATTTCTTCATCATTTCCAATGCCTTCTCCTTACCAACAGGAGTAAGGTCTCCGTCATCGTTGTGATCTTTGATATTACCAGAGTTAAAGTTAATTATATCAGCCATATAACACCTGTTTATAATCAGGAGATAGCTTCTTACTACCATTAGTTTTCCATAAAGTACCACCTAATCCTGTACCATGTAGTTCTAAACTAATATCTTTAGGTCTAGTATCAAAAAATTTCTCTAGATCCTGTGCACCAGCTAGTAATTCTCCTGTTGTCCAGAACTGTTCTTTATCTACATTAACTTTAAGAAAAGCTTTCTGACCTTCATCATCTAGTTTCTCTGGTTCTTTAGGCTCATCCTTTAAACTAAAATCAAAACCATGTAGTTTAAAATCTCTGAACCCTAGAGTATGCATGATAGATACACTACGCATCGCAGCATTAGTACCACCAGTAATCCACACTATAGACTTATCCATATCGGGAACTCCTTGTGCTACTGCCTCACTATATGCGTGCCATCCTATAATCTGTGCATGTTTCTCTAGTAGTAAATTAGTTACAGATATATCTGTCATACCAGCTACTAAAAATAATGTAGAAGGATCAACTGTTTTAAATAAATCTGTTCTTACTACACCATGTGTAGACAAGCCAGTAACAGGTCTAGGATCTAGTATGGTACACACCCAAGGTTTAATACCATTCTCTAGTAGTATAGGATAAGAATGTTTAACACATACTACTTTAGCTTTAGGATTTTCTTTTATTTGTTTCTTAATTAAATCTATATCTAGTGAGGGACCAGCAGATACTAATATAATTGTACCATCATTAGCTGTGCATCCATGATTCATCCATCTAGGAATAAGTTTAAAATTTTCTTTTATGTTATTAAGTATATGTTCCTTTGGCATACTATCTTTAGGAGTTACTACGATAGGAACTTTAGGTTGAAATATATTTTCTTTCTTATCACATACTATAACTAAACCAATAAGACCTGTACCTAAACAAGGATCACTACTACGTAAGACAGAATTAGGTTTAGTAATCTTTTCTACTACTTGATTAACACCACAGTATTCTTCATCAGGTTTCTTACCCCCTTTATCTTTACCAAAGTAATCATCAAAAACAATTTGAGGATTATGTTTAAGCATTTCATAAGTATGATGTACAGTTTCATAAGATGTACCACCACCTATCAATACAAAGTCAGCATTCATTTTTTCTTTAAGAGTTGTTTTAACATCACCCTTGTATAATTTATATGTAAGAGTTTTTCCTCCATCTCTTAATGTAAGAGCTAAGTCTTTTAATTTTTCTTCCATCTCTTTTAAACTAAACATAGGTTTATTATTAAACTCTTTAAGATTTAATTCAGGAGTAGTATCTTCAAACAAATCATACCCAGTATAATGTACTGCATCTGTATGTTTTAATGCATGTTGAATCATCATGAGAGCACGAGCTCCTGTATTAGTACCTGTTTCTATAATTGTTTTAGGTTTGTAATGATCAACCATATCTCCTACAAATTTATAACGAGGAGCTAATGCATTAAGTTCTTTCTTCATACCTTTATTATGATACATGATACTGCTTAAATGAGATTGACCAAAAGCATCTATACCTTTTACATTAGGAGTTAAGTTATCTGCTACTAAACCATGAGCTTTATGTACAATAAGAAGTCTATCAAATATAAAACCATCATGCCATTCTCTATATGCTATTGTTTCTCCAGCATCATAACAACCTCTGAAGTCTTCAAGAAATTCTTTACCCATCATACTTAAAAGATTAATACCTATGAAAGAAGTTTCACTATAATCTATATCATTTCTACCGAGATGTATTATATCTTTATCACCTGCAGTTAGCTTATCTAAAAAAGACACAGGAACATCTGCATGAGTAATGGTATCTGCATCTAACCAAAACATCCAATGTGTTTTATCATGCCAATGACCACGAGCTGACTCCGTTAGACCATAGATTTTATGACACCATTTAATACAATCTCTTTTCCAATCATAAGGTCTATCCCCTGTATGACTACTACTAATATGAGTCATCTTCTTTCTATACTCTAACATAGCTTTAACATTATTTAAATTTTTATAAATAATATTCTTAGCTTTAGGTGCTGACTTAGGTAACTTAAAGTCATGATACCATGCTTCTAATGTTATACTTTTATCCCAATGTTTTTTAAAACTCTTGAGCATTTCTTGTGCATATTTATTATAACCTTCTTCATTAAAGGAGGTGACTACTACGTAACTCATATCTTAAATCTTCCTCTTATACTATTTAAATGTTCTACTTCGTTGAGCCATTCTTGGGCATACTCAGTCTCTCTATAGTCTCTGAACCAAGGTCCGCCAAGGCTGTAATGAACAGCTTTAACCACGTTAGTATCTGGGCTGACGTCAGGTACATAGTTCCAACTATGAGGTAGAGTACCGATGTCAGAATTATCCAACCACCCAAACTGATGCAGGTAAGAACCATCAGAATGATTTGCTTTAGTCCTGTCCATTGTATTATTTTTGGGATGTCCGATATTCCAGAGAACAAGCGAAGACCATAATTTTTTATTGTAGTTTTGTTGAACCATTCCATCCATCTTTATCCCATCATCTAGAGTGTAATCATGCTTAACACACATGACTGCATAATCATTATTAACCATATCAAATAACTCACAGACATCACCACGAAAAAGAAAATCAGAATCACAGAACATTGCCCATCCTTCTGTCATTCCATTACGTCTACATATTTCTGGTACTAAAAATCTAGTGTGAGAAAATTCGGTTGAGAAAGGTCTACCATCTGTGGTATCCCAGTACTGACCATCACCTTCTATTCGCCATGGTCTATCAAAGAGTCCTTGCCTTCGCAACTCTCTATGTTCTAATTTAATTATATCTACAGGAGCAGAAGAGTGCCTTCTTATGGAATGCTTACACACTTCATAGGGCACATGCTCACGAGAATCATATCCAATAAAGATTCGTAACATGCTATTTCCTTTCATGTACGTATTATATGAGATATGTAAGGGCCTCACAAGGAAAAGTTTAGGAACCTAACGATTTAATTCTATAGATCTTTGACGTAAAGGTTTAGATACAGGAGAGATAGCTCCCGGTAAGTTTGAATAAGCCTGTCTTAATCTACTATGAACACTTGTTTGAATAGTGTTACTTGGATCTATCTTATCTTCTGGATCTTTACCAGCATCATGCTCTATAATTTCTCTAAAATAATCACTTACTTCATTCATTAATTTTCTTTTTTTATCTTCATCTTCTTCTCGGTAACTCATTAATACTTTTTTAGTTATACGATCTACATACTTATCTCTTATTGCAGACATTCTACTACCCATCCATTTATTTCTTTGAGTTTGTTCTCTGCTTTTAGATACAGTTGTTGTAGTAAATCCAATAGCATTCCATAGTCTATCCATTCCGTCCAACCCATCATCTAATTGTCTTCCTGTTCCTGTAAATACACCTTCAGTAGAATTATAATATGCATTAACAAGATTAGTAGTCATAGCAGTTGGAGGAAAATATAAAGCAGCTTTAAAATAATTTCCTTGAGCTATATTACCAAATACATTCTCTGACCAACCTTCAATAAAAGAAGCTGAAGGACCACCAATTAATTTAAAAGGTACTTGAAATATATTTCTTGTTTGCATATTTAATAAATTTTGAAACGGAGATAAAGCTATTCTTTTTCCTATACTAATAGGACCATAACCTTCCAGAGGTCCTCTTAATAAAGCTGCAGCAGTATCAGGATCAAGTCCAGCATCATCTACTAAAACTTCATTAAGAGTTTCATATACACTAGTTACAGGTAAACCTAAAGATTTAGAAAGTAATCTTACTATATCATCTAAATCATCTACAAATGGAAAAGCAAATAAACCACCTAAAGCCATTTGTTGTCCTACTAAAGCAATTAACATTCTTTGTCTTTGTGCATTATCTACAAATGGTAATTGTTGATCTCCATATCTTCCAAACAATGCATTACCATATATTTCTATCATCATAGTAACAAAACCTAAGAACTGTAAAGGAACACCACCTACTAATCTCATAGCTCTAGCTCTATTGTATGGATCTAAATTAAACTGTGTTGAATTAGAGACAGTAGTACCTGCTGCTTTTAATTCTTCTAGAGATCCTTGCCTTACTTCGCTTAATCTTTCTTGTCCGGGTATACCATCAGCAAAAGTTATAAGTTCTTGAGTACCAAATTTTTTAGCTAATCTTATACCAGCAAGAGAAGCAGTCATTCTGTTAATCATCTCTCCACCAGCATACATACTTGTTAAGAATCTAGATAATTGTCCTGTTCTTTTAGTTATAATATTTGCAGCCTCAGTAGGAATACTATCACCAATGACTTTTTCTTTCATAAAGGTAGATGTTACATCAGCATTGTTTGCAATAGCTTCTGTATTCATTTTACCAAATGTACCTTCTGCCATTTGCATAGACATAATAGTATATTCTTCTTCAGTAACAAATTTTTTCCATTTAGAATATAATTCATTTCCTCTAACTTCACTCGGAGTCCATTCACTTCTTGGTTTTCCTTTTTCTGGTAAAGGTGGAATCATAAACTCTTGAGGATTCCATATAATATTTTTTATCATTCTACCTGCATCTGAAAAAGATTTAAGAACTGTTCCTCTTCCTTTTAATCCATATGCACCATAAAGAAAAGAAGCTGTTACAAAATTTTGAGATAAGTTAACCATTAAAGAAGATATATTACCACCAAGAAATCCATTGAAGGCTACAGTTTTAAAGAAAGACATAGCAGAAGTTGGAGAGAAAACAAATTTAGCAGCAGCTTTACCAGTATCAGCTAAAGATTCTCCACCGAGTATACCAAAGGCAGGTCTTTCATCTGTTAGTTCTTTACGTTTTTCTAAAACTCTAAGCTCATCTCTTATATCAGACTCAGTATTTAAACGAGCTACTAATCTTCCAGCTTTTACTGTATATAAACCCATAGCTTCACCAACATATACCTCCATATTTTCTGGAGTTATATATCCAGCAATACCTCTACTGTAAGTAGTATGTCTTTGAAAACTTCTCATTTTTAAATTGGTATTATAAGCTTTAATATTATTACGAAGTCTATCTTCAAATTCTTTTCTACCTGCTTCATCCATATTATTAAGTAATCTATCTTGTTCTAATATTAATCTTTCTATACTTTCTAATCCAACATCTATTTGATCTGCATCTGTTCCTTCTGAATGACCTTTATATATTAATTCTACATCTTCATCAAATTCTAATTGACCAGTATTTGTATTTACTTTTTGATAATCATTTTTCCAATTAGGCATATGTTTATCTACATATTTTTTAGCAGATCTTTTAAAATTATTTTTATAAAGCACTCTACTATATGCAGGAACTACTACCTCTCTTCTAAATACTGTTTCATATTCTGGTTCACCTTTTTTATTTACTACTACTTCACCGGTTTGTGGATCTCGTATTTTTTTACGGATGCTGATATACCCATCTCCTTCACGAACACTTGGAAAGTATCCACTCTTTTGTTTTGCTTCCATATCTTCTATCATATTAGCAAGACCTTCATACTCTTCTTTTAAATCTAATTGAGCTACACTTTCAGTTTGAGATGAAAGTAATTCTGCTCTTTGTCTTACTACTCCTGCCATAGTTGTAGGTAAAGGTTCTTGATTAACATCAGCATTATTATTTTTAGCATTCTGTTCTATATTTATTTCTACTTCTTTTTGTAATGTTTCAAATAAATTAGGATCACTAACTCCTAGTCTTTCTATTCTACCCCAACCATTTATAATAGCTCTTGTATAATTGTTCCATAAAAAATCTAAAGATTGATAAATTGCTTTAACAGAATTAGCAGTTGCCACATCATTTATTACTATAGTATCACCTACTTCAAGTCCATACATTTTTTCATTAAAAGATTTACCACCTTGAGATTTATCTAAAGCATCTTGAAAATACTCTTTGGTATATCTTTCTGGAGCAGCTTCTACTCTATCAATTATTTCTTGAGTATCAGTTAATATTTCACCATTAGGCAATTCGTCAGTAGGTGCACTTCTTACTTTTCCATAGTCTCTATAAGAAAATATATTTGGAATACTTAAAGTTAAACTACCATCAGGATTATATGTAGGTGCTACCCCTATTGTTTTAGCAGCTTGTATTAACTTATCCGCTTGTCTTCTTTGTGTGCTATTTAATCCTGCATATGCTGAAGCCATAACCATAGATTTATTAACAATACCTCTAAATGTTTCATCATATTTTCTAAGTAATTTATGAAGAGGTCTATAAGCAGAAAATTTATCTGCTAAATATTGTTGACTATTAAACCACTTAGGATATAAACTAATATTAGCAAGTCCACCCTCAAGTTTTTCTTTAGATGTGACAAGTTCTTGAGGCCCATCTTTTTCATTATATTCAGCAAAAATTTTAGATTGACTTCTATTAGCTTTAGGATTAATTCCACCAGTACCATCTACTGTAGCAGCTTTTTCAGCATTCTCTAGTATGTCGGTATCTTGTTTTATATTCTTTTTTTCTGGTTTAGTTAATATTTTTTTTATTTCATCTCTAGTAGGATACCTTCCAAAAGCTGAAGAAGTAGGAACATCTCGATTTATAAAATCATCTAGTTGTTTAACTAATTCTTGCTTTGTTTCAAGTTCTTCTCCAAGTGATATGATTTCTTGGTCAACTATTTTAACAGCATCTTTTTCTTTTAATAATCTATAATTTTTTCTAGCTTCTTTTTTAGATATTATTCTATCATTTATATCTAATATCTCTCCATTATATAAAGTAATATCATCTAGCATTTCTTGAGGAGAAGAATAAGCTCTATCTTTTCTATTTCTAATACCACTATTTAATGAGTCTATTTTAAACTGTAGTTGTAAACTTACTCCTACTGGGTAAGGAAGATTAGATAATTTATCTTGTGCTCTTCTTCCCGGAAATTCTACATCAACAAAATCAATTATACTCTCTCTTATACCAGCTAATTGTTGTTCATCAGTTTGTGGTTGGATACTAAATTTTTTATCATTACGTAAAGTTTTAATTCTATTTTTATTTCCTTTACCTCTTACTGTCCAACGAGATGCTTGTACATTTTGTAACGGACCTACATCTCTAGCCTCACTAACTTGCATTGTTTTTGGTTGTCCTCTTGGCAAGTCCTTCAGCTCTATTTCATATCCCATTCTTGATTCAAAGTCTCTTTTACTTTCTCTAGGTTGTATAGCATATATATTTTTCTTCTGTTCATGTTGCTCTAGAATCCAATCTCGTATTTGATTTTTACTATGCCTATCTGCATATTCTATAGGAGAAACTTTTAGATAAGGACCATCCGAATTACTTTCTTTTATATATAAAACATTTCTTGTTTTTTCAGGTGTACCAAAGTCAGTAATACTTCCATAGCTATCTGTTTTCTGATTTTTTATTTTTCTAGTTTGTGCTTCAGCTGAGGTTAATGAGTTTCCTCCCATTTCTCTTAGGTCATTATTATACGGTTGTGCCTTAATCTTATAATCAAATCCTTGATAAGAATTTTTAGCTACAAATTCTGGAAAAAAACCTTCTTGTGTTATATTAGAAAATACAAGTTTACTTTTTATTGGCTTACCTTCTTCTTTTCTATTTCTAACTTCTTTAGTTGCAATAAATTCTTTATCACCTACTCTAAAATTATAAGTATCTTTATTACCTTTAGTTTTCTTTTCACTTTGTAATGCTTTTAAGTCTTGTCCTTGTACAGCTTTAAGATCTTTATTGTTTAAACTTTTATCAGTATATTTCCACTTAACTCCTTTTCTTTCTATAAATCCTTTATCTATTAAAGAAGTAAAAATAGATGATGCTGTTTGACTATCTTCAGGATCACTTAATCCAAATCTTTCTCTGAAAGAATCATATGTTTGTAATTTATTTTCTTTATTATTATAATTAAAATCAGAAGTTACTACTGCTTTCATATATTCTACAGGTTTTTTATTAACTTGATTACTTAAATTTTTTAAATCTTCTTCTTGAATACGAACTGACTCTTGAGCAATTGCTTGATCATCAGGCTCATCTGGACGTTGACCTTCTTCTGTTACTGTAGATACATCTTTTAAAGATGCGTCTATTGCTGCTTGTTGTTGAGTTACTAAAGGATTATATGGAGACATAAATAATTCACCTAAATCTGCATCTAATCCTAAAATTATATTATCTTCTGGATCTCTTAATATTTTTATATCTCTAGCAGGATCATAATTTCTACCTGTAGCTGCTCCAGTAACTCCACCAAAACCAGCACCAGCAATAACACCCATCACAGTAGCTTCTAATAATCTTTCAGCTCTATTCATTACTTCTTTATCAGTAACTGCTTCACCTATTTCAATAGCAGTAAGCTCTTGTAATCTTTCTGTCAAACCTTCTGAACCTGCACCTAATGTACCAATAGCTAAAGCTTTTCCTTTTCTTCCTCTAGGAAATTTTAAACGTGCAGCTTTAGTAAGAGCTCTAGTAGCTGTACCTATAGAACCTTTAGCTATAGATTCTGTTACTCCATTATTAATTAAACCTTTTAAGATAGTATCTTTTGGAATACCTTTTTTTAAACTGGCTAGAACAGGAACTGATAAAGCAGCTACATCAAGAGCACCAATAACAGCACCACCACCCAAAGCTGCCCAAGGATTTTCTGCATTAGGATCTAATTCTTTTATTGTAGATTGAACTTCACCTGTTCCTAAAACAGCAGAAGGTAAGAATGCACCAATACCAGCACCAATAGCAGCACCAAGAGGAACACCTACTACTTTTAATGGAACGAGAGGACCTGTAAGAACATTAGCAATACCAGCACCAGCTTTAGCTCCAGCAAAACCACCTCCAAGAGACAAGCCCATGGATGGTAATACTTCACCTAAACTTTGTTGTATGTAATCTACCCATGATTGTTTACCAACCACTATATTATTTACATCTTTTAATGCAAGACGAGGATCAACTTTTTCTCTGGCAGCTAACTGTTCTTCATTCTTTTGTACTACCTTTTCACCATAAGCTTCTAAACCTTCTAATCCACTAGCTTCACCAACTGCATCAAGAAAGCTACCAAAACTTGCTTGTACATTATCAATACCTCTGGGAATACTTTTAAAGAATTTACCTGTACCTTTAGGTGCTTCTGCTACTTCTTCTACTACCTCTTCTTTATTAGAAGAAGCCATATATCTACCAATAGCTCTATTCATTTCTGCGAGAGTAGCATTCTCAGGAAAGGAAACTTCTAAACCATTGGGAAGAACAACTGTTTTACTCATAGTAACTCCTATTTAGGTACTGCTATAAGTTTACCATCCTTTGGAATAAAATCAAAGCTTCTTTCTGGAGTACCTCCTTTTGCTAACTTAACAGGACCACCTTCTTTTTGAGCTGGTGCAGGAGCTATAGGCATCTCAGTTATATAAGGATTTAATACAGTATTAATATCTATTTCAAGACCTTCACGTAAAGAAGTATCATCTATTAATTCTACAGCTTTCCTAAGTTGTTCTTTTTTATCTGGATCAATCTCATTTTTCATTGCATCTAAAAATGCAATTTTAAGTTGATCTCTTGATAAGTCTTTGGTAATACCAGCAAGAGTTTTTGCTTCTTCTAATGCAGCAGATCTTAATGCAGCAGCTCTAGCTATGACAGCTTCGTCTGCAGCTATACCACCTTCTATTGCTTCACCAGCTGTTTCAAGTCCACCTAAAAGAGCACTCCTTATATTAGGAGCTTCTGCAATAGACCGAGCATTTTTTAATAGAGGACCAAATATTGCCATTCTTCTTCTTCTATCATCAAGGGTATCTTTCTTTTCTCTTTGTTCTTCAACTTCATCTCTTTGATTCATAGCTTCAGTCATTGTTGCTATTTCCTCATCACCTTCTAGTGTAGGAAAATCTTGATATTTTTCTCTTCTCTCTCTATCTAAATCTCTTAGATAATCTTCTTCTGCATATATACCTTTATATTCTTTTTGTAATCTAGAAGAAATAGGACCATATTTAAAAGCAAAAGAATCTCTAAGTCTTTGTATTTCTTTTTCATTTTCTTGTTTATCAAAACCACTTATATCTGTTCTATTAAGTTTTGTTAAATTATTTATAGTCTCTATTATATTTCTTCTGTCTATTGTTGCATCACTAGGTTTAAATAAATTTGCAAAAAATCCATCACCATTAGCATAATTAGTCTTACCCATTCTTACTCTGTTACTAGGAGCATA
>CERO01012262.1_pt1 | contig 13939 bp, 18 predicted proteins | sample 530851 | NCBI WGS metagenome assembly CERO01 (sample SAMEA2621033, study PRJEB7988) | marine metagenome | biome: marine biome (ENVO:00000447); feature: surface water layer (ENVO:00002042); material: "saline water (ENVO:00002010), including plankton (ENVO:xxxxxxxx)" | depth 5 m
TAAGGGTTCTTCCCCTTATGATGCAGGTCTGTTCTACTGCCCCTATGTACCCCTTCAGATGGTACGTGCAGTTGGAGAGAACACCTTCCAGCCCAAGATTGGCTTCAAGACCAGATATGGTCTGGTTGCTAACCCCTTCGCTGAAGGCACAACTCAAGGTCTTGGTAGACTCAGAGTTAACTCCAACCGTTACTACAGAAGAGTTCTTGTTAAGAACCTCATGTGATTCTGGTTGTTGTGGGGCTGGTTGCCCCACATGCCCTTTCAGACCCCCCACAAGGGGGTCTTTTTTATTGTCAGGATAAATAGTCATAAAACATAATGACTTCCTCTCAGGTAAGAACAAGACAGGCATCTAGAAGCACAGTTGCTACTTCTAAAAAAAATGAACTGCAGAACAGGAATTTCCTGCAACCTCAAGGGTTTAGATTCCAAGTTGCTAGGGCACCAAAGGTAACATTCTTTGGTAATGCTGTGAATATTCCTGGTATGACATTAAGAACAACTGTTCAAACAACTCCTGGTCTTAAAGATATTCCTCTTCCTGGTGAAATTATTGATTTTGAGGATTTAACTCTTAGATTTTTGGTAGATGAGGATCTTCAAAATTATCAAGAAATTCAAAACTGGATGAGAGGTCTTGGATTTCCTGAAAGTTTGCAAGAAATTTATGATCTTCAAGATCAAACAACAGGAACTACAAGAGGAATGGGTCAAAATTCTACAATGAACATCTATTCAGATGGCACATTGACTATACTTGATGCTATGCAGAATGAGAACTTCAAAGTAAAATTTAGTGATCTTTTCCCATTTTCCTTGAGCACAATTCAATTTGATGCTACAATGGCTGATACAGAATACTTCACTGCTGAAGTCTCATTCAAGTATTTGAACTATACTATTGTTAAAGGTAGCGGATTTGTATGATTACTCTTGATAAGATTCAGGAGATGTGGGAAAAAGATGCAAAAATGGACCCAGATAATTTACACACTGAGTCTTTAAATATCCCAATTCTTCACTCCAAATATTATGAAATTTACAATAACATCTATCTGCTAAGAAAGAAAGCAGAGCAGCAAAGAAAAAATATAAGACATGAACGTTATGAATACTTTGCTGGTAAAGCAGATCCAGAAGTATATGTTGAAAATCCATTTCCAAAGAAGATAAGGGACAAAGATACAATGCAAAAATATTTGGATGCAGATGAGAAACTTTCAGGAGTTTCTTTAAAGATTGATTATTATGAAACCATGTTATCCTATCTTGAAGAAATTCTTAAACAGATAACTAATAGAACGTATCAAATAAAAAATTCAATAGAATTCATGCGTTTCACCTCAGGTTTAGGTTAATGGAAGACGATCAGTATTACAGAATTGAATTGCCAATAGAGGCAGTTCGCATTGTGCATACAGGTCTAAAGCAAGCAGTTGACAAATGGTCTGGTGGAGAACCACTAGAACAAGAAGATCTCATATCCATGAGAGACCACTTCTACAGGATTATACTGGAGCACAGTTTCTCAAGTCCCTAATAAATACTGTTAGGTGAAGGTTTTATCATGGCAGATTTGACTATTCAAAAGATCAATGAAGTCTATCTACAAGTAAAAACAGAACCTCATATTGAATATGAGTTAAGAGATAGATTCACTTTTGAAGTACCTAACAAAAAATTTATGCCCCAATACAGAAGTAAGTATTGGGATGGGTATGTTCATCTATTCAATATGAAAACCAAGAGGATCTATGTTGGTCTTCTTGATAAAGTTGTTGCGTTCTGTGAGCAATCAGGATACTCATACCAATTTGAGGACAACAAATTTTATGGTCCTCCATTTGAAGTCAATGAAATGATTTCAGAAGAAGGTGTAAAAGACTTTATGAAAGCAATCACACCATTAAAACCAAGAGACTATCAGATTGATGCTGTACATGATGCATTGAGGTATAACAGAAAACTGCTTATCTCTCCTACTGCATCTGGTAAGTCATTCATGATTTACACTATTGTTAGATTCCATGTTAATGCTGGTAGAAAGATACTACTTGTAGTCCCAACTACATCTCTTGTAGAGCAGATGTTTAAAGACTTTCAGGACTATGGATGGGATGCTGAGAATCATTGTCACAGAATCTATGCAGGCAGAGAAAGAGTTAATACTAATGAAGTAACTATCACTACATGGCAGTCTGTCTATCAGTTAGATAGAAAGTTCTTCGAAGCATATGATGTAGTGATTGGTGATGAGGCGCACCTTTTTAAGAGTAAGTCTCTTGTAGGTATCATGGACAAGTTACATCATGCAAAGTACAGATATGGTTTCACAGGCACTTTAGATGGCACACAGACCCATAAATGGGTCTTAGAGGGATTGTTTGGTCCATCATATAAGGTCACTCAAACTAAGAAATTAATTGATGAAGGACATCTTGCAACTTTAGATATTCAATGTCTTGTTCTCAAGTATAAACCTAAAAAGTTTGATACTTATGAAGATGAGATTCAATTTCTAATTGGTCATGAGAAAAGGAATAAATTTATTACTAATCTTGCTATTGATTTAAAAGGCAATACTTTGATTCTTTATAGCAGAGTTGAAGCACATGGTGCCATACTTTACGATATGATAAATAAAAAAGTCACAGAAGGAAGAAAGGTTTTCTTCATTCATGGCGGTGTAGATGCTGAAGACAGAGAACAAGTAAGGGAAATCACAGAGCAGCAGAATGATGCCATCATTGTTGCTTCTTATGGAACATTCAGTACAGGAATCAATATTAAGAATCTACACAATGTAATCTTTGCCTCTCCATCCAAATCTCGTATTAGAAACCTTCAGAGTATTGGTAGAGTCCTAAGAAAAGGCAAAAACAAAGTGAAAGCAAAACTTTATGATATTGCTGATGATCTAACTTTGGGATCAAGAAAGAATTATACACTGAATCATTTTATTGAGAGGGTGAAAATTTATGTTCAAGAGCAATTCAATTATGACATCATATCAGTCAACATAAAAGACTAGGAGGAGTGTATGCTAGAAGATGATTTCTACTGTACAATCAAATTTAAAGGTGGAGATGAAATCTTTGCCAAAGTAGCAGCAGATGTGGATGATGATAGAACTATGCTTCTAGTATCAAATCCTATTGTGGTTGAAGAAGTAAAGTTAAGAGGAACAACTGTAGGACACAAGTTTGAACCTTGGTTGAAATCAACATCTGATGATATGTTTATGGTTAATATTGATGATGTTCTTACAATGTCTGAATCAGAAGATATTGAGATGATTCTTTATTATCAAGAGTATATAAGAAAGATGAATAAAGGCAATCATGCACAGATAGATAGGAAGATGGGTTATCTCTCCTCTGTACAGGATGCAAAAGAGGTTCTAGAGAAACTCTATAAATCTAGCTAAGGCTCATCTTTCAAAGGCAACAAACCTAGTCTACTGGTAAAACACATAGTTGTCAACGTTTTGATTTCCTGTTATAATAATTCCAGTAGATAAATGATTATTATGCCCTTCTCTTATACTACCATGGCAAGACCTAAGAAATCAGAACACTATGTCAATAACAAGGATTTCTTAGCTGCTCTGGAACAGTATGCTATTGATATTGAAAGAGCAAAAGAAAGAGGTAATCCTAAACCACAGATTCCCAGATACATTGGTGAATGTTTTCTGAAGATTGCTAATCATCTATCATATAAACCTAACTTTGTGAACTATATGTTCAAGGATGATATGATCTGTGATGGTATTGAAAACTGCGTGAGATATATTCATAACTTTAATCCTGAGAAGTCTAAGAATCCATTTGCTTATTTTACTCAAATCATTTACTATGCATTCCTGAGAAGGATTCAACAAGAGAAGAAGCAACTTGAAATTAAAAATAAGATTCTAGAGAAGACTAATTTTGATGAGGTCTTTGACTCAAATGATCTTGACAGTAGCAACTACAGCGAGTACAATTCCATCAAAGATGCTGTCCATAGCAAATTGAGGAACTGATGCGAGTAGCAGTTATTACTGATACACACTATGGAGCAAGAAAAGGTTCCAAATTGTTTCATGATTATTTTGAAAAGTTTTACAATGAAATTTTCTTTCCAACTCTAGACAAAGAAGGTATCACCACTGTGATTCACATGGGAGATGCCTTTGATGTTAGAAAGGGTATTGAATTTAAAGCATTGGATTGGGCAAAGAGAGTAGTCTTTGAACCTCTTAAGGAGAGAGGTATTACTATGCATCTGATGGTGGGCAATCATGATGCTTACTACAAAAATACCAATGATATCAACTCTAATAATCTTTTGTTAAATGAGTATGATAATGTAATTACATACTCAGAAGCAACAGAAGTAACTGTTGATAAAACTCCTATACTATTCATTCCTTGGATTAATGAAAACAATAAAGAAGAAACTTTTAAATTTATTAAAAATTCAACTTGCCACTACGCGATGGGGCACCTTGAACTTACAGGATTTAGAGCTCATAAAAACCTCATCATGGATCATGGTATGGAGAGCAAACTATATCAGAAGTTCAAGAAAGTATTTTCAGGTCATTTCCATACAAGATCAAATGATGGCAAAATCTTCTACATAGGAAATCCTTATGAGATGTTCTGGAATGATGCCAATGATGAAAGAGGTTTCATTATTCTAGACACTGATGATATGGAATTTGATTATGTAAATAATCCATTCAGAATGTTTCATAACATCTATTATGATGATACTCCCTATCAGATGTTTGATGCATCTCCTTATCGCAACAAAATTGTAAAAATCATTGTTAAATCAAAGAATAATGTTGCTAACTTTGAAAAGTTTGTAGATAAAATCTATGAGACAAGAGTTGCTGATTTAAAAATCGTTGAGAGTTATGATTTCAATAATGGATACTTTACAGAAAATCCAGATGTAGAGACAGAAGATACCTTTTCTATCTTGAATAGATATATTGAAGAGGCAGAATTTTCACTAGACAAGTCTGTTGTTCAATCTCTTATCAAAGATGTCTATGAGGAAGCTTGTGAGTTAGTATAATGTATATTATTACAGTAGCAGGAAAGGAGAAAGATGGAGCATACTCTGTATTAGATGATGAAGGAGAACAGGTCCTTTACATCTTTGAAGAGCAAGATGATGCAATGAGATATTCTATGCAATTAGAAGAACTTGATTATCCACTGATGCATGTAATTGAAATAGAAAGCGACTTAATGATTCATACTTGTGAGACACATGGACACAGGTATGCTATTATATCTAAAAATGACATTGTGATTCCCCCAGATAAACCTGATGATAACCTTTAAGACCATTTCCTGGAAAAACTTTTTATCAACTGGGAATCAACCAACCAAAGTATCACTTGATAATGCCAGTACATCCCTCATTATTGGGACAAATGGTGCTGGTAAATCAACTATTCTTGATGCCCTTACCTTCTCATTGTATGGTAAGTCTTTCAGAAAGATTAATAAGGGTCAACTCATCAACACTACAAATGAAAAGAACTGTTTTGTAGAGATTGAGTTTGTTGTTAATAATGTTGAATGGAAAGTAGAAAGGGGAATCAAACCAAACATCTTTAAAATCTACAGAGATGGTAAAGAACTAGACCAAAATGCTTCTGCTATTGATCAGCAGAAGTGGTTAGAACAAAATGTCTTGAAGATGAATTACAAGTCATTCACTCAGATTGTTATTCTGGGTAGTAGTTCTTTTGTTCCCTTTATGCAACTTCCTACTAATAGTAGGAGAGAAGTTGTGGAAGATTTGCTTGATATTAAAATCTTCTCATCTATGAATGAGATTGTTAAAGGTAGAATGCGTCTTATTAAAGATGAAGTCAGAACTCTTGAATTAAAGAAAGAAAGTCTGAAAGATAAAGTTGATATGCAGAAGAACTTTATCCAACAGATTGAAAATCAAAGTAAAGAAGATATTAGTTCTAAAGAGCATCAGATTAACACTCTCTTAACTGAAGAGAACACATTCATGCATAAGAATGAGAATATTAATAAAGATGTTGTTGTACTTCAAGAGAAGATGACCTCTTTGGAAGGTTCAGCATCTAAACTTAGAGAATATGGTAATATTAAAGGTAAACTTTCACATAAGATTAGTGGTATAGTTAAAGAGCATAAGTTTTTCTCAGAGAATAGGGTTTGCCCTACCTGTGAACAGAATATTGAAGAGTCATTCAGGGTAAATAGAATTAGTGACTCTCAATCTAAAGCAGAAGAATTGCAGAAGGGTTATCAAGAACTCCTCAACGCAATTAAAAAGGAGGAAGAAAGAGAGTCTCAATTCCAACAAATTTCAGGAGACTTAAGTAAACTTCTTAATGGCATTACTCAAAACAATTCTCACATCAATGGTTGTCAGAAACAGATCAAGAGACTGGAACAGGAAATTCAAACTATTACCAGTCAGGTTGCAAACAGAAATACTGAACATGAGAAATTAGAACAGTTCAGAACAGGTCTTCAAGACACCTTTGAGAATATAAGTGAGAAGAAAGAGAAGATTACTTATCTTGATTTTACATACAATCTTCTAAAAGATGGTGGAGTAAAAACTCAAATCATTAAGAAGTATCTGCCCATTATCAATCAACAGGCAAACAAATACCTGCAGATGATGGACTTCTACATCAACTTTAAACTTGATGAAGAATTTACAGAAACTATTGAATCACCTATTCATGAAGACTTCTCTTATGCTTCCTTCTCTGAAGGTGAGAAAATGAGAATTGACCTTGCACTTCTCTTTACATGGAGAGAGATTGCAAGAATGAAGAACTCTGTAAATACAAATCTTCTTATCATGGATGAAGTTTTTGATTCATCTCTTGATGGATTTGGTACAGAAGAGTTCCTTAAGATTATTAGATTTGTCATTAAAGATGCTAACATCTTTGTCATCTCTCACAAGGAAGGTCTTGAAGATAAGTTTGATAGTGTGATAAAGTTTGAAAAGCAAGGTAATTTCTCTAGGATAGAACCATGACATACGGTAAATTTGTTAGACGTCCTGTTGATATAGGGGATGAATTCAAAAAGAATATGACTCTCATTACAGATCCAGCATCTGATAAGTATCTCAATGAACATTCCAAACTGGCAGCACCACTCAAAAAAAGAACAGAAAATTCACCTGAAACCACAGGCAATTAGGCAACGTAAAGAAGCATTGCATTACTTAAAGAATAAGTTAAATGTAACTAAAAATTCATTAAGTTAGCATACGCTAACTAAATAGTAAGGTGAGTGAGGAGGTTAAAATCATGCATAACTTGGTATCAAGAAACGAACTAGCATCTTGGAGGTGGGACGAAAAACACTCATCAGAAGAAAAACATGATCAAGTGTCTGATTATTTCCAATGCATTTCAGAATGTGGTATCATAGATCAAACAGCAAGGAGGTTTTGCAGGCATATCCTGACTGAAAAATAACCATAATCACTATTCATAAGGAGCACAAAACCAAAGCCCCCTGCACTTTAAATAGTGTGGGGGGTTGGTGCGTGTGACAGTTTAGTAAGTGGTAGCAATGGGTTTCAAAACCTGCTGGGTGCTGTAGAATATTCACATAAGCAAAGAACCAGATGGCAATCAACTACAGCACAAAGGCACAACTGGCAAAACTGCTTGCTACTGAAGATCTGGTAGTTGAGAATCAAGAGGTTCCCACAGCACAGTTTAATGTTGAGACAAGGGTTTTGACCTTGCCAATGTGGAAGCGTGCTTCTAATAGTGTATATGATATGTTAGTGGGTCATGAGGTGGGACATGCTCTCTTCACACCTAATGACTGGTCTTTTGAGGATAAAGTTCCTCAACAGTTTGTCAATGTGACTGAGGATGCTCGCATTGAGAAACTGATGAAACGTAAATATCCTGGTCTTCTTAAATCATTTGGTGCTGGTTATAATGAACTAGCAGAGCAAGACTTCTTTTGTATTGAAGATCAGGATATTGATGAGATGAACCTGGCAGATCGTGCTAACCTATTCTTTAAAATTGGTAAGCATCTTGATATTACTTTTAGTGATATAGAGAGTGTAATTATTAATCAGATTGCTGATGCTGAAACCTTTGACGATGCAGTTGAGGCAGCAATAGAACTGTATTCCTATTGTAAGGGTGACCAGCAACCTGAAACTCAACCTATCCCAATGTCACCAAAGTCTGGTGGTCAAGGGGGTGGAGAGAAGCAAGAACAATCAGATGATAATCAGACTCCTGAGGAATCAAGTGGAAGCACTGATGAAAGTGGTCAGCAACAATCTGAAATTAGTGAAGAAGGTTCAAGCGATGGTGAAAATGTTGGAAATGAAGTAAAAGAAGATAATGAACCAGAAGTTCAAACTGATTCTACATTTGAGCAACAAATTGAAGACCTCTGTGGTAATATGAATGGAACTGTCACCGAATACTTTGAGTTGCCTGATTTTAAACTTGATAGGATGATTGTTCCTTTCAATGAGATCAGAGCAAAATTTGACTGGGCAGAGGATCTATACAAAAATGATGAAACAAACCACTATGGATATTCTGATTCTGAATATAACAAATTTAGAAAGTCTTCTTCACGTGAGGTAAGTTATCTGGTAAAAGAATTTGAGTGTAAGAAGTCTGCTGATGCTTATGCACGTGCTTCAACTTCTAGAACTGGTGTCTTGGATTGTTCAAAACTTCATACTTACAAGTATAATGAAGATCTATTCAAGAAAGTTACTACACTTGCTGATGGTAAGAATCATGGATTAGTCTTTGTCCTTGATTGGTCTGGTTCTATGGCAGATTGTATGCTTGATACAATCAAACAACTTTTTAACCTAGTATGGTTCTGTAATAAGTGTAATATTCCATTTGATGTATATGCTTTTACAAATGCTTATGTAAGAGATGAAACAGAAGCAAGAGAACACATTTGGGAGGAGGGTAAATTTATCATTGATGGTTCATTTAGAATGATGAATCTTCTTACCAGTCGTGTCAGTAAGAAAGACCTTGAAAAACAAATGCTTTCTATCTTTAGAATGGTGTTTAGTTTTAGGCGCTATTGTTCTTACAACTATCCTGGTGAACTTTGTCTTTCTGGCACTCCTCTTAATGAGGCAATTGTCTCACTTCATAAAATCATCCCTGCTTTTAAGAAAATGCATGGTCTACAAAAGACTCATGTATTTGTTCTTACTGATGGTGAAGCAAATGCAATGATGGTTGCTAGAGAAAATGCATATGGTGGTTATGGTGGTAGGTATCCTGTTGCACAACAATCTTATCTTAGGAATAAAAAAACTGGATTTACTTATCAATTTCAGTATGAATATTACAAATTTACTCAAGTACTTTTGGAAAACCTTAAGCAAGAAAACAAAGATGTTAATTTTATTGGTATTCGTCTTTGTGCTCCTAGAACCATGAATGACTTTATCAGAAGGTATGAATACATCAGTGATGATACAAATAAAAAAATTAAAAAAGATAAATTTTATGACATCAAGGACACTGGTTATACATCTTACTTTGCAATGCAGACTTCTGCTCTAAACAATCAAGCAGAATTTGAAGTTGAAGAAGGTGCCTCTAAAGCAAAAATTAAATCTGCTTTTGTCAAGAATTTAAAGACTAAGGCACTAAATAAGAAAGTTCTGAGCAAGTTTATGGATTTGGTCTGCTGACCAGTCCTAGCACTGACCACAAAGGGGACTATGGCCCCTCTCTATCCTTTATAATTAACCTGTTGAACAAAACCACTATGGCACTCTCCACTGAATACATCCTGTCTTCCATCTCCAATCTATATGGTGATGAAGTAGTTGCTGCTGATGTTCGTGCTTGGTGTGCTATGAATGGCACCACATATCAGACTGTTACTAAGAAACTTGATGATTACAAAGTTGGTCGTGGTAAGTGGAACTTGACTGTCAAAGAGAAACTTGAGCAGTCTTATGAAGCACCTGATGCTGCTCCTTCTATTGAACAAAACCTTATCCCTCAGAAAGATGATACCTTCGTCCAGTTTGGCAATTTCACTGATGTTAAAAAAATTGTTAAGTCCAATCTTTTCTACCCTGTCTTCATTACAGGACTTTCTGGTAATGGTAAAACACTCTGTGTTGAACAAGTTTGTGCTCAACTCAAGAGGGAACTGATTCGTGTCAATATCACAATTGAGACTGATGAGGATGACCTTATTGGTGGTTTCCGCCTTATTAATGGTGAAACCGTCTGGCACAATGGCCCAGTCATTGAAGCCCTGCAAAGGGGTGCTGTGTTGCTCCTTGATGAAATTGACCTTGCCTCAAACAAAATTCTTTGCCTCCAATCTATTCTTGAAGGAAAAGGAATTTTCCTCAAGAAGACTGGCCAATACATTGCGCCCACAAAAGGTTTCCAAGTATTCGCCACTGCCAACACTAAGGGTAAAGGATCAGATGATGGACGATTCATTGGTACTAATGTGCTCAACGAAGCATTCCTTGAAAGGTTCCCTGTAACTTTTGAACAATCTTATCCTGCTCCTGCAACAGAGCAGAAGATCCTTGAAGGCATTGCTAATGATCTCAATGTGGTTGCTCCCAAATTCTGTAAGCATCTGGTTGACTGGGCAGACATCATCCGTAAGACCTTCTATGATGGTGGTATTGAGGAGGTGATCAGCACCCGTCGTCTGGTTCACATTATTCGTGCCTACAGCATCTTTGGTGATAAGGAGAAGGCAATCCAAGTCTGTATCAATCGTTTTGATGATGAGACCAAAGCATCCTTCATTGAACTCTATGATAAAGTTGATGCTGACTTTCAAATGATTGACACTGAAGAAACTGCTTGATATAATTAATGATAAATGCCTGGTCACTTTTACATGATGAACTTTATGGAGATGAATCTATGACTATTGAATCAGCAACTACTAAAGACTATAATGATTTTTGGGGAGGAGATGGGCATAGTATGGTAGGCAATCATCTGTTGGGTGGTATGTCTGATGATACTATCAACTTCTCTGGATCTGGAATCAATGCTGCTGACACAGTGAAAATGGATTATATTGGTTTGGGTCAAGATCACATTACATTGATTGGTGGAACAGACAAAACTAGCGCTAAAACAAATACAATGTACAAATACAATGAGGAACAAATCCTCAATGAACTAAAAGATTATATTATTAGAACTTATAATCAGCATTACTCTGCTGGTGATGATAAGATTCAAACTCTTGATCTTATTGAAGCTTGTGGTGATGGTGAAGCATTCTGCAGATCCAACATTCTCAAGTATGCCTCTCGTTATGATAAGAAAGGCACTGCAAGACGTGACATCATGAAGATTCTGCATTATGCTGTGCTTCTGATGCATTTCAATGACAAAAATGCTCAAAATGAAACCTACCCTCAGTGATGAAAACTCTTAATCAAATGAAACTGTCTGAAACTACTGTCAATCTTCTCAAGAACTTCTCTTCTATCAACCAGTCTATCTTGTTTAAAGAGGGTAATAAGTTGCGTTCTATCTCAGTGATGAAGAATATTCTTGTTGAGGCAACTGTTGAAGAGTCCTTTCCAAAAGACTTTGGCATCTATGACCTGAACCAGTTCTTGAATGGTCTGTCACTTCATGCAAGTCCTGAACTTGACTTCAAGAGCAATGATTTTGTTATGATTAGAGAAGGCAAGATGCGCTCTAAGTATTTCTTTGCTGACCCCACAGTCATTGTTGCTCCTCCTGAAAAAGAAATTTCTCTTCCTACAGAGGACATCTGTTTTGAACTTAGCAGTCAGCAACTAGAGAAACTAAAGAAAGCAGCATCTATCTATCAACTACCTGATATTTCTGCTATTGGTGAAGCAGGTGTGATTAAACTGGTTGCACGTGATAAGAAGAATGATACCTCCAATGACTTCTCTATTGTTGTTGGTGAGACTGATTCAGAGTTTGTCTTTAACTTCAAGGAAGAAAACTTGAAAATTGTCCCTGGTTCTTATGATGTTGTTGTCTCTCAAAAACTTCTTTCAAGGTTTACTAACCAAAACATTGATGTTACATACTTCATTGCCTTGGAACCAGACTCCACCTTTGGTTAAGAAAGACTATGATGGACCACTTTATGCTCCTTGGCATAAGGTGGTTGCAGGAAGAATGAAAAGAAAATGAAACATATTCTCTTTACATTAAAAGGTTGTCCCTATGATAAACTGAATGATGAAGCACTAATTCGTGCTACTCTAATTGGTGCTGCTGTTTTATGTGAGAGCACATTATTGGATGTATCTTCCCACAAATTCAGTCCTCATGGTGTCACTGCTATTGCTCTCCTTGCTGAGAGTCATATTAGTATTCACACTTGGCCTGAGAATGGTGTAGCAGTATGTGATGTTTTTACATGTGGAGATCACACAAATCCAAGATCTGGTGCTACTTACATGTATGAAACACTTGGAGCAACTGACATTGTATCAGAAATTTTTACTAGACCTTTGAAATGACTAAAGTTGATGTCCCAATGAGAATAACTGGCAGTATTCTAGTAATTACTGCATATTTTGTTGTTCTACACATTAATATTACTCTTGGAGTTTTTTTACATTTTGTTGCTGATATGATCTCAGTTCCTTACTTTATAAGGACGAAATCTTGGGATGTTGTTATTATGTTAGGATTCCTTCTAGCAATTAGTTTTAGTAAATTACTTTTTTGATTATGCGTAGTGAATTTATTTGGGTTGAGAAATACCGTCCCAAGAAAATTGAAGATTGTATTCTTCCTGAAAATACTAAAAAAACTTTTCTTGATTTCCTAGATAAGGGGGAGGTTCCTAATCTTCTTTTATCTGGACCTCCTGGATGTGGTAAGACCACTGTTGCAAAAGCAATGTGTGAACAATTGGGAGCAGACTACTATGTCATCAATGGATCAGATGAAGGAAGATTCCTGGATACTGTCAGAAACAATGCGAAGAATTTCGCTTCGACCGTCTCACTTTCGTCAAGTTCTAAACACAAAGTCATTATCATTGACGAAGCTGACAACACAACCCCAGATGTTCAACTCTGCTTACGGGCGTTTACTGAGGAGTTCATTGGCAATTGCAGATTCATCTTCACCTGCAACTACAAAAACAAAATCATCCAACCACTCCACAGCAGATGCTCAGTCATTGACTTCTCCCTCAAAGGAAAAGAAAGACAAATACTTGCTGGAAACTTCTTCAAGAGACTCCAAGAAATCTTGGATACAGAAAGTATTGAATATGATAACAAGGTCCTGGTAGAACTTATTCAGAAGCATTTCCCTGACTGGAGACGTGTTCTAAATGAGTGCCAGAGATATGCATCAAGTGGTAGTATTGACTCAGGTATTCTTGCGAATTTTGCTAATGTTAAAACAGATGATCTCTTCAGGTGTCTCAAGAGTAAAGACTTTCCTAAGGTCAGAAAGTGGGTGGTGGACAATCTGGATAATGATCCTACTGTACTTCTTAGGTCTGTTTACGATGCTTGTTATGCATCCTTGGAAGGTGCTGGGATTGCTGCTGCTGTGCTTATTATTGCTAAGTATCAGTATCAAAGTGGATTTGTCGCAGACCAAGAAATAAACATGCTTGCATGTCTCACTGAGATTATGGTGGAGTGTGATTTTAAATGACCTCTGACATTTACAGTAGTACAACAGGACTCTATAGTATCAGATTCAAATCTGATTTAATCCATGAGGGTATTGAGCATACAGAGTGCTCTGAACTTATGGATTATTATAGGGACAGATATGAAACTATGAAGGATACTGGATGGCCTCTTGAACCAGAATATCTGAGTGTGGAGGAGTTCTCTGGTAAATTTGTATTGAAGAAAAAATGACTGAGAAAGAGTTAGAGGAACTTAGATA
>CERO01011471.1_pt1 | contig 13800 bp, 15 predicted proteins | sample 530851 | NCBI WGS metagenome assembly CERO01 (sample SAMEA2621033, study PRJEB7988) | marine metagenome | biome: marine biome (ENVO:00000447); feature: surface water layer (ENVO:00002042); material: "saline water (ENVO:00002010), including plankton (ENVO:xxxxxxxx)" | depth 5 m
TTTATTTATATCTTTTATTTCAGCTCCACATTGATAACACCAATTTAATCCTAATCTTTTAGCAAAGTCAAATAAAATAGATTTCTTTAATCTATGAGAAGCTGTGCTAGGATTCATTCCTAGCTGTTTCTTTTTTCTCTCTTTTGAGTTCATTGTTTATTGACGTATTTACTAAAATCTATTTTTAAAGAGCTAACATGATATAACATCATGTCTAAATATATTTTAGTGTACTCGTCAAGTTCTTTTGATTTTTTAAGTTTACCTCCAGCTAATTTTTTTCTTAATTCTAGAAGTCTTACCTCAGCTTTAGAAAGCTTTGGATTTTCTACTTTTTCTTTTTCCATGTTGTATTAAATTTAATTATAAACAAATATAATAAAAATTTAACAATTCCATTTTCTTAAAGCTTTATTTATTCTTGAGTTTGGGTCATTTGCTGTTTTAGCAGAAGTAAGTTTTCTTTTCATTCCTTTCATTCTTCTACAAAAAGATAATCTTCTTTTAGCTCTTTTGCCACCTTTCTTTAATTTACTAGGAGGAGTAGTTACAGCAGTTTTTAATTTACTACCAGGATTTTCTGCTCTATAAGATTTTATACCTTTTATATTAAGACCTCCACTAGGACTTTTACCTTCTTTACGTTGCCAAGCTGGGGATTTTTTAAATGTTGCCATAATTAATCGTACATTCTATTAAATGCTTTTTGCCATCTTTTACTTTTAGTTTTACAACCTTTTCTTCTGTCTCCTGGTTTGCAAAACAATTTGCCTCTTTTTCTTTTTTTACCTTTATTTTTTCTTTTAAAAACTTTACTAACAAGAGAAGTGATTACAGGAACTGCAGCTATCCCTGCAGCTATCTTAGCTTCTTTAGGTAAACTTCTTATAAATTGTCCTACAGGGCCTTTTTTCTTTTTTAACTTAGCCATAATATTAATGTTTGCAACCGCAATCTTTTTTATTCATTCTAGCCCCTTTCTTACCTTTTTTTTTTAAACTAATACCTATAACAATCATTCCTTTTTTTGCTTTAGCTTTCTCAAAAGCTTCTGGTGTAGGAGCACCAGGACTACCAGGCTTTCTCATTTTTTCTCCTCTTGCTCTTTTAGCTCGTATGTTAGCCCAAAGACCTCCTCTGTTAAAATTTCTACTGCTACCTTTTAATCTAGATTTTTCTGCTCTACCTTTATTTTTAGAAGAAGCTTCAAAACCTACAATAGCTCCTCCAGCATGAGAAGCATCTAAATTATCACCATTACCATAAGTACCTTTATCTCTATTATACTTGTTAAGTTTAGCTCTGTATTTTTTCATCTTGCCAGAAGCTTGAAACTTTTGATATTCTTTCTTGTAATTTCTAGGAGAAACCATTCCTTTAGCAGCACTAAGTTCTTTTTTATCTACTTTAGCTGCTTTACCTCCCATAACAGCAGAATAAACTCTAGCCATAGCCCATTGTTGAGGAGAAGTTACAGTTGGTCTTACTGAACCAGGATTAGTTCTGTAAGCTCCTACTCCTTTCTTATAAATTTGTCTTAACCCAGATAAAGACCTACCTGTTTTCCTAGCAATATCTGCTAAAGAATTAGACTTGCCTTTAGCTTGTCCATATCTTTTGTTAAATTTTTCTTTATAAGTGGCCATGTTTTATATTTTAGCTACTCCTTTTTTACCTAATTTTTTTCTAAGCTTTTTATTTCTTTCTAAAACTTCTTTAAGTCTTTTCATTCTGCCTACACCTAGTAAAGCTCTTTGACCATATCTACCAGCACGGAAACCTGTATCAGTTTCTCTTCCTACGTCTCCAGCCATTTTTTGTCTACCTGAAAGTTTTTTAAACTCTCCTCTAGAAAATTTTCTATCTTCTTTTCTTTGTTCTGCTCTTGTTTTTCTATCTGCTTTTTTCTCTGACTTTATTTCTGCTCTTCCTGGTTGGTCTTTTGTTCTTAAAAATTGTGCATAAGCAGCAGGACCAGCAAAAGCTCCTGCAGGACCTCCAACCATACCTCCTATTACACCAGAACCTACAGCACCTAATGTTCTTAAAGCTCTTCTTCTTCTCATTTTCTTTTTATCTGCTTCACTTAAACCTCCTTCTTGATACTTTTTCATCATCATTCCTCCAGCTGCTTTCATTTTTTTCATCATCATACCATAAGCTGCTTTATTTTTTTGTCTTAACATTTTAAAATCTTCAGCAGATATTTTACCATCTTTGTTTGCATCTAATTTTACTTGACCACCTTTAAGATATTTTTTCATCATCATACCTTTAGCTGCTTTTGGTCTTGTAGAACTACCTAACTTTACTTCATTTCCAGAAGGGTCTTTACCATAATAAATCTTTTTACCATCTTTTACTACAGTTCTAGTTATTTTTCTTCCCATTGAATCAACTCTACCCCCTTTGTTAAATTTTGGTGCCATTTTATCTTCCATTCTTCTTTTCATTGGTGCTGATGCCTTTGGTGCCATCATTGGTTTCATTCTTCTAAACTTTTTACCTGCTTCCGCAATACTTTTAATTTCTTTCATTGTCATTCCCATAGATTGCATTTCCTCCATAGCAGACATAATATCTTTTTTAGCATCCATTTTTTCTTTTGGTGTTTTAGCCATAGCTAAATCTTTTTGAAAGCTTCTAAGTGTTTTCTTTAATTCTTCTTTTTTTGCTGGAGGTATATCTGTAGCTCCTCCATTTTGATATTTTTTTATTTTCATAATATTAAATGTTTTTGTTCTTTTCATTTTACCTTTGTCGTCTTTTTTTCTTTCAACGACTTTTTTAAAAACAGGTCTTCCTTCTCTTTTAGGAGCACCTCTTTTAACTATTTTTTCTTTTTTTGTTGATACTTTTTCACTATATCCTAATACAGATTTTTTATCTTCCCTATCTTTCCTCTTCTTCTCACTTGGCCCACCAAGGTAGCTAGGAGCATCAGATACTCCTGACATCCAGTCTAATTTATGTGTTTTTGATTTTGTTTTTTTATCACCTCCTCTTTCAGTTACAATAGTGTAAGGACCTGGACCATATTTTTTTATAAAATTTGATTTTTCTTCTGAACTTTTATTCCCTAAAGTAATGTCGTTCATAGAAACTTCTATTTTTTTACCATCCTTCATAATATATTTTTTCCTAGAAACTCCTCCTTTTTGATATTTTTTTATTTTCATAATTTTTATATTTTATATTATTTTACTATTGTCAAAATATTTATCCTCCAATATACGATAAAATCTTGAAACTAACAACTTTCCTGTTTGTGATATTTTATACTTCCTAGCTCTGTTATGAGCTCTTTCTTGATAAACAGCTATGTACCCTTTTTTAAAAAGGTCAGGTAAAGTATGGTCAACAAAAGTTCTTGAAGACCTGTAATTATCTGAAACATAACAATAAGTAAAATATTTCAAATCATAAACAAAAAACAAAAACTCTATTTGTGAGATTTTTAAATTATAACAATCTCTAAAATAGTAAAGAACAATTCTATAGTTCTTTAAGTAGTTTGGCTTAGATTCCACTTGAATTAAATTATCTTCAAATATAAGAATTTTTTGTAATATAAAATAAAAATAACTATATTTGCTTTAAAATATAATACAATATGGCTACATTATCTGGAAATTCATTATCAAGTACTTATAACATGTTGCTTAAAACTAATTCAGCAACAGGATTTTCTTCTGTCTTAACTAATATTGAAGATGGAGAAGGAAACTCAAGTTCTTTACATATTTCTAATGTAGCTTCTTATATTGATGGTAAATTAGGAATAGGAACTTCTGCCCCTACCAGTTCTTTACATATTACTACAAGTACAGCACAACCTGTATTAGTAGAGGATTCAAGTGGATATGACCAATTTTATGTAGGAGATGCTAATTCTAATTTTAATGTTAAATTAGGAGACATTGATAATGCTTCTGCAGGTAATGATAATTATTTATTTGTTGATGATTCTAACAATAGAATAGTAAATAATACCACTTATATGGGGGTAAATCAAACTTCTCCATCTGCAACTTTACATGTAGGAAATAATAACGGAACAGTAAATTTTTCTTTAGCTTCAAGCACAACAGCTGTAGTTATGGGAAGCTCTGCTAATAGTGATTTGTTTGTAGTTGATACTACAAATAGTGAAATAATATCAGAAGCAAATGTTACTGTAGAGAATCAAGCTTCTTTTAGAAGAAGTTCAGGTAGATATTATTTAGAAGAATTTTTTAAAAGAAGACCTTGTGTAAATGCTGATATAAATAGTGCAACAGAAGCTACAAGAGAAGTTGCTAATCCAGACTTTGAAATTTTAGGAACTAATGCTTCTTCAGATGATGTTACTTTTTCTGCTACTTATGGTGGATTGGTATTACAAACTGATGGTTCAAGTGCTGACCAAGTTATTATTTTACCTCATTTAGATACAAATCAAACTGCTTGGACAGGATGTAAATGGGGAACAGAAAATCAAGTAGAATGGGAATGTGCTATAACTCCAGACATAAGTGCAAATACAGCTTTTTGGGCTGGACTTAAACAAACTAATGTTTGTGATTACGCTGATGATGATGACCAAGCTTATTTTGTATATGCCGCTGGTGATACTGCAGCTGGGGCTCTTACTACAAATGCTAACTTGCATTTTGTTTACAGTGTAGCAGGTACAGATTTTATTACAAATTTAGGTATAGCTGTTGCAGCTGACACAACATATAGATTAAGAATAAAAATAGATTCAGATAGAAAAGTTGCTGTTTTTGTTAATGATGTACAATATGGACTTGTTACTTCTGCTACCGCAGGAGGAGCTACACAAAGTACAGCTACTCAGTTATCTAATGCCTTAACAAATGATGAAGATTTTATTCCTTATATTGGTATAGAAGCAGGAGCTGGAGAAGCTCAAAAACTAAGAGTACACTACCAAAAAATTAGTAGGATACTATTTGAATAAAAAATATTATATTTATATAATATAAAATAAAATTTAATTAAAATGAAGAAAACAGAAAATCTCATAAAAGAGGTTTGCTCTCAGGTGCAAGACCTTATAATATCAAAAAATCGTAATTACGGAGATAGTGCTACTAACCCTTGTAACATATTTGCAAAAGGAAATGCTATACAATCTTTATGTGCTAGAATAGATGACAAATTATCTAGAATAAAAAATAAAGGCATTAATGATGAGACTGAAGATACAGTTACAGATTTAATAGGATATTTAATTTTATTAAAAGTAGCTATAAAACAAAATGAATCTAATAAAAAAAATTCTAATGTTATTTTTGAAAGTGATATGACTTTAGATAATAATGAAATAATAAATATTTTTGAAAAATGGAATTAGAAAGTATAAATCCTATAATAAGAAAAATAACTATAGGTGATTTAAAACAAGGTTTAACTTATAAAGTAGGACAAGTTATGTTTTATGGAAACATGACAGTAACTGCTATTATTCAAGATGAAGCTGCTTGGTATAAACATCAACAAGTTGTTTATGATGTTTATGTACAAAAAAAAGGAGAAGATTTTTCAAGACCTTGGAAAAGGTTTTTTGACCAACCAACAGCTATTGAATTTGACATAGAAGAAAGAGACGAATATATAATACATTAAAATATGAAAAAACAAAAACCAGTACGAGACCTTTTTTGGGTTGAAGTAGAAAAAGAACAAGAAGATACAATAAAAATAAATGGCAAAGAATTATATTTAGATTCTTCTTATAATGCTTTATTTCATGCTAGACAACATGGTAAAGTTTATCAAACTCCTGTAAATGATAATTTAAATTTAGATATTAAAAACGGAGACATAGTTTATTTCCATCATTTTGTTACAGCTGATGAAGAAACAACTTATGGAACTGAGAAAGGAGTTAATCGTGTAGATTTTATAAAAGATAAAAAAGTTTATAAAGTTCATAATTCTCAAATATACGGAAGAATCAGAAAAGGTAAATTTAAAGCTGTCCATCATTGGAACTTTGTAGAACAATTAAAAGAAGATGAAGAAAGTATTAAAACTGAGTCAGGAATATATTTTAAACCAGATGTAGAGGACATAAGACTTTATGGTCGTTTAATACATCCAAGTAAAGAGTTAAAACATATACAGGGAGAAAAAATTATATTTAGTGAAAATTCAGAATATAAAATGGACATAGAAGGAGAAGAGTTAATGAGAATGAGAAATCAAGATATATTAGCTGTTTATAAAGATTAATTATGACAGACATAAAAATAGATGTTGAAGGTAAATTAGAAAAATTAATTAAAGCAGGGTTACAAGCTTATGATTTATTATTAGAAGAAGTTAAAAGACCTGTTGACCCTGACTTACCAGATGATAAGTCAAGAAATGCCATGAAAGCAAAAAAAGAATGTTTTATGGATGCTAAAGAAATACTTACTTCTATCAATAAAATTAAACAAGGATTAGACGGAGAAGAACAAACAAACGTAGAAGATGAAAAAGAAGAAGAATCTTTTAGAGCAGGCTTTTCAGAAAAGTTTGCTAAGAAATAATATTTTATTATATTTGTAAATTGGCTATGGGAGTACAAAACAAAATAGTATTAAATGATAAAAGCCAGGGAAAGACTATAGATATTTGTGGTCTTAATATTGTACTACCTAAAAAACCAAAAGCCTCTGAAATACTTTTTAATGAAAAAAGTAAAAAAGAGCAAAAGTGGGAAAGAACAGATATGCCTCTTGGGTTAGATGAAGATACTGCAAGCAAGTATCAAGATTTTATAAATCAAGAGTTTACAAGAAGATTAGAGGGTGTATGGTTTATGAATAATGGCACCCCAACTTATATAACAGGTGAACACTATTATTATTTAAATTGGTGTAAGCTTGATGTTGGTTATCCTCAGTATAGGGATAGAGACAGAAGGTTCTTTGTTTATTGGGAAGCGTGTAAAAGGGATGATAATTGTTTTGGTATGGTAATGGTAAAACACAGAAGAGAAGGAGCATCATATAAAGGAGCATCTATATTGCTTCATGAAGTTTCTTCAAGATATAATTCACATGGTGGTATTATAAGTAAAACTGGTGTTGATGCAAAATCTTTATTTACAGATAAGCTTGTTTATATGTTTAGACAGCTACCTTTCTTTTTTCAACCGATAATTGATGGTAGCGATAATCCTAAGAGCACTTTAAGTTTTAGAGCTCCAGGACAAAAGATGACTAAAAAATATAAAAAGATTGTAAAGTCACAAGCTTTAAATAGTAAAATAGATTGGAGAAATACTAAAGACAATTCTTATGACTCTGTAAAACTTGTTAGGTATCTTTGTGATGAAGCAGGTAAATGGGTAGATGCTAATGTTGAAAAAAATTGGGAAGTAGTTCGTTCTTGTTTAACATTAGGAGATAAAATAATAGGAAAATGTTTTATGCCTACTACAGTTAATGAGTTAGAAGGAGCAGGAGGAGAAAATTTTAAAAACCTTTGGTTTGATAGTAGCATTGAAGAAAAAGATGCTAATGGTAGAACAAGGTCTGGGCTGTATAGTTATTTTACTCCAGCTTATGATGGATATGAAGGTTTTATAGATGAGTATGGAATGTCTATTGTAGATACTCCAACAGAAAAACAGGCAAAATTTATAGGTAAAACTATAGGAGCTAAAGAGTTTTTACAAAACATAAGAGATTCTTATAAAAATAATACTAATAAATTGTCTGAAGAAAAAAGACAAAGACCTTTTACAGTAGAAGAAGCTTTTAGAAGTGATTCTAGTCAAAGTGTTTTTGATGTTGAAAAAATATATCAACAGATGGATTACAATGAAACTGCAGATAATGTTACCGTGAAAGGTGATTTTATATGGCAAGGAGGAATAAAAGACACTAAGGTAAAATGGATTCCTAGTTCTAAAGGCAAATGGTTAATATCATGGATACCTCCAGAACAAAGGAGAAATGCTATAGATTTAAAAGTTTCAGGTAACAATCCTGGAAACCATACTGAATTAGTAGCTGGGTGTGACCCTTACGACCATGACACAACAACTGATGGAAGACGTTCTGATGCGGCTTGTTACGTTTTTAAGAAGTTTTCTATGATGGATGATTTTTCAAATCAGTTTGTTTGTGAATATATAAATAGACCACCGAAAGCAGAAATTTTCTATGAAGACATTTTAAAAACTTGTGTTTTTTATGGATGTCAAATATTGATAGAGAACAATAAAGTAGGACTTATAAAATATTTTGAAAACAGAGGATATTATAAATATTTAATGGATAGACCAGAAAACACACATACTGATAGCAGTAGAAAACAAAAAACAAAAGGAATACCTAGTACAGGTGTTGCTGTTTTAAATGCACAAATAGAAGCTATTTCTTCTTATGTGTATGACTATATAGGAGTTAATTTAGAAACAGGAGAAATGGGAAGATGTTATTTTAATAAATTGTTAGATGATTGGAGTAGATTTGAACCAGATAACAGAACAAAATATGATGCTACTGTAGCTTCATCTTTAGCTTTACTAGGAGCACAAAAACATGTAGCGGCTAAGGTAAAAAAAGTAAAATTAAGTTTTATAAAAAAATATAATAATAAAGGATTAATTTCAAAAAGAATATAATGATAAACAAATACAACGACAACAAATTTGAAACTATAGGAGGGTACCCTACACCTATGGTAACTAACGAAGAAAAATCTTCTAATGAATATGGTCTTCAATACTTTAAAAGAATGTATCACGATTGGACAGAAAACAGTGATTTAAACTTTAGAGACAAAAGAAGAAGAATGGTTAATGCTAGAAAATATGCAGAGGGAAATCAAGATGTAGGTAAATATAAAGATTTATTAGATGTTCAAGGAGACAACTCTTATATGAATATAGACTGGACTCCTGTTAGTGTTGTTCCAAAATTTGTTGATGTTATAGTTGGAGATTTAAGTAATCAAGAATATGAAGTTAAAGCTAGTGCTATAGATAAACTTTCTCAAGATAAAAAACTTAAAGACAAAATGGCTTTAGAGTTTAAAATGCACAATAAAGATTTTTTACAAAACATACAAGCTATGTTTGGTCAAGAGATGGGAGAGATAGAAGGATTACCAGAAACTGATGAAGAATTAGAATTATACATGAAGCTTAATTATAAACAAGCTCATGAAATATCTTTAGAAGATGGTATTAAATTTGTTTTTCAACAAAATGATATGCCAGAACTAAAAAGAAGATTGTTAAGAGATTTTGTTGTAGTAGGACAATCTGCAACTAAAACAGAAATAAATCCATCTGGTGTTATAAAATTAAAATATGTAGACCCTTCTAATTTAATTACATCTTTTTCTTCTTCTCCAGATTTTAAAAACATTCAACATGCAGGAGAAGTTTACTCTGTTACTATATCTCAATTAAGAGAAATGGCTGGAGATGAATTTACAGAAGATGAATATAAATATATAGCTGAAACTTATGGTAAAAAAATGCAATCAGATGATGGTTATTTATTTGGTAGAAGTTATGGTACTGTTACAGAAGGACAATATAGTCAAGAATATGATAGATTTTCTGTAGAAATTTTAGATGCAGAATTTATTACAACTCACGAAATGAATTATGAAAAAAAATCAAATGCTCATGGAGGTTATTCTGTAAGAAAAAGAAAACAAAACTTTAAGTTACCTAAAAACTCTAAAACAAAAAGAGAACACTTAAAACAAAGAATTAAAGTTGTTTATAAAGGAAAATATATAGTAGGGGCAAATGCTATATTTAATTACAAATTAGCAGAAAACATGATGAGACCTAAATCTAATTTAGCAGAAACATCATTATCTTATATTATATATGCTCCTAATATGTATAAAATGAATAGTGTTTCTTTAGTAGAAAGAATGATTCCTTTTGCTGACCAAATACAATTAGCACATTTAAAAATGCAACATGTTTTAGCTAAAGCTAGACCAAAAGGGGCTGCTTTTGAACTAGGAGCTTTAGAAAATGTATCTAAAGGTGATGGTGGTACATTTAGTCCTTTAGAGCTACAAGAAATATATGACCAAACTGGTAATGTTTATTATAGAAGAATAGACGACAGTGGCTCTCCTACAACAGCTGTACCTGTTCAAGAATTAGAAAATGGAATAGGGCAAGATGTTAGTAGACTTATAGGAGTTTATAATCATAATTTACAAATGATTAGAGATGTAACTGGTGTTAACGAAGCTAGAGATGCTTCTAAGCCTTCTTCAGAAGCTTTAGTAGGTGTTCAGAAAATGGCTTTACTAGCTTCAAATAATGCTACTAGATTTATAAATGATGGATATTTATTTATGATTAAAAGATTAGGAGAAAGTGTAGCCATGAGATTACAAGATATTTTAAAGTATAGTAAAGATATAAAAGGTTATATAGGAGCTATAGGTGAGGCTACTTTAAAAACTATAAATTTAACTAAAGATTTATCTATGTTTGATTTTGGTATATTTTTAGAAGTTGCTCCAGATGAACAAGAAAAATCTATGTTAGAACAAAACATACAAACTTCTTTAGCTCAAAAAGAATTAAGATTAGAAGATGCTATAGCTATTCGTTCTATTAGAAATATAAAGGCAGCTAATCAAATGTTAATAATAAGAAGAAAAAAATATCAAGAAGAGCAAATGGCTATTGCACAAAGACAATCAGAAAATAATGCACAAGCACAACAACAGTCTGCTGCTATGGCTGCTCAAATGAAACAACAAGAAGTTCAGTCAAAAGCTCAAATGACTCAAATAGAAGAACAGTCTAAAGCTCAAGCTCAAATGGAGTTATTAAAATTAGAATATGATTTAAAAAATAAATTTGAAGAACAAAATCATATAAGAAAAATGAAAGAGTTAGAGATAACAAGTCAAGGAAAATCAAACGCAACTAAAGCTATAGGTGATGTTAGAAAAGAATCTATAGCTAAAAGTGCACATTTCCAATCAAGAATGATAGAGCAAAGAAAAGGGCAAGCAGGAGTTATTGAAGATGTTGAAGCAGAAGAAGGTTTACAAAATATATAATTTTTAATAAAAAATAAATAAAAACTATTATTTAAAATAAAAAAAAATTATATTTGCAAAAAATAAAGTCTAATTTAATTTAATATAATATGGTAAAAGATGATATAGGAGGTTTAATAGCAGAAGGACTAGGTGGTGAAATAGTTCAACCACAATCAGGTCCTGAAGTTATAGACATGACGACTCCAAACACAGAAAATAAACAAGAAACTTCCACTCAAGAGGTTTCTAATGAAAAACCTCAAGAGGAGATTCAAGAGGTAAAACAAGAAACTTCTGTAGAAAATAAAGAACCAAGTGTTCCTACTTTTACAGAACAAGAGGAAAATAAACCAATAGAAGAAGAAACCCCTAAACAAGAAGAAAATTTACAAAATGACAGTTCTTTTCTTAATGAAATTAATGACAGTTTTGAAACTGACTTTGGTTCTGTTGCTGAACTTAAAGAAGCAATTAATGAACTTATTAGTCAGGAAGACTCAGAACCTGAAATTCAATATGCTAACGAGCAGGTAGCCAATATTGATAAATTTGTTAGAGAAACAGGTAGAAATGTATCTGATTATCTAAGAACTCAGACTGCTGATTATTCAAAACTTTCAGATGAGCAAATAGTTAAGGAATACTTAAAAGTAAGTAATCCTGAACTTACTAGTAAAGAGATAGACGTTTACTATAATGCAAATTATAGTGCTGAGAAATCAGAAAATGGTGAACCGACTTTAAGTCAGATTCAACTAAAAAAAGACGCATCTACTGCTAGAAAAGAATTGACGAAGGTTCAAGATTCATATAAAATGCCTATGCAAGAAAATGATTCTGAATATTCACAAGAAGAACTTGAAGCTATACAAAGTGAATGGTTAAACAGTATGGAAGATGAAGTTAACTCTGTTGATTCTGTATCTTTTGATATAAACGACAATGAAACTTTTGATTTCAAATTAACTGATGAGCATAAACAAAAATTAGCTGAAAGCAACGCTGGAATAGACAATTATTTTGATAGGTATATTGATGAATCAGGAAATTGGGATTTTGATAAATTAAACATGGATATGTTTATTCGTGATAATTTTGAAGACATTGTTAGAAGTGTGGCAAATCAATATCGTTCTAAAGGTACCGAGCAGGTAATAAATGATATTAAAAATCCATCTTTTGATAAAGACCAAACACCTACAGGAACTGGTAAAAAGTCAATACTTGAACAAGTCTCAGATAAAATTTTAGGAGACGGAAACTCATTTTGGCAAAGATAAAATAAGTTTTAATTTAAAAATTAATAAAAATGGCTACAGTTTCAACAGCTAGTGGAATGACATTATCACCTACAGCGGTGATGACTGCCACTAATGAAAATTATGTAAGTGCCTTGACTGCAACGTCAGGACAGTTACACAAAAGAGATGTTTCAGAAAAGCTTGTTAAAAGGTATGGTGACCAGGGTATTACTGGTTTACTAGAGTTAATGGGTGCGAAAGCTCCATGTACTCAAACTACTTTTGAACACTATGAAGAAACATTTAGACACAATGACGTAGTAGTTCAGTTTGATACTGCATCTCAAGTAGAAGCAGGTGATACAGTTACAACTACTATGACGGTTCAAAATGCCTCTAAGCATGATTCTAAGAATCCTGTTAGAGTAGGAGATATTCTTCTTTTTGCAGACGGAACATTAGTTTACGTTCAAACTATTACTACTACGCATGTATTTGAAGTTTTCCCAGTTACTTCTAGTGGTTGGGTAACAGCACATAATGCGTCACAAGATTACACAGCAGCTATTGTTGGTAACGCTTTCCCAGAAGGTTCTGCACAACCAGAAGGGTTAACTCCAAGGATTCATGAATATTCTAACAAAGTTATGATTATGAAAGAAACTTTTGAGGTTACTGGTTCAGAAGCTACTAACGTAGTTTATGTAAAAGTAAATAGTCCTGAATTTGGTTCTGGATATTTATGGTATTTAAAAGGTGAAGCAGATACTCATGCAAGATTTATGGATTATTCTGAAATCATGATGATTATCGGAGAACAAGTTTCTAACACAGCTTTAGCTGCTTCAGGAAACTCTGTTTCTTTAGACGGAAGTTCTTATACTCTTGAAACTTTAAGAGGTACAGAAGGTCTTATTCCTTTTATTTCTAACAAAGGTCAATCAATGGATTTAGGTTCTGCTTCAATTACAATGGCTGACTTTGACGCTATCGTTAAATCTTTAGATAAGCATAGAGGTGCTAAAGAGTATGCTCTTTACGCTGGTATTAACTTATCATTAGACATAGACGATTTACTTGCTGCACAAGGAGCTTACGCTGCAGGTGGAGCTAATTATGGAACATTCCAAAACAATAAAGACATGGCTATGAACCTTGGCTTTAACTCTTTCACAAGAGGTGGATATACTTTCCATAAAAAAACATATGACTTGTTTAACCATCCTAAATTATTAGGTGCTACTAACTCTAATTTCCCTGGTTATGGTATCTGTATCCCTATGGATACTCAAAAAGATGCTAAATCTGGAGAAAGAATTCCTTCATTGAGAATTAGATTTAAAGCAGCTAACGGTTATTCAAGAGATATGGAACACTGGTTAACAGGTTCAGCGGTTCTTAAAAACAAAACTAACACTGAGGACGTTTTAAAATGTCACTACAGAACGGAAAGAGGTTTTGAAGGATTTGCAGCTAACAGATACATGTTAATCAAAAAGTCTTAATGTTTAATTTTAAA
>CERO01012992.1_pt1 | contig 13786 bp, 3 predicted proteins | sample 530851 | NCBI WGS metagenome assembly CERO01 (sample SAMEA2621033, study PRJEB7988) | marine metagenome | biome: marine biome (ENVO:00000447); feature: surface water layer (ENVO:00002042); material: "saline water (ENVO:00002010), including plankton (ENVO:xxxxxxxx)" | depth 5 m
CGTTTGTCTTTTATTATCAATAAATGCTAAAAGATTAATCAATGTATCTTGATCAAACGTAGCCATATTATAAAACTTATCAAAAGCTGCTAATCCAAACACTAAGTTTTCCTCATCAGGAGTAAGCACTGCGGGGATTTCTTGATTGAATTTATCAAAAGCTTTCTGAGCTTTGTCATTTAACTTATCAAAGTTTATAATTTTTGTTGATACATCTTTACCGTTTTCGTCTTTTATTATAACTTCTTCAACAACATAATACCTCTTAGCTATTTCTGCTGTTTTGTTAGCTCGTGCTACAGGGTCTTTAATTCTTTGTGCTTGAATTATTTCGTTAGAAGCACCAAAAAACTTCTGACCTTCAGGACTAAGCTGTAACTTTCCTTTCAAGACTTTAGCTTTGCTTATTCTACCAAACTTAGCAAGGTTGTTTACTCTCTTGGCAATAGAGTTAATGGTTTTTACTCTACGCTCTTCAAGAACTCTATCTATAATTTCAATCGCTTTATTTAATCTTGCTTTATAATTGGTTTCATTTATATTTTCAGCAAGCTTCAACACCTTCTGTAAGTCTCCCTTTCTGTAAGCTTCCTTAGGGAAGTTGTTGTAGATAAAAGACTTCAATTGAGATATGCTATCTTTAGCTTGCTTCAAAGAAGCTTTACCTCTACGCAATCCTTTATTTACACTGTGGATTTGTTGATTTATACTTGTGCCACTTTTACTATTAAAGGCTTTGTCTAACTGTACTTGCAAAGCTTCCTGAACATCTAGAGATATAAACTCATATAAAGGGTCATCCTTTAAAAATATTTGCGCCGAAGTTCTTACGATTGACATTTTAGATTTATCATCAGCAGATAAAGAGTCTAATCTTTGTCCAATCCTAGTTAGCATTTTAATCCCTTCTTTCATACCTCCCGGTACGTTGCCAAATATTTCAGGTACAGTATCAAACTTAGCATTGAACTGTGACAGCACATCACTATCCACCTGCATCATCTCTTTTATGTCAGCAGCTTTCAAAGAAGAATATTCACTTTTTAAATATTCTTTTATCTCATTATTTGTGTAGCCCATTTGTCTACCTTGCTCCACCATTTGCTGTGGAACACCTTGCAGCTTCATGCGAGCAAGAGGCGCTCTCTTTGGAGCTTTTATATCTTGCTTGCCGAACACCTGACCCGACAACATATCTGTTAACACAGCGCCTACAAATTGGTCTAAACTTAGGTTTTGAACTTCGCTTACAGGAATGCCCATCAAAGACCCATAAGTATTTTTAAAATACTCATACATAGACTTTAACCACGACATAAATCTTTGCTTGAGGCTTTGATTAGCAATGCCTTCTCCCTTGTCACCAATTAATGTAGCAAGGGTTTCAATAGCCGCCGCCTTTTCAGCCTCGGCTTTAGTAGCGTATATTCCTTCAAACTCTTTTAAATTCTTTTCGTATAGCGGATGTTCTGTTGCAAGTTCTAAACCTACCGCAAGCTTTTGCTTACCTTCTTCTGTAGTCTCTAACAAATCTAAAGCTACGTGGCCATACTCATGTATTTGAGTATTGAAAAGAGACGAGAGGCTATTGTGAGCAGCAGGGTTTATATATATGGTGTTCTCATCTATAGATATACCATACAACACTTGACCGTCTTTTTGTCTTTTTCTTATATCGGGTCTTTCCATTACCGCATCGAAAGCTTCCTGTGTCATATTAAAATCTACATTAGGAAATGCCTGTTGTAATTTCTCATTAAGTTTGTTAGCTTGGTCTATAGCAGTTTCTGCTTTTGTAGTTCCTGTTTTTTTAATCTCAGGGTTTTTTATAACATACTGCTCGTGAATAAAGTTTCCTTTAAATGTTTTAGCTTCTCTCGTTATAAGCTTTACAACATCAGCATCTGATGCCATAATTTGTTTTTCTTCTTCAAGGCTGTACTTAGGAAGGCTTTTGTCTTTTTGATCTACCTTCACAACTTCTACCGTAGTTCCTTTTGGTAGAGTAAATTCTATAATCTCTCCACCCCTTGCATACTCCTCTGCAATTTGTGGTTCTAATGTAACAAATGGATCGGTAATATTAGGGTGTCTAGTTATCTTTTTACCTTCAGGAGATATTTTACCCACAGACCCTTTAAGCATTTTTGTTTCTTGGTTTAATGTTGTTTTACCTTCCTGCAAACCACGAATTTGACTTTCATCTTTGTTGACAGGAGCATAGTCTGCTTCTGATTTAAACAAAGGAACTTTACTCTTTAATCTTTCTTTCATCTGAGGAGTAAACTCTATAGTAGGTAAAGACCTGTCAGCCGGGCCTCCAAACTCTAAATCTAAACGAATGTTTTCAAGGTTAAAGTCTTCTTTTGTAAGTTTTGCAGATTTGTCAAACCTTTTAGCTTCAATCAACATTTGTTTGGGAAAAATGTTATCATACTTGCTGTGGTCTTTTAATGACACCGATTGTTGGGCCATTGCTCCTGACCCCATGGATACTTTGTCAAACCCCATGTCTGCGGCCATCTTAAACATTCGTCTCAATGTAAGTCCTAACCAAGCATCTTTTTTCATGTATGGCATATCCTCAACTTCAGCACCATATTCTATTTTAGCTCTATCCCAATCTGATTGAAGTTCATCAATAACTAAAACCTTTTCTCTTTTTTTATTAATTCTTGTTGTAAATCGTGCATGAGCTAAAACATTATTGTGACTCCAATGATTACCTAAATCTTTTGCCGGATAATTATAATCTTTGTTAGCAGTAGGAGGTAAAATAAGAAGCACTTCTTTATAATCTTGATAACCATCTACAGTCCAATATTTATATACAGTTTTGCCTTTGGTTAAATCATCATAAGATTGTTGCGCTTTATCTGTAGCCGCCGTTAATCCTGAAGCTACACCTAAACTGAAGGTTACACCACGATTATCAGTCAGATAAACTCTGTAAGGATATTGAGATATTGTATAGTCAAAATCAGCTTTAGATGCGCTTATTGTTCGAGTTCCATCTTCTCTAAGAAAAATTTTTTCTCTAAGTAAATTAACATTTTCATCGAATGAAGCTTTATACCCTTCAAAATCCATAAAAGCATCCATCACTGTATAAGTTCCATCAGGAGTTTTTGCTTGCTTGATGGTATTAAAAACCCAATCCTTTTCATTTAACATTGCCTCTACTGTCATTACTCTTTCGGCATACTCTGATGCTGTAAATAAATGAGCTTCTAAAGGCACATCTTTCATGAACTTGCCTGTTTCCCTAGATTGTTTTTTAGATAACCTTTTATCGCTTGTAATTGCTTTTAATAAATTTTTTAAAATTCCTTTTGAAGTTACTTGAAACCCTAACATAGTAGCCGAGCCTTTCTCACCCAATCCTACAATTTGTTTAATAGGATCACCTCCCGCAAACTTTGAATCATAAAACTTAGTAGATTTAAAAAAGTAATTGTTTTTGCCGATGTGTTCCTTTCTTACTTTATCAAGTCTTTTTCTTATTTCTTTAATTTCTTTTTTGTCGGTTTCAAACTCATAGAAGTCAGTGTCCTTATTCACATTGGGGTCAGTAAAAAAGTCAGCTATAACATAAGACCTAAGTTGAGCCTGCTTATAAAACAACTCATTTATGGATTGAGATAACTCCAAAGTACTAATATCTCCTCGGCGATATTTCTCTATATTTTCTTTTAAAAGCTGTGCAGATGACAATACATCTGTATCAGATTTTGTTATTACTGAATAAAAGAACTTAAATTCTCTTGCTCTTCTTTGAGCAAGGCCAACATTATTAGAAAGTTTAAAATCTTTAGAGCCACTTTCGTACATCTCTTTAAATTCTTTTACAAGAGCATTATACATCTGTCTTATTTCTTCACTAGAATTAAAATAATTTCCCTCAGAAGTATCATCAAGTAAAGTTTGTAAAGATTTTTCTAGAGCATCTAAAGAATTATCTAAAGGTTCAGTGTATTGTTTTAATAAGGAATTGACGTTTTCTACTTGCTCTTCAAACTTGCTTTTTGCAATCTCTTGTGATGTTTTGTCTTTCTCTAAAAAATCATATGACTCATTATAAATCGCAGAGCTTGTAGGTAATGGTTTAAATTTTAACTTAATATCTTGCGTGGCATCTTTGATTATTTCCTGTATAACTAAAGAATTATCACGTATATATTCTTCTACTACAGCTTTAGGTATAGATTTCTTCTTGCTATTTTCAATATATGTATTTAAAAAATCCAACAAACCTATCTCATCTATTTCTCTTTGTGTCCCCTTTCCTCCTTTTTCTGCAATCTGTTTAACCCATGCTTGAGGAGTCATAGGGTTATCAGGTAGTTGTTCAAGTCCACTTAGTGCATTAGATGCTACAGGAGAATCTGCTAATACACCTTCTCTAAAATAAATGGGCCTACCATTTATATCTTTGGCTTCAAAAGCATCCGCTTCTAAAGAAGTAGCATAGCTATCTTTATTTACTTTGGCATATACTAAACCACCTATTTGTATTACCTCGTCTGCTGAAAGCAAAGGCCTGCCGTTGGCGCGATCATAGAAGTATGAAAATCTCTGAGGATTAAAACCTACCTGCACCCAATCAGGATTGTTAACAATAGTTTGAACCAAGCCTTTAGCTGTTTCTGCTTTTTGTGTGGGAGACCCACCTAAACTAACCCAAGTGCCTAGCATTTTTGCAAAAGGAGACTTGGATTGCTTTTTCCTAGCAACAGCCAATGCTTTTTTAGGATTCGAGCTGAACTTAACATCTTTTATATACGCTACATTTGTATAGGAAGTAGGCGCTCCGTCTCCCTCATGCACAGTAACCACCCATACATTGTGGTTCGTGTAAGCAGGTATATCCAATCTTAATCCTACAAAGTCTCCATCTTTTGTTTCAGCAAATATTTTAGGAATTTTATTTTTAGATAAAGCAAACTCTATCTCTTCTCTTGTAGCCGGCTCGTAGTATTTATCTATTGTAGAAATTGGTCTTTCTCTTTTTTGAATTTCAATAAACTCATCATAAGTAATATTGCCTTGATAATACTGCTCTGCCGCTGCTGCCAACACAGGAGATTGGTCTTGTAAAACATTTTCCCCTACTTTGGATTTAACCCACTGAATAGGCATTTGAATATTAGAATTAGACTCAGGAGAATAAGGTTGTTGAGTAGGGTTGGTAAACTGAGCATCAAATCCTATTTGGTCAGGAGTCATGTCATCTTTAGACTTCTGCCTAAACATTGGTTTTCTTTTAGGCTCTGCTTTTTCTTTAGCCTGTAATATCTCGTCTAATGTAATATCCAAAAATGACCTCGGCCCTGCAAGCTGAAGACCTGATCCTTCTACACTAAACTCTACTCCATCTATTATAAAATTAAAATTAGTTCCATCATAAGCAGGTTTGTTACCTTTTCCACCACCCATACTTACATTTAACCCCAACTCGACAGTTAAAAAATCCATCATGTCTATAACAGCTTCTTTTAGTGTTCGGTTTTGAGGACTGTTTATTTCTTCTTTAAACTTTAGTTTTATTTCTTTTGTTACTTGTTTAGGTTTTGTGCTTTTGGGTTCTGCTTTCTTAGGTTCCGCTTTAGCTACAGGTTTCTTAGGTTCTGCTTTCTTATCAGCTTTAGGTTTCTTAGTAGGCTCTCCTGTTGCTTCTTTTTCTTTTTCAAACTCTTCTATCACCTCATCAATAATAGATGTTTCTATAGACCCAATCTCTGCCATTTGCTCTTCTATAGCAAGGTCAATAGCAATCTCTTCATCCATTATAGTAATAGTAGTGGCGGCTTCACCTGCTTGAACTTGTTCATTAGTTTGAGGTACACGTAGTTTAGCTCCAACCACTTTGCCTTCCTTGCCAAATTTCTTTTGAGCTGCTTTTGTTTTAGTTTTTGCAGTAGCTTGTTTAGTGCCTTCGAAAGCTGCTAGTTCTTCTTGTAACTCTGCCTCTAATCTTTGCTCTGCTTCTTTACCCAACCTATCAATTGCAGCTTTTGTTTTGTTTTGCTCTTCTCTGATACGAGTTTTTAATTCTGACTTAGATATAGGTTGAGCTTGTTCTTTGCTCGCTAAAACACTCAATGTTTTTTTCTTATCTCTAAGCTTGGCTACTTCTCTGTTTTTTATCTTAGCCTTCTCAACTTTTAAGTCTTTTGCTTTCTTGGCTTCAAGCTGCTTTTTTTTCTTTGCTATAGCAGCTTTAGTTTTGGACTCAATATTTTGTTGCTGAGATTCTACTTCAGTTAAAGTTTCTACAAGCTCTAGTTCGCTAAGATTTTTTACTCCTAATGGTGTAGATGTAGTGCGTTGGTCACCTTTAAAATCTTGTAATACCAACTCCCCATCTACTTCTTCTATAACCGTTACTTGATTGGAAGGTTTTCCTTCAACTTGGACTTGTCTGTTGAAGAGTCTACCTTTAGGGGTCTTTTTGGTTTTTCTTTCGACAATCGTTGTCTTACGCGTTGGAGCAACTCTAGTTGTTCCTGTTTTGGATACTTTGCGAGTTTCAGTTTGTGTAAGGTTTTCATAAGCTTCTAGTTCTGTGATTTGTTCTTCAACCAAATCTGTTAATATATCTTTTTCTTCTTGCGAAAGTTTTTCGTCTTGTTCAATTTCAGAAAGAGTTTCGTATCCCTCATTTATCGCCGCTTCCATTTCTACATCGTTAACACTTTCTTGTGCTTTGACTTTGTTTGAAGCAATTGTAAACTTACTGTCAGGTTTAGAATATCTATTGATAGCAGTAGACTCAGGGAACTGTTGTTCGTAAAGTTTCTTAAACTCCCCTTCTATATATGTTTTAAGTTCTTCATTTATCTCCTTCTCCCTAGACTGAACTTCGCCCTCTTGACCCTCATCTTGTTGGTCTTGGAGGTCTTGCGCTTGGGCAGCTCCTCGTACTTGACCGGGTACTCCTCCTGCCATTTGCGAAACAACTCCGGGTTGTTCTTGGCTAGGTGCTTCCATTGTGCTTGACTTTTGATCGGCATCTATATTTAATTTATTATTGAACAATTGATTTACTTCGTCCGAAACTACTGACCCTGAAAAATCAGACTTTATTAAAGTAGCTATCGAAGAAGCCTCTATGAAATCTTTAAATTCTTGCTCCGTAACTATTTTGCCATCGATGACATAATTAGTATCCAAAGGCTGTGTATCTATATCTACAGAAACATCTGCAGGAGCCATGTCTCCTGTAGTTACTATAGCAGCTATTTCTTTATTTATTTGAGCAATCTTAGCAGAATAAACGTTTTTATCCATATTGCTTAACTGCTCTCTAGCAGACACCAAATTAAAAAGCCTTTTCTTTACATCTGTATTTTTAGGGTCTAAGTTTTTAGCTTCTTTATAATAAGAGTCTACAGTTTTTTTAACACCTATATTGTGTTGTATTCTTTGGTTTTGCTCGCTGCTTATTTGACCGTCTTTTTCCATATTGCTAGACCAATTAGTTAGGTCTTCTAGACTATGGGTGTCAGTCATCATATTGTCTAAGTACTGCAGGTTGTCTGCAAGTTTTTGTTTTTCTTTTTTAGCAGATTTAAAAAAGTAACTATTAGCTAGTTGACTTCCCATTCTTTGTTTTAACCCTACAACCCCCTCAAGCAACACTTCTTTACCCTCAAATTTCTGTCCCGATAAACCCATAGCTAATGCTTCTCCACCGGACTCTGCACCTGCGCCAAACACTAATTGGTTTTTTACAAATGTATTTACTTTATCAGTAGCAGTTCTATTTATTACTTTACCTCCTCTAAAAAATTGCCCTGTTAAAGACGAAGCAAGCATATCTACTGCCGCAATAGCTGCCCCTCTTCTATATCCTCGCGCAGCACCTGCTTCCCAAACATCTAAATTCTGCAACATTTCTTGAGCTTGTTGGGGATCTAGTGGATCATAACCAAATTCCCTACCTACTTCAAGTATGGAGTTCCCTAGTTCAAGGGCGCCAAAGGATAATGCTACACCTGTATTCCCTCCATACACTAAACCTGTTATAGTAGCAGGAACAGCACCTGCACCTAATGTAAAAGCGCCGCCTAAACTAGCGCCTGTTAAACCTCCGAGTCCTATTGTATAAGGAATAATATCATTACCTACCGGTAATAGTTGAGCAAAAGTACTTGCTAATAAAGCCGGCAACAATTCTATAGGGTCACTAGCAAGAGCAGCAACAGTTTCTGACACGTTCGTAGCTTGGCCAAGTCTAAACATAGCTTCTCCCGTTCCAATCTCTTCAGCTCTTTTAAGAAATTTATTTAATTTAATTGCTGCTTTTTTTAAATCTTGTTTTTCTGCACCCTCAAATTTAAACTCTCCTAATAAAGGATCGCTAGGCATAGCAAGTTTAACCAAGCTAGTTATAGCATGGCCATTATTATAAGATTTTTCTATCTCATCAAAAAGCGTGGTAAACTGACTGTTAAATTCTTCTACCATGCCTTTTTGAAATTGCATATCTAAATAAGTATCAGCTTCTAAATATGCATCTGCTGCAACTTGAGAATTTTTTTTTGCCGCCTCTGCAGCTTTGTATAAATTAAAAAACCTCTCTTTTTCGTAAGGCGTAAACTCGCTAATCATTTCAGGAGTTACTTGGTTGTATTGAACACCAAACAAACCTAAACTTTCTTTGTTTATAATTTCTGCTTGGTTTTTTAAATTTGCATTTGCGGTAGCTGCAATATTTCTTTGGTCTTTTATTTTAGCCGCCGCTAACATATCAAACTCTTTATATGCATCTTCTAACTCAGTGTCAAAAAAGTTAATACCTAAAACTTCTCTAGACTTATCAAAGTCAGCCTCTAAATCTTCTTTTACTTTGTCTAAGTCCGGTCTTGGTACATATATGGTTTCGCCATCCTGTTCTTTTTTTATGAATAACTCAGGGTGTTTAAGGTAATCTTTCTCACCATACTTTAAAATACTTTGACCTAAGTCTACCCTTTCTATTTTTTCAATAAGCTTTAGCTTGTCATCTATATCGTTTTGATATTGTTGAGCTGAAAGAATAGCATTTCCATTTAACCCACGCCTATCCATAACTTCAACAAAATCTTTTTCTGCTTGTGTTGCTGCTTCGTCTAAAGGTTGGTATTCAGGCCCAAAAGCATTATCATTAATAAAAGACTTTAGTTTTCTTAACTCTTCTATACTGCCACTTTTAGTAATAGGTTGAAGGTCAATATTAATTGAAGCTACACCATCTGTTGTTTTAATATCAACAGCATCACCCATACCCGATTGAGTAGCAATCAAATTGTATTTGCCAAACTTGTTATTAAAATCTCTTTGAAAAGACTCTTCGTCTTTAGCAATATCACTAAGGGTTAAGTCTGCAATTTCTGCTTTGAAATTTATATTTTCTTTTAGTTGATCTTTCTTAGATTTTTTTAAATCTTTTTTTTGAGTTTGATATTGAGAAAACAACTCTTCTTCACGCTCTTCTTCCGCTACAACTTTTTCCCCTAAATCTTTAGCCATTTCAGTGCTTTGCACACCTCTTTCAGCATAAGGAAGTTCTTTCATTCCCTTTGAAATAGCAGTTAGCTCTTCTAAAGATTGAGGAGTTTCAGGTTCTGTTTCTTGGTCTTGAACTTGTAGTTCTTCCAAGTTTACCTCAGGAATGTCAGATTGTGGTTGCTCCGAAGAACCATCTGCCAATACAGATTCCGTACCTTTTTTTTTTACAGGAATGCCGCCATAACTTTTTACTAGCTCGTCAATGTCATTTTTAAATTCATCATCTTGCATTCTAACTTGGAAATCTTCCACAGTTATAAAATTAGCAAACTCGCCTTCTTCTTTTTCATTTAAAAAGTTATATACTACTTCTAATTCCTCTTCCATAAAGTTGGTTTTATTTGAGTGTAATTATGCCCATCTTGGCATTATAAGCAAGCCTTCTAATTTCTTTATTATCAACAGGATTACCCGCTATTTTCTGATTGTAAATATACTCTAATATTTGATCAAATGTTTTTCTTTTTGACTTATCCTTTTCAGAACCTAAATCTCCCATATTGCTAAGTCGTATATTTACTGTGTTGTCGTTGCTATCTTGATAGCTAATCATTAAACCATTAGTAAGTGCCTTATTTGCTTTTACAATAACTTGATTTTGCCTTCCAAACTCACCTGCATTAATAACGTTTACATATTCTTCATATCCACCTTCATCAAATCTCTCTTTAACTTTATCAGTTAAATTGTAATCGACTACTGAATAACTTTTTGGTTTTTTGGTTTTTGGATCTATGACAGTAAATAAGCTTTTATAGTCTTTTTGTGGTGACACGTTTGCAACGTTAGGGTTGACAACATTACCTATCCCTGCAAGCGTTGGAGCCGTAACAGATTCAAATGTAGTATTACCAATAACCTGTGGCAATAATCTAGTAATGTCAAACTTGGGAGAGAATGTAGCACCTAAACTAGCAACCCAATCTTTTTTGTTTTTATTGCCAAACGAATAAGTTTTTATGTCTTCTTTACTAAGCTCTCTTTGTCCCGTAGTAGAGTTATATACATAATCCTGTACGCCTAATATTAAACCATCTTTATTTCTTCCTTTATAGTTTATTTTTTTGTTAGGCAAATAAGAACTTAATTGAGCTAAAGCACCCGATATTTCATCTTCGTTTTTGCCATCATAAAGTTTTCCCATTTGATCTACAATAACAGATGCTAGATTATAATCATTTTCTAACCTTGCTCCGCTTGCATTAAATTTATTGGAACTAGCAGCCGTGTTAATGTCATCAAGTTGCGCTCTCATTAAAACTCTAATACTATCTTCAAAAGCTTTGTCTTGTGTTGGATTAAACACAGGCATTGGTGGTTGAGCATCATTTAATAATATTAAATGTTCATTGCCTTTTTTATTAGCCTCTTCTGCGTTAAAAGTAGGTTTAAAAGGTTTGCCGTTTGGAGCCACCCCTAAATTTTCAGTAAGATAACTTAACATCCAAGTAGGGCGTTCTTTATATGCATCGATCATTTGCTGTTCATAATTGGTGTATCTATCGTCTTCTAAGGCTTGAATAAAACCCTCACGCGTATCTACCTTGTCACCGGCAATAACCCTTGCAAGTTCTCCTAATTTATCTACATCGCCCGATACTTGTTTGTTGGCATCCCAATAATCATACCTTGCATTTATTCGTGTTGCTAACACATTCATACTTAAAAAATCATCAGGATTATCTACTATATCATTAGTATATGGATTGGTTTGTTTATTATATGGTTTACTTGGGTCAGCAAGTTGTTTTTTAGCGAAATTCACACTATAGTCATATGGATTAACAACAGCTTTATATTTTAAAAAGTTAGTAAAACCTTCAGTTTGTTCCATCAACCATCTTTCTGTTTCTTGGTTTTTACCTTCTTTAGTCCTTTGGTTTACATCCTCAAACTGTTTGTTGTAATCATTGGTTAAAAGGTTGGAGTAATTGTTAACGCCACTTTGCAATCTTTGACGTTTCATTACGTAATCATTATAAGATATGCGTTGATTTTTAAATAATTTATTTAAACCATTCATTGCTTCCATTGTGGTCATACCCAATTCAGTGGCTGCACCTTGCATATCTTGGTCAGGAGAAGCTAACTTTTCTACAGTTTCAGTAAAGTCAAGAGTTTTTTGGTCTAACTCTTTTTTGTTTTTGTCAATGAGTTTTTGTTTTGTATCAATAGCAGTAGTTACCTGCTTTGCAATCTCATTCCAATTTACATATTCGTATTGCCCTTTCGCAGCAAAATCAAAAGCTCCACCTGCCATAGTTGTTAGTTTGTATATATTTCTTTTCTTAAAATATCAATTTCATTTGGCTCAAAATTAGAGTAAATAAAATCTTCTACTTCTAAATCACTTAATGAACCTTGCATTATCTGCTCATATTTAGATTTAAATGTAGGGTTAGAGGCAATTTTAGAGGATATTATTTTTGCTGTTTGCGAATCTTTTAAACCTCCTTCTATATCTTGGAAGTATTTTGAAAAACTATATTCACCTTTTTCCAATCCTTGTTTTTGGCCGGCGCGGTCTAACTGTTTTTGAAACCTTTTTGTTTTTCTATTCATTTTGCCGCTTGTGCCATAATCATCAATTAATCCTACTCCCGCTGAAGCCATATCAGCTACTCCTTTTACCCCCTGCTCTAAAGCCTCACTTGCTAGTCCCTCATAATTAGAGGCCTCTTGAAACTGTCGTGAAGCAAGACCAATTTCCAAATCTCTTTCAAATTGGTTTCTTTGTTGACGTTCTTGAGCTTTTAGTTTTTCAATATCCAACATCTCCTTTGCTTGCTTATCTTGAATATCTAAAGTCGCAGTATTAAGACCGGCTTGAACAGCACCAATACGCGCTATACCTCTGTCGCTTTCTGTAAGCGCACGAGTAGCATCTGCACTTGCAGCAATTACATTGTCATATGCGCGGTCATAACCCCTAGTATCAAGAGCCATTGTAGAATACTCTAGCTTTTCATTTTGTTTTTTAGCAGCTTCAATGTTAGCTAATGCCATAGTTTCGGCTTCCCGAGACTTTCTTTTAAAATTTCCACGTTGAATAAAAGACATTCCTGCTTGAGTAGCACTAATAAGTAAAGGAGCAACAGCTAAAAAAGTGGGCATAATACATTGATTTTAATTACAAATATAACAATTTTTAAGGATAGCTTTTCATGACATCTGATTCTACATTAAAAAGCTCTACAGCACTAGTGCTGTTGTTGGTTAAAGTAAACTCACAATAGTGTCCTAATAAGCCATAAGACTCTGCTGTATTGTTTTTTATGTACAAAGTAAAACTTACTGCTAAAGGTACTGATCCACCGGCTGTGTCTATAGTAATAGATGAACTTGTAAAGGCAGTCACCACTCCTCTAAAAACAGGGTTAGCGCCTACCATTTGATAAATGCTATCGTTAATACTAATCATACTTCCAACGTCTACATTTTGTCCCGCCATGCCACTTGCGCCAAAATTAATAATGTAAATACCACCACCTGAGTTAGTAATCGTAGTACAATCGCCAACGCCATTTACTGAACGCAAAGCATATTGAGAAGCAGCCGCAGGAGATACAGTGTTATATCTAATAAACCCAAACCAATTTGCTTCTTTTTTTTCTAAAAATGAAACATCAATGCTTCCCGATTGTAAATCAGTGGTAAACACTGCGCCCCAAGCATCATCACTTTCTATTCCAATAGTTTTAAAAATCTTAGTTTGAATAGGAGCTTGATTAAACACTGAAGTTATACTTGAACCTACACTGCCGTCACCATAGTAATTGTTTCGCAAAGCATTGGTGTTGTGTCGATATAAATTACCATTCTTAAACGTATAAAAATAGTTGTTCATACCGATCATGTATTCAGGTATGTAAGAATAAAAAGATGGCCATCCTGTAGCCCCTTCACTATATGTTAAAGTATATTCAGCCATTTTAACAATTTCCTAAATTAATAATTATACTATTAGTATCAATTTGAAACCACTTATTAACACCGCCCTCGTTGTAATGATAATAACCTGCTCCTTTTCCCGGAGCATTTGCTAATCTTATCTCGGCATTTGCATCTGCAAACACCCAATCGTATTGTTGTATGTTTGTAGCTGTGCCATTTACAGGCCCTAAATAATAAGTGTCAGTAAGAGCTAAAGCACAAGCAGCAATAGAACTAGCTGCTAAATCTGAAGCTGAAAAACCTGTCAACGCTTGAGGACAATCTACTTCAAAGCTCCATG
>CERO01003329.1_pt1 | contig 13564 bp, 17 predicted proteins | sample 530851 | NCBI WGS metagenome assembly CERO01 (sample SAMEA2621033, study PRJEB7988) | marine metagenome | biome: marine biome (ENVO:00000447); feature: surface water layer (ENVO:00002042); material: "saline water (ENVO:00002010), including plankton (ENVO:xxxxxxxx)" | depth 5 m
ATGGCAAGAGGAATTAGAGATATCGAAGAATGTTTTGACTTGCTTAGAAAAGCAAAAGAAATATTTTCTGATTTAAGTGGAGATAGTATGGTAGACAGAAGTAGAATGAGTCGCTGGTGTGCCAGAGTAGATAAATTAATATATGAAATAGAGGAAGAAGAATGATTGAAGCAATATTAATGTTAATGCTTGTGATTGCATCAGCTGGAGTTTTTGTAATGTGTGTAGTAGAAATCATAATTACAATAAAAGATAAAATGAATGAGAAAAGAATGAGACACAGAAGGGCTAATAAAAAATAATAAATATATGTTGATAGTAACAATCTATCATTAATATATTAACTATATTACCAAAGGGGGAAATATGAGTGATAAAAAAACAATATGCATAACAAACGTTGACGATAAATCTTGGAAAAAGTTTAGAGGCAATGCACTTATGAATGGCTGGGGTTCTGGCTCTGAGTGGTTAAGGCATTTGATTAAAAAATATGGAAACGGAGAAATAAGTGAATCAAAATAGTCCAGTTGACATAGAGGCTATCTACAACAACTACCTAGATAAAAAACAAGAAGAAAACTACATAGAAAGATACGAGAATAGAGAACATTTCTATCATGCTAGTGGTGCGGGTTCTTGTTCTAGGAAATTATACTTTGAATCTGTAATTCAAGCAGAGGCAACTGAAGATATGGATGATGGAACGAAAAGATTGCTTAGACTTGGAAACGTTGTACACAATGATATACAACACTCTCTAGAGATATATAATAGAGATATATATAATAGAGATAAAGAAAAAGAAAATAAAGAAAAAGAAAGTTTTGTTTTTCACACAGAAGGAGAGATACTCATAGAAGAATTAAACGTTCGAGGCTTTTATGATATCGTAGCTGAAAAGAAAGACAAAGAAGTATATCTGTTTGACATAAAAACTTGTAATGATTGGTCTTGGAAGATGAAGTTTGGTAGAAAACCATCTTTTAATCCTTCCATTCACTATGAATTACAACTAGGGACATATGGATATGCTATTCAAGAAAAGATGGGTAGGTTAGATGGAATGTATTTGTATTACTACAATAAAAACAATTCCAGTATGAGATGTGTGACAGTTCCGTTGACATACGTTTCACGTGCTTATCTATTCTGGACTAACGTAAAAGAAGAACATGAACAAGGATTACCGCCTTTTAGAATTGGAGTATCACCAGTACAAGACTGGCAATGTAAATACTGTCAATTCAGAGGTGTGTGCAATCCTCCAAAATAGGAGTGAATATGAACAAAACAACACAAAGCACATTCATGAAACTCTACAAGCAAGATGTTAGTAAGTATTCTGAGAAAAAAGGACAGTTTACTTATTTATCTTGGGCACATGCATGGAGTCTTTTAAAGAAAACATGCCCAGATGCTAGATACGGAGTAACAAAGGCAGAGGATGGTTCTCCATTCTTTGTAACACAATGTGGTTTTTTTGTTGATGTATGGGTAGAAGTTGATGGTGTATCACTATCACAAATTCATCCCGTACTTGACAATAGAAATCAACCGATAGAAAAACCAAATGCTTTTCATATTAATACAAGCATACAAAGAGCCTTGGCTAAAACAATTGCCTTGCATGGATTAGGATTATATATCTTTGCTGGTGAAGATTTACCAGAGCCAGATGCTTTAACACCAAAAGAGGAAGAAGACCTGTACAAGGTGGCAAAACCTCAAGGTGATAAGTTTGTGAATGATTTGAGAGCAAAAGTTAGGAGCATGGACATCAATGCTTATAACTACGAAGCCTGTATAGAAAAAATAAACAACATGAAAAGTAATACAAATAAGGAGAAAAAATAATGGCAGAAGTAACTGATGTACTAAACAATGCTACTGGAGGGCAAAGCTTTGCAATTCCAGGTGGCGACAATAAACCAAAGACAAAGTTCATACCATATGTTAAAGGCGAGTATTTATGCCACATAATTGAATCTGAAACTAAAGTTGTAAATGTAAAAGGAGGCGAGCACAAGGCTGAATTATTTACATATACAGTTGAGGTTGCACCAGACAATGAAAAAAACCAATATAGCTATAAAAGCGATGTAGGTGGTATGGTGGACACAGATGGAAAACCATATGTAGGACGTAAATTTAGAGGCAAATTATGGAGGTTTTTAGAGCCGACAGCAAATGATACCTTTAAATCAAATTCTACTGGAAATACTGGTTATATGCGATTCTGTGAAACAATTGGTATACAATGTGGTACTGATAAAAAAGAAGTTAATGGCGAAGTTATTGAAGTTAAGCTGTTACCAAAATTATCAGCACAAGATATGCTAGGTAAGGCTGTTACAGCTGTAGTCGATAAAGGCAGACCATGGACAGATAGAGATGGCAAGACCAGACAATACTGGGATTGTAAATTCTGTAAACCATGGGAAGGCGGAACAGATAAACAAATAAGTCAAGGAGCGGATGATGCAATACCATTCTAAACGTAAAGTTGGAACAGGAAAAAGAATGTTCATCAATGTACTATACGGACTTGGAGTAAAAGTCAATAAAATAGTCTCTCTAACGGGAGTATCGAGAGCAACTGTGTATAGACATATATCGAAATAGCGAAAGCCAAAGAGGAGGGGCAGTCCCACAACACAACAAACTGTCCCTCTCTCCTCCCACTAATTAACAACAAGGAGAAAGAAATGGGTAGAGCCATAGACATGGAAAAAGACATACATTCTTTAAATATAAAAGTAGAAAGATTGGAAAATACAATACGAGGTATGTGTGCAAAGTTAGATGAATTAAATGAAGTTGTTTTTGAATACGAAGAAGAATCAGAGGAAATAACTGAAGAAAAAAAGGAGAAGAAAGATGGCAAAAAAGCCAACAATAAGGCAAGTAGCAACAGCAGTAAATCAAATGATGGAAAGAACAGAAATTCTAAAAAACAGAATGATACAAATGGAGATGATTCTAAGTAGTTATATAGAAATGAATAAACATGAAAAAAAACTTGGAAAATACATTGACAAAAGAGCTGAAGAAGATGCTAAAACACGAACTGACGATAGTGTGGCTGACAAGTGATGATAAAAGATTTCTTTGTATTGATGATGCTCTCAATCACGAAGAAAAGTTAGAAAAAAAAAGAGCAGTAATAGAAAAAGAGGAAGATAAAATGGATAATATTAAAACAACAATCCTCAAGGTTCTCAACAGAAATAATTGGGGACTTTACTTCAAGGGAGAGCCTATAACTCTGATACCTACAAGTGATGATAGTATGGTATATAAAGTAAATGAAGTAGAGTTAGAGAAGTTAACCGAAGAAGTTCAAGCAATACTGGAGAATAATTGCCAAGAGGATACGCAGGAAAATCAGACAGGGAATTGGTCATCGAATGGTTGAAAAATGATTTAGCTTATTACAAAAGAAATTTAGGTAATATAAGCGAAAATAATGTTTTAATTACAGAAGACTTGATTGACACCGTTATGGTTAGAATAAGAACATTGATGGAGAAAGAGTACGGTTCATTAGATATTTAGTTATCTTTTAAATCAATATCCCCTCCTAAATGAGTTTTTTTACTAGGACTCATAGGGGATTTATGTCTTAAATTATTACATTACACACGATAAAAAGTTCATTAAAATAAAAAGGAACAGTATAAAAATCTGTTCAATAGGAGAAGAAACATGGGAACACCATTACCGTACGACAAACAGACGGAAGATGTTGTTCTTGGCTCGATAATTAAACAACCTGGTGACTATGAAGATGTTGCTAGATTCTTTACAAAAGAAGGTGTTTTTTATCAACCCAAGGCACAATTGTTATGGAATAAGATAACAAAAATGAGAAAGAAAGGTGAGCATATAGATGTATTAACCGTATGCACATCAATAACACAAGACGAAATAGATGAAGGACTAGACAAGATATATGTTGTGGATTGCCACAATGAAACTTGTGCAGAAGGGACAACATCTTTTTATGCAACACAAATCTATCAGAAATACCTACTTAGACAAATAATAGAACATGCAGATAAAATAAGAGAAAGAGCACTTGGCAATAATGATGATGTATATAAATCTATAAGTCAAGCACATTCTGTATTTGGAGAACTGATGGATATAAGACCATCTGTTAAATCTGATATTGAAGAAATTATTACTGAAACATTAGATACGATAGAGAATAAAGAATCTAAGCTTATTAAAACTGGATATAGCAGTCTTGATAGGTTTGCTGGTGGACTAACTAGAGGAGAGATAACCATAGTAGGCGGTAGACCTGGACATGGTAAGACAACTGTTCTTATAAATATGTTGGCAAATGTATTGCAATCTGGATACAAGGCTATGTTTTTTAGTAGAGAGTTGCCTAATTCAGAACTGCTTAAAAAGATTATATGTTTAGAATCACAAGAACTATCATATTCTATGGTAAGAAAGAATGTTTTTAATAACAATGATTTGCAAGAGGTTAATAAAACATTAGAGTTTATCAAAAGAAAGTATAGTGGCGATAAGTTTTTGATGTTTGATAATATCAGAGATTTTAGTGTGTCTGCAAGTGAAATCAAGAAGTTTAAACCAGATATTATATTTGATGATTATATCCAATTGATTTCATACGAAGGCAAGGAAGACCAGAGAAGACTGCAAATAGAACAGCTTGTTAATGATTATAAATGGTTAGCAAAAGAAACTGGTGCTGTTGTAGTTTTAGCATCACAATTGAATAGAGGTATAGAATATAGAGGCAAAACATTTGAGCCACAACTATCTGATTTAGCAGAGAGTGGAGCGATAGAACAAGTTGCTGAGAATGTATTCTTTACATACTATGATTATAAGGTGCAAGGAGAGAAAGGAAAAGGCAAGAATGTCCTAACAATATCTGCGGGCAAAGTTAGATATGGAGATAGTGGTTCTGTAGATTTAGGATATCAAGGCAATAAATGTAAAATATTTAATTCAATAGAGGAGATGATTGATGGAAAAATCCCATTTTAAGTACATAGGAGTTGACCCAGGTGTTAGCGGTGGTTTAACTGTAATTGATGAAGAAGGAGATATACAAGCTGTAAAATGTCCTAAGAAGGTTGTAGATATGGCGGCAACATTTTTATCTGCAATAGGAGATACAGCACCAGACGATGTAAAGTTTTTGATGGAGAGAGTTTGGGCAAGACCTAACAATGCATCAAGTAGAGCATTTACATATGGTGTTAATTATGGACAATGGCTAGGTATAGCTGCATCACATGAAGTAAAAACATACACAGAACTACCAAACAACTGGATGAAATGGTTTGGCTGTCCTAAAGGAATGATATCAAGGGATAGAAAAAACTGGCTTAAAGATAAAGCTAAAGAACTATATCCTAACATTAAAAAAATAACATTAGCAACTGCTGATGCAATATTGATATGTCATTATGCAAAAGAAGGATATTTTGATGGGGAATAAAAGACAAGCAAATCAAAGAAAAAAAGAGAAAGTCAAATTAAACACAGAAAAAAGAAAACTACAAAAACAAATAAAACATTTGATAAAGATTAACAAAACATCTGAAGCTGGAATGCTTATGCAAAGATACAAAAGTAAATATGGAGGGATAGATAAATGAAATGCTGGCATTGCAAAGAAGACATGATATGGGGTAATGATTTTGATTATGAGGATTATGGACTTGATGGAGAAGGCATTGTAAGTAATTTCTCTTGTTCAAATTGTGATGCACATGCAGAAGTTTACTTGCCGATTGAAGATGACAAAACTGATTGATATTTATAACAAATACAAAGACAATGCTTATATAGAGCATGAAGGAGAATGGATGCCATTAGAAGAAGGATATTGTAAGTCACACGACTTGAAAAGTAAAGGAGGATATGTTGTTTGGAAGAATAGGTGAGGAGTTTACTCAGCAACTATTTGAAGGCAACACAAAAATAGAGATAAAAACAGAAAGAGATATATGGGAAACAACTGGCAATATTTGTATTGAAATAAGATATAAAAGACAACCATCTGGAATATCTACAACCAAAGCAAGTGTATGGATACATTTATTGTCCGTAAACAACGTGATTAAGGGCGGATTTATATTTAAAGTTGATGAATTAAGAGCTTTAATAAAAAAGAGGCAAAATCAAGGTAAATTAAAAATGGTTATGGGTGGTGATGATAATATGAGTCAACTGGTATTGCTACCAATTAAAGAGTTATTTCTTGAAAAAGATTGATTCAAATTTAATGTTGTAATATTTTAAATCATTTTGAAGTTTAGTTGATTGAAGATATTTTTTAAGTTCTTGCATAAGCAATTTTCTTTTTTCCCAATATTGACCTGTTGTGTTTTCAATCATTTTTATAAATTCTTCGCCTTTTTCTTTGTCTTTTGCTTTAAACCAGTCATGAGCTTGTATTCTTTTTAATATTTGATTTCTTTTCCCTTTTTTAGTTGTTGCTGTAACTGCAACTCTGTCTGGATTTAAAGTGTCAAGAGATTGTGAAAGGCTGTCCCATGCATATTGCATTGCTTCTTTTTCTGTTGTTATTGGTGTGCCATCTTCTAATTGTTTTGTAAACCAATAGTCGTTTGCTTTAGCAAATACAGCCATCATATACCATTTAGCAACATCTTTAGGTTTATGTGAAGTAAATGCTTCATGAAAAGCTCTCATATATTTACTTCTTTCAAAGTTTATTTTAAATTTATTTGTTCCTTCTATAAATTCTCTGTCTTGGATATCTTGACCCATTTCAGAGAATAAATTTCTTACATTTTTTTCTTTTTGTGCATAAGAACCTTCTTTAGAAACATGCTGTTTGTAAATTTTAGAAACTCCATTATATAAACTAACCGAAGATTTAAATATGTCATGAACTCCTTGTCCTGTAAACTTTTCTCCTTTCACAATTGACATGGATGAATTAGCCATAGTAGAAATTGTGGATGCAACCGCTGGATACATAGTTTCAGCATATCCTCCGTTTTGTCTAAATGGATTTAAAAATTCTGACAATATACCTAAAAATTCACCTTTCCACATGATTAATTTATAATAATTCCACTCATCTGAATTTTGTTTTGGTAATTTTTGTCCATACATAGCATCGTATAAATAAACCATCGCTTCTCCACTAAGATATGTTCCTAGTCCAAACATAAGAGGTCTTAACATTGTTCCTGTTTGCACAGCTATTGATAAATTTCTCATTGTGTTTGTTGTTGCAGCAAAAGCCATTCTTTTATATAGCAAAGCTGATTGTGCCAAAGGCCCTCCAGCCCAATCTGGCATAAAAATATTAATAGCAGCACCTTGGGTATTAATATGTGCATATGTGTCTAATTTCTGATATACAGCATCAAGAGCTCTTTTGTTTGCTAATTTTTCAACTTTGCTCATTCCTTCAACACCATTCATTCCAAACTTTTTTAACAAACCAATTTCAGAATCGTCTAATTTGTAAAATTTAGATAATTTTGTATAAGCTTTTTTATATGAAGATGAATTTAATTTTGCATTTTGTAATCTTCTAACAAGATATGCTTGGTCTCGTCTTCCAGCAAGAACTGAAACATATCTGTTAATGTTTTCAGATGGTTTCATTAATCCAGCTTTAAATGGTTGATTCGCAGCTTTATCTATAAGCCCTTTGAAACCTTTCATTTCAAAATCTCTCATACCAATTTCAGTTGCACCTGTGGCTTTTACCATTCTTCTGTTGTCTTTGTAAAGAGCATCAACAAAACTCATACCAAAATCTCTTAATCTAAAAGTCAATAAAGATTGTGTGCTACCAACTAAAAAGTTTTTTATACCAGATGTAGGCATAGATAGTCCTATTTTAGCAAGTGTAGAAGTTGTATATCTTGTCAATCTTATTCCACTAGGGTAATCTGTATAACTTTTATCTATTTTTAAATGGTCTTTAATTCTTTTTTCAACCCAATCAGACATACCTTTATCTTTTATTCTTAATTCTCCTAAAAGCTTTTTTTCTCCAACTTTATTAAAGCCTTTCATTTTAACAAATTCTGGAAAGTATTCTACATTTGCAAGAAATTTAGCTTGACCTACTGCATAATCCTTAACAGTTAAACCAAATCTTTTTTCATACACCTCTACTTTTTTACCACCGATTTCTATAAACTCTGGTAATTTAACATGTCTTTCTTTTAAAAATGATGGTGTGTATTTACCTGGATTAAAATCAAACATATCATATAATTCACCATAAGCTGTTGCATTAGCATCATCCCATAATTCTATTTTTTTATTTGAAATCATTTCTGGAGTTACGTTTTTCGTGCCTCTATCTTTGTAATATCTTTTCGCCATTTTAGTAGCAATAGCTTCTGTTTGTTGCTCAATCAAATTTTCAAAATGCCTAGCATTAGGGTCGTATAATTCTTTAAATTCTTTAGTCAATCTTCTTTGTACATATATATTTTCTTCAAGCCATTTAATATTTTTATCATTAACAAATTTTTCAAACTCTGCATCGTTTAAAACTTGCCTTAATACACCAAAATCTCCTACTAATTCATCTTTGTAATATTTCATCAGCTTGTTATATTCTTTAACAATTTCTCCAGCTTCTGTGTTTTTTACTTTCCATGTGTCAATATCAATTGCATCATTTATAAATTTCTTTTCAGAATTACTTAATACACCTAAATCTTTTCTTTCCATATATCTTTCTTTATCAAACAAATACAACATTTCTTTTGTTTTGTTCCATTTTCTTTGACCTAATAAACCTTGCATTTTATCTTCAAATGCAGAAAAAGCTCCAATGTGTTTTAATTCTTGTGATGTGTGGCTATATAATTTATTTGCTAATTTTTTAAAACCTATAGATTCTAATACTGTGGACACAGGCAACATAAATTTTGTGTTTTTAGCTACTAAATTTTTCATAGCTTGCATTCTGTCAGTTTTTATTGTTATAGCATTGTTAGATATTTGGTCATCTATATATGAAGAATTAGGAGAAGACACATCATCCATTGTTGCTAATATTTCCATATAATCTTTTATTTGAGCATTTGTAGCATTTAACAACTCTCCATCTTTAACATTTAAATCTTTTAATAATTCAGCTCTTTCTGATTCTTTTACATTTTTAACAATTCTTTGTCTTTCTGAATCTCTAAATAATCTAAATTTTTCTACTTTGTCTGGTAAACGTTTAATAACATTTTTATCCATAGAGTTTATTGTAGCAACAAATTGTTGTAATTGCGGAATTTCAACATTTTTATTTAATTTAAAATCTTCTCCAAACCCACTCATTTCTCCAATAAATCTAACAACATCAGATTTTTGTCCTTTGCTTAATTCTCCTACGTCAAACAATTCATCAAGAGCATTTTTCGCATATTTGTATGCACCGTCTTGAGTCATTTCTTCCATTCTAAATTTTATTTGACCTTTTGCAAACTCAACACCTTCTGTAGAAAATCCTTTCTGTACTCGTTTAGCAAGAACATTTGATATATCTTTAAAATTACCCACACCAAATGCAACTTTAACTCTTGACACAATTTGTTTTAAAAATTGTTTCATTTTATTTATTGCTCCTGAACTAAATTCCATCCTTGATGCTTTACCTCCTGCAATATCTGCAAGAAATTCTTCTACATCTCTATTAGGGTTTTTCTTTTTCCAGGCTTTATATTCTTTTGTGTTTACAGCAAGTTTTTCTGCTTTATCAATCAATTTATTTAATTTAGTGTTATTAGTAGCTCTACCAAATGCTTTTAATCTATGTAAGTTTTCATGATAAAAATCAGCTGGTTGCCACAATCCTTCTTGAAGTTTAATCATTCCTTCTGCAAACTCTCCAAGAACTCCTTCTTTTAATCCTTCAACTTTTAATTGTTCTTTTGTTAATTTGTTTTTCTTTAATACTTTGTTAATAAACTTTGTTCTAGCGACATCATCACCTTTTGTTTTAAATATAACTTCTTCTTTTAATCTTTGTGCTCTTTTTTCTTTTGTAGCAGCTACATCATATTGTTTTTCAGCTGCGTCTGATATACCTCTTTGACTAGTCCCTGTAGGTTTTTCTGAGTCAAATCTAGCTCTTAATGCTCTGCCATACTCTCTACCAGAACCAGCAATTTTTTCTGGTATATCTAATTTTCCAACTCTTTCTGTTGGAGCAAGAACATCTCCAAATTCATAAACTTTTCCTTCATATCTAACTTGTACTCTAGCCCCAGATTTTTCGCTTAAATATTTAGCTAAAGCATTAAATTTAGCAGCTTTTTCAAATGGAAAAACTTTATCTGTTCCTGATTTATTATTATTTTTTGCATAGTTTAGCAATTTTTTAGATAAATCTAAGTCATCTATAATCCTAACTCTTTCTCCTCCGCCTTTTTGTTTTGCCTGAAAAATTCTTATTTCTCCTGTTAATTTTCCTTCAGCATTTGTAAGCAAATCTGTAACTTTTAAATTAACTAATTCAGTAGGTCTTAATCTCCCTTGATTAGCAAGTTTAATAGCAAGTTCTGCACCTGTTGAAGATATTGTTTGTGCAGGTTCTAATACTTTTTTTGTTTTTTTAACTCTTTTATCAATTCTTTCTGGTATATATTCAATATTTTTTTTGCTTTTAATGAAGTTTATCCATTTTTGAAATCCTTTTCTTCCACCTATTATAGTAAGTTTTTCAACACTTTTAACATTCCATTTTTTTATATCTGCAACTATATTGTCTCCTACAATTCTTCCTAAAGGAGTGTTTTTAAACAATTCATTTAAATTATCTCTTGAACTATCAGCTTTTCTTTTTAAATTTCTAATTTGTCTATCTGTAAATTTTTTATTAATTAACTCTTGATTAGTTAAATCATAAATATCAACTCCAAGTTTGTCTTGTATATATTCTACTCCAAGACTAGCAAGTTCATCAGCAGTTAATTGATGTAAATTTCTTTTATATCTATTTTCAACAAATTCAGCCAATTCTATTGTTTCTTTTGCAGATGCAGCAGATTTTTTCTTTTTTCTTAGCCTGTCTAAACTATAAGATATAATATTTTTATTTTCGTTTGATATATTAGATGCTTGCACCTCAGGTATTGAACTTGTTGATTTTTCGTTTATTTTTTCTTTTAATATTATGTTTTCTATTTCTGTATATTCATTAGCACCCCTACTTGCAGCTCTTAATTGTTCTTGCGATAATTCAAGTTCTTTTCGTTTTGTTTCTTCTGTATATTTTCTTAAATCATACAATCTGTTAATAAGATTGTTTTTTTCAATAATTTTTCCATCATTATCTAATTTGTACTCAACACCTTCTTCAAAACCTGCTTTTTTTGCTCTTTTTATAATTTCTTTTTCAGTCATCATGCCTTTTAAAGCATCTGCTCTGCTCATTCCGCCTAATTGTGTTTTTATTTTATAATCAGGAATAACATTAGAAGGATTTTTTACTTGCCCTCCACTCACACCATCAGCATCGTTAAGAGTCCATCCTCCGCTTATATATTCATTATGCCAATTAATTGATTCTTGTAAATCTTTTTGCCAATTTTCTAAAGTTTTTGTAAATCTTGTAAGCTCTGTAGCATTTGGTTCTTTTCCATAATAATCTTTAAAAGATTGTTTAATTCTTGGTTCACCGCCAGATAAAATATTTGCAATTGTTTGAATTTCTCCAAGTTTGTATGTGCTAACAAGTTGTGCATACTTACCCATTTCAATATTTTCAGGAGTTCCTTTTGTTCTTGCTTTATTTTGATAATCTGTATCTTCTAATTTTCTATTTATTTCTGCAATAAAATCTAAATCTTTTTTTCCTTGACTTAAATTAGAATCAATACCTGCTTCGTCAATGATTGATTTTTTAACCATATTTCTTAATTCAAGAGGAACATCTTTAGAATCAATTTCATTAATAACAGATGAAACAGATTTGTTTATATTTTTATTTAATTTATTTTCAAGCTTAATTTCATTAGACAAAAATCTATATGCATCTATATCTTTGCCTTCAACCATTTTACCGCCAAGTCTTAAACCTGCTGCTAATACTAAATCTGTTCCTAAATTTTGCCACCATTCAGGTGTTCCTAATTTTGGAGCATCTTCATCGCCCATCATAGCAGGTAATGTTGTAAACATTAATGATTCAGAACCATATCTAGCAGTAGGGTTAGTAACAGCTTGCGTTAATTTTTTACCTAATGTGCCTTCAGCCATATAAGCCCCAGCATAACCATATATTGAAGCCATCATTCCATGAGTTAAACCACCAGCTGTAGCAAAAACAGGAAGCGAATGTAAAAATTCATCAGAAGCTGCAGTTAATGCATCCCTAACATTAATTTTTCCAATACCTCTACCTTCAGCATCTCCTACAAGCATTCTTTGCTGTGCAACATTTTGTGTTAATGCATGTGCTGCAGCATAACCAGAACCACCAATACCTGTAGTTAAAGCACCATCCAATGTATTTTGAGCTAATGTACCCATTTTAGGGTATTTTGATGCTATAGAAGTAGCAACCCCTTTCTCCAATAATCTGCCGCCAAATATTGTATTTTTAAATAAAGCAGAAGTTCCTTTACCTATTGCACCTGTAAATAAAATTGTACCTAATTCTAATGGTGAAGCCATTCCAACTATAAATTGTCCCATTTGTGCATACCAAGCGGGGTCGTAATCATTAACTTCCCAATAATCTTTACCATGCAGCCATTTATATGCTGTTCCCGCCATTGAATTGTTATATGATTCTCTAAAAAATTCAGGAGATATACCCATAAATCCTTCTTCTTTAAATGATTCTGGTATAAAATCAGATGTTAAAAACCATGAAGCAATACTTTGAGGGTCTGTTTCTGTATTTTCTAATGAATAATCTTTATATTGTGGTTGTTGTGTTAACGGAGAATCTTCTGCTGTTTGCAAAACTTCTTCATATTCAGGTATTTCTATTTCAGGATGTCTTCTTTTAACGAGATTAATAATACTCTCATCATCCATGTTCTGGTATATTGTAGGATATGCCTGTCTCCAGTAATTCGTAAATTCTGATATATTGTTTATTGTAAAACTCATATTTTATTTTTCAAACAAATTTAAAAGTTCATTTATTCCTAAACCAATGCCAGTTGCAATAGTTGCTAATAATCCTATTTTTTTCTGCACAGGCGATGGTGATTTTGCTATTTGCAAAGCTTTATTTAATGCTGTTTTTATTTTGCCATCTGAAGCATCTATAGTACTCGGAAATCCGCTTTTATCTATAAATTTTATTTTTTTATTTGTTTTTATTTTATCTTGTATATTACCAATTAAGTCTTTTGTAGTTTTTGAACCTGCAATACTTTCTAAAGTTTTTGCTCCTACAACTGTAGTTGCTCCTCCTAAAGTTTTTGAAAACTCATCATCATATCCAAGTCCTTCTGTAAGATATCTACCTATTTGAAATGTTCCTAATATTTTGCCTGTTTTTAATAATTTGCCAGGTTTTGCTGAAAATAAATTTTTAGCAGCTTTTGGAAATTCT
>CERO01020867.1_pt1 | contig 12562 bp, 20 predicted proteins | sample 530851 | NCBI WGS metagenome assembly CERO01 (sample SAMEA2621033, study PRJEB7988) | marine metagenome | biome: marine biome (ENVO:00000447); feature: surface water layer (ENVO:00002042); material: "saline water (ENVO:00002010), including plankton (ENVO:xxxxxxxx)" | depth 5 m
CCACGACGGATATAGCTGGGGAGCTATAAACACATCAGCATCAGGGTCGTAAGTAAAACCTTTACCTGCAAATTGTTTTCTAAACTTGTTGTCTTGGGCGTTGTAAGAAGCTTGAACCCAATTACCACCTAACAAATTTTCACAAAAAGCTGCACCAATACTTTCAACTTCAACACCGTTTTCGTCAACAGTATCTTCGTTACCAACAACAATGACTCTAAGAACTACGTTGTTTTCATCAATTTCTGCAAAATGAGCCACAACTTCTCCTAAGCCACATAGGGGTAACGGATAATGACTTTTCCTGAACCACCAAGGCCACCGCCTTCTGCCGCAATGTATTCTCTTACGCCACCGCCACCTCCACCAGTGTTTGCAGTTCCATTAGTGTTAGAAGGTGAAACGTAGTAGGAGCCTTTACCTCCACCACCAGCGCCTCCAGCAGCAAGGGCGTTACCTGAGCCTGCTGAACCACCACCTCCGCCACCGCCGTAAGTTGTGCCAAGGGATTTCCAATCAATTCCAGCGCCACCTACACCACCAGAACCACCACCAGTAAGACCCACTGCGCCAGCGCCACCTCCACCACCGCCAGCGTTAAACGTTGTTGCGTTGCCACCAGCAGAACCCTGCCCAGCAGGCGTTGGAGATGCACCATTACCAAGCATAGGGCCAGAGTTTCTCATTCCTCCGCCACCGCCTGAACCACCACCAAAACCAGCGGGGTTAGCGTAAGAGCCACCGCCGCCACCACCATTAGAAGTAGTGGCATACGTAGCAACAGATGAATCTCCACCTGCTTGACCTGGGTAGCCTCCGTTGGGGCTTGTGCCTCCAGCACCAATAACTACTGCGTATGTCCCTGCATCAATAGTTGTTTCATCTACTTGAAGCATTCCGCCTGCGCCGCCTCCGCCGCCGCAACCCATGCCAGAACCGCCAGAACTCCAGCCGCCAGCGCCGCCGCCAGCGCCTCCAGACAAACACATAATGTCAACAAGATCACCGCCAACAGTAACAACAAAGTTGCTTGAAGAATTAAATGTGTGATAGCGGTATCCACCAGCATCACTAACCGTGCCACCTGTTGCTTCTATCTGACCACCAAACAAAGCCCCGTTAAGCCACGTAGACACTTGAGTGCTTGGATGCCCCTTCGGGGTGTCCGAGCGCCCTTTCCAATTAGAAACAGCCGATGATGGGTTAGTTCTGTCCTGTCGGAACGACATCAAGCCCTCCGATTATGCAGTTATGCGGTTTACGTAACCGTTTAAGTTAATTGCATCCCCAGCAGCAGCAAACGCTTTTACTACTAAACTGTTCTGTAAGAGAAGCCCAGGAATAATAAGTGTCATTCCTGAATCAGCAGCAATTTCAAGCTCAATTAAATCGTCTTGATCTGTAGTGCCACCAAACTCAATAGTAAGAACACGAGCGGTAGCAGTTGTGTTAGTCGCATACAACCAGATCTCATCCAAATTAGATGTACCTGAAGTCGCTGTATGTACGGTCACAGATGCGCCCGTGCTAGTTCCTGTTACAGAAATGTTCTTTCCGTTTGTGCTTCCCGAAAGAAGATGTTTTGAATATGTCGCCATATCTGTCCCTTAGCTAAAGACCTGATTAGAAATAATGTTATCCGATGTACCGTTTACAGACGTGGGTATATCACTAGTAAGAGCAACTGTCCCAGTCGCATTAGGCAAAGTAAGCGTCCTGTCAGCAGTCGGATCAGTCACCGTGATAGTCGTTTCGTAGCCATTGCCAGTAGTAGCACCCGTCAAAAGTATCGGGCTAGCACCCTGATACGTAACAGCACCAGTAAAAGTACCACCAGCAAGCGGCATCTTTGTCGCATCTGCTGGAGCAGAAGCCCACTTAACACCTGTTGCTTCACCCGAAGCAGCAGTCAACACATAATCGTTCGTGCCAACAGCTAACCGAGACACAGCGTCAGCGCTGGTCGCAACAATAAGGTCACCTTTTGCGTCAACAATGTCTTTTTGTACAACACCAGGAGTGGTGTTTACAAAAGTTTCAATGTCCGTAAAGTTCTGGTTCATGTCGGCAGCAACAATCGTTGTTCCTGCCGTAAAGTCGTTTAGAGGTCCAAGAGTTGCCATTTAACGCAGTCTCCTTGGCGTATATGTGAACGCCAGCGCATTGATTTCCCAATGGAAATTATTAGTAGGTCCGCTGACTTTCATACTTACACTCCGTCCTGTCCCAAGTGTAGGCAAGTTTTTGACATCAGCGGTGAGATCACGACCAATAGCATCCCATTTAGCAAGATAAGCAGAATCAGCACCCGCATCATCCCACTTAGCTGTATCCCAACGAGAAGCAGACGTTTTACCTGTCACACTCACACTGAAACTAGACGTTTGCGTAGATTTGTCGTAATCCTTAAAAATATTTATAGGCAACGTAATTGTTTCTTCAGCAGAAACAACAGCCCTTGGACGACCCCAACGTTTCTTAACAATGGGGTCTTTTCCTGTTACCCAACGAGTAACGAAGTATGAATCAATATGTGTTTCTGTGCTTGACGTGTAACGATCAGCGTCACGTTTTTGTTCATCTTCAACATCAACCACAGAACCTGTATTTGCTACACAACCAGCAAACACTGTAGGCGTACTATTTGGTGGCCGATACGAAAACAATGGGCCAGCATCAATATCTGTAGCTACCCATGCACCACCCTGACCCAACGAAGGATCATAAATATAAGTGCGACGAGTTGTTGCCGCACCATCTGTGTAATCAAGAGAAACGTAAAGCTTGTTGTTACCCCACGCTATTTGTGGAGCAGAACCAAAAGTAATTTGCTGATTATCTATAGCTGGCTGCAATTTGCTAAACAGCCACGTAAAACTTTGACCGTCGTAAACGTATATGCCTTCTTGTGCGTGCCAAAAAAATGTTCCAACTGGAGTATTTACAGGCGACGACAGTTCCACTGCCCCAACGTCGTTACTTAACGTAACAACTTGAAACGAATCAGAATCAAAACCAAATATCGCATACACGCTATTTGTTTTGAAAACTATTAAACGATCACTAGCAGCAACCAGACCAGTTATCTGGTCGCCGTGTTCACCAACATCTATGTCTACGTAATCTTCCGCTGACCATGTTTCTGGAGTGTTTGTGTTTGACCATCTGACTCTGGAACGGTAACCCGTTCCTGATTCGTAAGTGTTCGCCACCCATGCAAAGTTGTTCCAGAAAGCAATGTATTGGGCTTGCGGCATGTTGCCGCTTGCCCCAAAAGCGGTTCCGAGATCCGCAGCCGTTGACCCATCCCACTTGAAAGACGGCTTGTCATAACTAACGCCATAAGAAACATTGTTCATTGTCATCCCGTAAACACGGGAGCCATCTGTCCTTGCTGTTATTCCTGTTAAATCCGTAAAATTGCCCACCGCCGAATGAGCCACTTTTGTTCCATAATTAACCAATAACTGGTTAGTTCCAGAATCAGTATGAAACCCCCACATGCCTTTAACGTCAGCGCTTAAGGCTGTGGTGTTTCGGCGGTCAACACCGTCACGCATTCTTATACCACCACGAGGGTCAACAGTTACGTTGAGCATGTCGGGTGATTCGTTGTCTGCAAGGTTGAACTGATCGCTTCTAAGGTTCAATCCACCTGAAAACGATTCCAGTACTTCAAGAGAAAATCCTTGACGAGCCATCAGGGATTACCAGACCACTCCGCCAGTATTGGCGTACCTCAACCTTCCCATACCCGCAGCGTAAAGAGTTGAACTTCGGCTATTCGCAATCATAGGTTGCGGAGCAGGAGTGTCAGCGTAGCGACGGGCAAGGTTGTCAAGTTGTGAAGTAAACAACGCCATGTATTGGTTACCCATTGTTGGATCTTCCTGCTGGAAATACGCAGCCGAAATAGCGTACGTAGCCAAAACCGCATGAAACGGATCAGGTAAATCAGGAGAAGAACCACTAGAACTACCTAACCCAAACGCAGTTGGGTTACGTATAGCTCTCACATAAATAGTTTCTGCACTATCAGGAACAGGGTAAAGACGCAGAGTGTCGTTCCAAAAACTCCACTCCCACGGTGAACCTGAAGGCAAAGAGTTTAAGGGATAATCAAAATCTGCGCTATCTGAACCAATGTATTGCAACACATGGTCATCGTTACGAACCGCAAGAACGTCACGTATACCCTGACTTACAGCGTCAGGAGCACCAGCGAGAGTTGCGATTGTGTAATCCTTGGTCCCATTAACAGTATTAAACGTTGTTCGTACTTCAAAAAACGGCCAACGTTTTTCACTGTAAACAATCAGATCAAATCCTTGACCAATCATCGTATCTAACGTCGTATCGTCAATATCAGTTGAATCAATATCAACAACGCTACGTACTTGAGTACGAATCTGAGCAAGAGTTAAAGCCATCAGGTAGCCGCCGATTGTCTAGTGTGACCAATGCAGAGATCCGACCCGCCGACTGGGCGTGCTTTGCACGCTGTACCCGCACGGGTCGTTGCAGAGCAAGCTGCAACGGAAGCAACTTCGGTTTCTTCAACAAACTCAGTGACACCTGGCATGGGTCGTGCCCCTGCCGTTTGTCCAGGTGCGTAATGACCTGGACGAGTGCCAGTTGAACCTGCGGGCCTTGAGTCCCGACTGTAAACCAAAGCTACTTCACGTTGCATACTCGCTCCACTACTTATTGTTAATCGGTAAGGCCGTACAACATGCCTTGGCGTGAACGATTAGAAGTCGTCAACTGGCCGTAGCACAGGATCTGTGCGTAGCGGGCATCTTGGTTAGTTGGCCGTACAAACGGAGTTGGTTGGAACCAAGTTTCCGTATGGGCTACGAGCCTGAGGTACTTGGTGTTCAAGAAGAACATTTTGGTATCTAGGTTCGTGTCACTGTCGTAGGTCACTGGTGCTCCCTTAAAAAGGAGGTTCTGGAATCCTGCGTCAGCAACGTCAGCGCTTGTGTACCGAAGGTTCGGCTGGAGCAAGGCTTCATACTTTTCGTATTCGTCTTGATCCGTGATGATAATGGTCGGTTGGTCATTACCAACTGAAACATTGTTGTACATGGTTGACATAGCAGCCAAAGTAAGAGCGCCACCTTGGTTGGTGAGACTCGAACGCCACCACGAGTTGTCAGCATCAGTAGCGTCGATACCGCCGATAGCGCTACCAGAGTCGTTACCTGTTCCGACAAGGCCGTTAAGACCAAGGAAGTCTTTTCCGCCGTTACCCGCACCATTGCTATAGAACATGGTGTTCATGTTTTGAATGATGGTTTGCTCTGCTTGCATAATCTTGCCTTCAAGAAGGTCGATTATTGCTGCTTCGCCATTGTTTTTAGCTTCCTCAATGCCAGTGATAGTCACGGTTGCTGCATACTGTTTCCAGTCGTACTCAGCAGCAGTGATTCCTGTCTGAGCAGTCGTGTCAATAGTGTCAGAACCGCTGTATGAACCAGCAGTTGAGTTTGTACCATAAATAATTGGAACAACAATTTTGGCACCGCCGTTTATGCGCCTAATGGTCTGACCATTGGTAAGCGCATAGAACAGAGGACGAGCCGTGAAAACGTTGTCAGCCAATTTAGGTACGTAGTTTTTGAGAGTCGTAGAGAGAATCTCATTAAAATCGCTGTTTCCCGCAGCCATTTGATACTCCTAAAGTTTTATTGGGCTAATTCTTGTTTTGCCAGATCAAATGCATCTCGAAGTGAAGTAACTGCTTTATTAAAATCACGACTGATAGCGCCTTCAGTCGCACCTGACCCATCCTCAACAACTGAGGCTGCACGCTTTTCTTCCAAAATGTCAGAGTTCTTAGCTTTGCTTTGCAAATCCTCATAAGTCATATGAGTATAAGCAGCATCTAAGTTTCCAATATTGTGTTTCAAAGCATGAGAATACAAAGCATTCTCATCTATGTCAGCTTGATATTTGTCTCGCAGCGTATTCATTTCTTTCTGCAAATTCTGCTGTCTCTGTATGCGATCTTGTTCTTCAATGGCCGACTCAATCCGTCGAAGTCTGGTTTCTTCTGGGTCCAGTTCTTCCATTTCCTCTTGGGGAACAGAAGCTTGGTTGCCCATTCTGATCCCAAAAGCATCAGCTAAAGCCGATACAGCGCTTTCAGGGTCAGACTCCAGAGCTTGGACGATTGCCTCGCCTTGAGCCAATCTTTCGCGTTCAGTTGCCAACTCTTGCGTTTTACGTGTGTAATCCGCTTGGCGTTGGTAGCCATTAATAAGTTCAGATTGCGACACATCCATTTGTTCACCATCAATGGTAACCGTATAAGAAGGGCCGTTATCTTCACTTAATTCGCTTGGGTTGCTGGTATCCAGTCCCAAGGCTGTTTCTTCATCCATCAGGAATCCTTTCGGGTGTTCCTATATGACACATAGAAGTGTCCCATTACTGCATGTTCGGCAACTCTACACCCATTTGGTTTTGGAGTTGACTTATCAGTTCGGGTGGTACTCCGCCTGTGCCTTCAAAAACTTGTGTAGGGATTGGTCCTGGTCCCATGCCGCCTTGCGACATTGGAGGCGCCCCAAAAGGATCAGCTACTCCCCCAGATTCCTCTTGCGCAACTTGAGCGTCAAGAGGAGTTTGTTGTTGAATTATGTAACGATCAGGGTCATTAATCCCAAACCCATAAGACAACACATGTTTTGCTATTTCCGTAGGATCAACAACTGTGCCAATCAAAGGACCCATAGCGTTTAGCAAAGAAATTGCTTGTTGGCGGCGAGCCGTTTCGTTAAACGGTTGCGTAGAGCCGCCTTCTACAGAGAAATCAAATTCTCCGATAATGTCATCACGGGTGTAAGCGACAAAAAACTTTTCGTCGTCTTTGCCTGTGATGCGCACCATTTGTGCGTCGGTCATGTACTGCATCATTAGTTGCATGACCATGCGTGCTGTTTCTGAAATAGAAATTTCTACTATTGCAAGTTTGTCAGCAGCACGAGCATTGCCTGCATCAACAATGATGCTGGCTTCTGTTGCAGTACGACGAGTTTCGGGCATTTGCCCACGGGCATATTCAGATACGCCGCTTACAGTGTTGATATCCCCTTCGATAATGTTGGAGTGGTTGTACATTTCGGGGGCAAGAGGGACTTGCGGTAATGGTTGGACCACTCCCGCAAGGTCACGGTTCTCGTCGATAACAGGAACAAAACGTCCATCTTCGTCAGATTCCAATGCTTCACGGCCTTCAGGCCCAAACGAACGTTCGTGATACAAGTACTTTCGTGCGTAACGTTTCCTGTGGTTCACCATTTGTGAACGAGTTTTGTTTAGTTCTTCTTGAAGCGATTCGATAGCTTCAAGGTCACCCATTGGGTAGAACATGTCAGGAACGTCGTAGTTCCGCATCATTACAAACGGGTGACCAAAGTGATACGGCATTGGTGTTGGGTCAAGTAGGTAATCGTCACCGCTTTCCGCACACACTGAAATAGTGCCATCTTCAAGATCATAAAATTCGTACAACGTAACTCTTGCAGTTACTTCGTTATACATTTCACGTTCATCGTCGCCATCCCAGCGGTAACGCACACCAGAATCAGCTACAAGATCTTGACGTGTTGAACGCTTAAACCTTTTATCTCTTTTAACTTCTGCAAGTGGACGCACAATACGTTGAGCAATCCAACGAGCATCATCCATACATGTAGCTTCAGGGTCGATAAGCATATCGAACGGGCTAATGCGCTCTACGAATGCTTGATCTTCAACAACTTCCATTTTTTTAGATGGAATAGCATCCATGACATCCTGATCTGACGGTAAATCGTTTACCATTTCAGGGTTGTCGTAAGCGAACTGGTCTACTTCTAGAGTTGCTCGGTTGTATTCTTCCGCCATTTCAGCGGGAGTTAATTCTCGTTCTTCTTCAACGAACCGCCAACCGACTTTAAGCCAGCCGTGTCCGATGATAAGAAAGTCCTTAACTGCCCGCCGAAATGGTTTCCGATAGTCGTGATGTCTCCACAGATAATTTATAACTGCCTCTACAAAAACGGCTCGTGATTCGTCACCCTCTTTGTTTGCTGTGACAGTTATCTTCGGATGGTTTACCGCAACGCTCGGAGAGATTACGTTAACAGTAGAGAAAGCCATATTGACAGAAATGCGGTCATAACCCACATTTCCTTCATAACCTCCACCAGTACCACCGAATGTTTTACCTCTGTAAAGGTCAATCATTCGATGCCACTTAGCGTCGTAGCCTTCTTCGCTACGCCACTTGTAAGTGTTATCTAGTCTCTCTTTAGTTTGAGAGAAACGGTCAGCTTTCGTCATCCGTGCCATTATTCAACCCAACTTTTAAGCTCGCTCGGGGGTGTGTCCAGCCGCACGAGCCTCTGCTAGCACCTTTTGTTCTCGTTCCCTCATAGTGAGATGTTGTTCCTCACGAGGCAACATTGCGCGAATTGTCTCTCCCGTAGCGATGGATATTGATTTAAGTTTCAAACGACGCTCATAAAGTTCTTTAAGTTCCTGCAAAGGAACTTGCCCACGACGTTCAAGAACGTATTGGGTGAACTCTTCAAAGGTCGCCCCATCTGGGAGGACCGCCATTTTCAGGTGCTTTGTACAGCGCCGTCAGGCTGTTTAGCTGAAGGTGCAACCGTGCCTGTAGTTCCGTGTTGGTTCATTGGTGTTTCACGAGGAGTAACACCAGCGCCCATGTCACCAGGCTGCGCTTGATCTAGGTCCCCAGTAAAACGAGGTTCTGATGGTTGCGAACCGCCTTCGGCGGGAGGTCCATTATAAAGTTGTGCATGGTTAATGCGCATTGTTTCGCCCATTCCCGATGCATTGTATTTGTTAGCCATTATCGGCCACTCCAATCATAGACATATGCCTAAAGACATATTTAAGTTGTCCCACGGATCGTGTTCAAGCCAATCGTATCGCCTACAGGCTCATGTTTGTTGGCTTTACGCACCCACCAATCAAACGTCCACATATCATCCACTTCCTGAACGTACTCAGGAACAAACGCATACTTACGCATTTGGTTAGCTAACGCCAACGCCATAACACGGTCATCATGCGGAGAACCCGACATGCCGCCACGTTCATTACGCACATAAGTACGCAATTCAGCAATAGTGTGCTGATCTTTAATAAGTAACTCATCGTTACGCAAAGCCATAGACAAATCGTCAATCATTAACGGCTTAGACGTACGTGTAGTTTTCCACCCAAACTCTTGCGACATACGATTTGTTTGACTATTCAACGACCTACGCCGAAACATGTTCGGGTAACCCAACTGACGTAACTGCGTAATCGTAGTCAACCCGTGGTTATTGGACTCCACACAACACAAAGCATTGCCGTACCAAATTCCAAGGTTATGTACCTCGTATGCCAACTCATCAGGCGGAATATGACCGTGCCACACCGCAACCTGCGTGCCTTCTCTCGCATCCAATACCTGAATACACGAATAATCACCATGACCTAAACCTTCAGCCGTGTCCACGCCAAGGACGTATCCCCCCCACCGCTCTGGTTCCTGCCACACAGTTAGCATCTAAACTCCAAGACTTTCGGCTGAATCTCGTAAAGATAGCCGTAACGACCAGCTTCCACATGCATCTGCATAGCGTCAAGAACATCCAAATCAAACACAGGATTTCCCGAACGAATAAAAGCCTCTTCGGGGGTGGTCGGGTATTCCTGAGCCAACTGCCACGGGAGCATCGAATCACGCTTTGATTCATACCAAGACTCATCCCTATCCCCCGTAGCACTCCACGGAAAAAACATAGGCGAAAACTTGTTATTCCCCGTAGTAGCACCAGTCCACAAATGATGAAAAAAGTTACCAGACCCATTTGCCGTACTTAACCCAATAATACGGCCCCCCACATCAGCTACAGGTTCAATACTGGCCCATGCGTCCTCTGGTGAAGGTAAGAAAGCCCATTCGTCAACCACGACGAGGCTGGCCGATTCTCCACGAGCAGGGTCGCTCGCTGAAGGCATCGAAACGATTTGCGATCCATTGTCAAAAGCCATTCTTTGCTGGTGTTCGACCAAGGACTTAGGTCCACGATTTATCATCCAATCTGGCAAATGCTTTGCCCCATACTTTGTTTTTTTCAACAACAAAACTGACTCTCTCTCAGTACGAGAGAGGTCAATAATGTTTTGATCGGAATGAAAAAACGCCAGCCAAAACTGGTGAGCAGCAACCAGCGTTGTCCACCCAATCTGTCTAGCTTTCAGTGTAAGCGAATATCTATTCTCTGCCCACTCTTTAAGAGCCGTTTCCTGAGCTTCACGTAAAGAAAAAAGAATACGACCGTGAGCAGGGTGAGCAATGTACCAATAATTCTCAAGAAAATACTTCTCACTTCTGACACACTTCCGCCATTCAGCTTCTTGCCGTAACTCAGTTAATCGACTCATCTAACAATTCATGTCCTTACGCAACGACTCCCACACAGACCACTGCGCTTCAGTCCAAGTGTGCTCAATCGTATTGTAAAGCTGCGAACACTGAGGCCCATACCCAGGAACCAAATCCGTCCTAACTACAGGCGCAGGCTCCTCATCGTCCGACCACAACATTGAAACGCCGCTTACAGCCGCAATCAACGCCACCGCAGCAGCAGTAATCGCCGCAACAATCTTCTTGATCGCATCCGACCAGATCGTCGCCTTTTCTGCAACATCCTCTATTTCCATAACCGCCCCCTATTGGCAAGATTCACACACCTCAGGGGTATCCAAACCACACTCCAATGGTTCATCATCCTCGAAAGGATCACGCAACAAATCAGGGCGTTCGCCCATCTCCTCTAATTGCATCCACATTCCATCGTCACGTAAATCTTGCAGTTCTGTCACCATTTCACCCTGTTTGCCCAATACGCAGCAGACATCTTTCCTTTTTTAATATTCTTAGCGTGACGAGCCTTAAAAGACCTAGAACGAGCCGTATTACCCTTATCCCCAGTCTTACCCTGCTGACCAAAACGAATCGTTTTAATCTGATTTCCGTCCTTAGCCACAACAACATGCGACTTCGTTGCATGTTTAGGCGTACGTTTCGGCTTGTTATAACCAGAAACACCAGCACGCTTCAACCGAGGATCAGGTTTAGATGCCACTATCGCTTCCTTTTCTTCGCAGTCTTAGCAGATTGCTTAAAAGCCTTAGCTGTAGGCGCACCCTTAGCACCAGGCTTCCTCATACGCTCCCCACTACCAGCCTTAATACGCTTCCGTTTTGCATGAATATTTGCATACAACCCAGGTTTCTTAGCCATTAACGCTTTTTCCGCTTATTCGTCATCTTCTTACCAGTACGCTTCGCCTCTTTAGCAGCCGCAGCCCGACCCTTAGACGTATATGAATAGTGTTTCTTGCCAACCTTAGGCATCTTCCAAACCACCTTTAATTAATCGCAGGGAAGCCACTTCCTCTTCCAACAACGAAGCAAGCTCGTCATCACTAAAGGAAGAAACGTCCCGCTCATCTTCCATAACCACTTTACGCTTCGGCGTAAACTTTTCAATGTATTGCAAATACAAAGACGCAGCCTTCACATCACCACTGGCAGCCTGCTGCCAAAGAGCATCAATAACGCTCTGAACACGTTCAGGGTTGATGTTCAGTTCTGCTGCACGACGATCCCACTCACGAATGAACCGTGGATCTCTTTTTATGCGGCGAACAGAATCCTGATGGATGTCCTGTTCAGCCGCCCACTCTTTCTGAGTCTTAGGTAACCTTTCAGGTCCTAACAACAGCCACTCTAGTAACGCCTTCCAAGTGTCAGGCATCACTTTCTCATTAGAGTCCTCGTCCCAAGACCAGCCTCGGCCTCCACCATTCTGTGGCATGTATGCGCTCCTTCGTTTACGTACTACCACCATAGATCAGATGTCCCAAGCAGACACCTAACTACAATATGACAGTACTGTTACAAAACAAAAAAACAGGTTGGAAAAACGGGACAAACCGCCCATAGTACTAAGTACGTACTCAGTACCAATTTCTATCTCCCAAAGATAGAAATTGATACTCAGTACCAGTACCTAGAAACTTTGACGCATACAGCGACAAAGCAAACCACAGGTACCCACACAAGAACCCAAACTTCCGCAATACACAGTTTTATATGTAGAACGCATTCCAAATGGATATCTATACATATACACGTGCAAGGGGGCGCCCCCCCTCAGGGGGGTGGGGTGCAGGTGCGGGGCGAACTGGGTGCGTACTGTGTGTTTCCCGTGTCGCCTGTGTACCTGTACGCCTGCGAGTGCGCACTTGTAAACGTCTAGGTGCCGTGCCCTGTCCATAACTGTGTGCGGGGGCAAGCGGACGGCCGTAGGGGGTAGGCAACGGATCGGGTTAGGAATTTATTTCGGTGTATTCTCGGGGTTTGCGAGACTTTCTGTGTATTTGTTGTTGACAGATTTACACGGCTGTGCTTATGATGTTGGGGCAAGCAAATACGACATAGGAGTACAGCAATGAGTACACGTAACACCCGCTGGGTGACTAAT
>CERO01014162.1_pt1 | contig 12510 bp, 19 predicted proteins | sample 530851 | NCBI WGS metagenome assembly CERO01 (sample SAMEA2621033, study PRJEB7988) | marine metagenome | biome: marine biome (ENVO:00000447); feature: surface water layer (ENVO:00002042); material: "saline water (ENVO:00002010), including plankton (ENVO:xxxxxxxx)" | depth 5 m
TTAGCAAATTTACTTTGATAAGCATCCTCAAAGTAAAGATGATGTATAAAAAAATATCCAGATTTATCGTCAGGGCTTGCTACAGAATCAGTGTAGTACCAAGGAACATTTGATGCAAATAGAGTTTGTTCTATTTTTTTAAATTGTTCTTTGTCTAAAAAATTATCTATAGTTTTTATTTTCATACGTAATTTATATTTACAGCATATCTTGCAAAAACATCAGTTGGTGATACCGCTCTATGTTTTAATAAAGAATCAAAAATAACAATCTTATTTTCCTCCGCTAATATTTTTTTACCTGTTTTTTTAAATTCAGTATATCCATTACTTGTGTTTATATAATATATAGCTGTGTTACATTTAAAAGGCCTATCAACATGATAAGCAGACGTATATCTTTTGTTGTCTCTTAACATTAAGTTTGCTCTAACTTCAGAACACATATTTGCATTCAACTCTCTTAATAAACATTTAAAATGACTTTCATAAAAAGGAGAGTTTATAATTCCGTTTCTTATCACAGAGTGACATAAATAAGGATGATCGTTACTTTCATCAACTTGATGCTCTCTGTAAAACCAGCCAAATTCACTTGAATGAATTAATTTTTTTAAATGTTCAAACTCAGTTTTTGGTAAAAAATTCTTTTTAACTTTCATTATGTTCTTATAAAGTTATACCAACCAGTAATAATATATTTTTCTCTTTTAGACACTTGTCCCCTGTGTAAATGAGTAAACTCCGCAGGCCATATTACGGTCAAACCTTTTTTAGCTGGAGAGGTTGTTTTTTGATAAAAAAATTCTGTGCCGCCGTCAGGCACATCATTAAGATAAGTCATAAAAACTAATAGCCTGTCTCTAGTTTTTATTTGTCTTTCAAAGTGCCATTTTTTAAAACCACCTCCAGGTTTGTAGTATTGAATATTAACATTCTCCATACTTGGAGCAAAACGTCCAACACCGTCTAATCCTTGATAAGTTTTTTCATATTGTTCCACACATTTTTGTAATTCTTTTGTGTAAGAGTCTAACGCAGAATCATGATAACTGATGGTAATATCTGTGCTATCTTTAGTATCTTTTTTTACACCCATACCTGTTGTGCCCACGTGATGTCTGTGTTTATATTTTTTAAAAAAAGTTATAAGATCATCGCAAATTGTTTTAGGTATATAGTAACCCTGGATGAAGCTATTCTTATCAAAATTGTGTTTTTTCATTATTGCTTTATATATGTTTATGCTATATATCTTTTTAAAAAAGAAATCAATACTATGAACAAAGATGAAATTATAAAAGATTTAGCTGAAAAACTAGAAATGGAGAAAGCAGTTAAAAAACATGAGGTTTTAATTAACGCTTCGTATAAAGAAACTATTTGTAAACTTGAAGACCAAATTAAATTTCTTTTAAAAACTAACGAAGATCTCTGGAACAAAGTAGCTACGCTAAAAGAACATGTTAAGTATTTAGTTAATGAAAAATAAAAAGTTTTATTTTTTGTGTGGTCTACCTAGGGCAGGTAATACTTTATTAACATCTATATTAAATCAAAACCCTGATATAGCTTGCACACCAAACGCTTTTACTTCTACAATTACTAGTAAAATTAGTGAAGTAGAAGAGACAGACGAATATAAAAATGCCCCCAACAATAAATGTTTAAGAAGTCTTTTAAAGAATATATACCCATCTTTTTATAAAGAATGGAAACAAAAATTTATAATAGAAAGAGGTGTGGCTGGTATACCAAAAAATTTTGAATACTTAATAAATTACGTAGATAAAAATTTAAAAATAATTTTTCTATATAGACCTGTTTTAGAAGTATTAGCATCCTTTATTATTTGGTGTAGAAAAAATCCATCTAATTTTTTAGAAAGTAGAACTTTAAGTAATATGCAACTCTGCGACAAACTTATGGAAGAGGATGGAATAATAATGAGACAGCTAAGTTGTTTAGGTAATCTAATGGTGCCTTGTAATAATAAACACGGCTTAATTGTTAATTACAAAGATTTAATATGTAACACAGAAAAAACTTTAGCGAGTATATATAAATATTTAAATATACCTTTATTTAAACACAAACTTACAAATCTAAAACAAATAAATATAAATGGTGTTAAGTATGATGATAGTGTTTTAGGCGAAGATTTGCACACAATTAAAACAAAAAAGATAGAGTACAGAGAACATAATTTAAAAAAAATACTCGGAAAAAAGATTATAGATAAATATTCAGACGTACAAATTAATATACATGAACAATGATAAAACACCCTCAAATTGAAAATTTATTTGCAACACCTTTATACATGAATAGTTTAGATAGAGGAATAACATTAAAGGAAAAAAATTTAATTAATAGTTTTAAAGATAAAACAGTTCTTAATATTAGTAATTATCATACACAAGAAAGCTATGTTTTAAATAAAACAGGTTTTAAAGATTTAAGAAAATTTATTCAAGAATGTTGTGATGATTATTTAGAAAAAGTAATATCTCCTTCTGATCAATTGAAATTAAATATAACTCAATCATGGTTGAATTATGCAAACAAAAACGAATATCATCAAGAACATTGTCACTCTAATTCTTATGTATCTGGTGTACTGTATTTAAATGCTAAAGAGGAGCATGACGCAATACAATTTATAGATCGTTCTTATAAATTTTTAAATCCAAATATTAAACATTATAATGTTTGGAATTCTAAAACCAGAACTCTTAATGTAAAAACTGGAATGTTGGTTATGTTTCCTTCACATTTATATCATGCTGTAAAAATAAATAAGAATAGTTATACTAGAATTAGTCTTGCCTTTAACACTTTTTTAAAAGGCACCATAGGAGGCGGATTAGGAGAATTAAAATTATGAGGATATTAGTTTTTGGGTTACCAGGTTCAGGTAAAACTACTTTTGCTAGACAGTTGTCCGCAGGTTACGCTTATTTTAATGCAGACGAAATTAGAAAGATGTTTAATGACTGGGATTTTTCTGCGGAAGGTAGAACAAGACAGGCGCAAAGAATGGGGTGTCTATCGTCTTTAGTTGATGGACCTTGTGTCGTAGATTTTATTTGTCCATTTGATGAGGACAGACATGAATATAATGTAAAGATTTGGATGAATACAATTAAACAAGGTAGATTTGATGACACTAATAAAATGTTTGAAAAACCAACACACTGTAATTTTGAAATTACAAACTTTGACTATCAAGATGTAATAAAGGAGATTCGTGATAAATTATAAAAAACCAACAGCGCAAATGTTAGGTAGGTTTCAACCTTTTCACGAGGGTCATTTTGAACTTTTTAAAAAGACATTAGAAAAGACAGGACAAGTTGTAATTATGGTGAGGGACTGTGATGGTAAAAATAATCCATACCCTTTTAAAACTGTGAGGAGAAAAATTATAAAGAGACTTAGAGAATACAGGGGAATGTTTGAAATCATAAGGGTTCCAAACATAACAAATATATGTTATGGTAGAGATGTTGGATATGTGATTGAAAAAATTTCTTTACCAGAAAAAATAGAATCAATATCCGCAACAGAAATAAGGAATAAAAATGATAAGTAATTATGCTTACTGGTACTATGCGAATGCAATACCTTCTGGTGTTTGTGATGAAATTGTTAAGATTGGATTAGCAGGAAAAAAAGTTAAGGCAAACGTTGAGGGAGAGAAACATAAAAAACCTGAAGATTTAAATACTAAAATTAGAGATTCAGATGTTGTGTGGTTAACGGAAGACTGGTTAACTAATATGATATGGACTTATGTACAAAGAGCAAACACATCAGCAGATTGGAATTTTGAAATCAATAATGTCGAAAATGGTCAGTTTACAATATACGATAGGAATCAACATTACGACTGGCATCAAGATATAAGTTTCAATAAATATCAAGAAACTTTTCAACCTAATTCTCAAAGAAAATTATCTGTAACAATACAATTAACAGACGAGTCTAAATACAAAGATGGTGATTTATTATTTAGTAAAGTTGGAGATAAAAATAAAAAATCTATTATTACAGATAAAGTTTTTAGGAAAAAAGGAACTATTGTAGTATTTCCAAGTTATATGCATCATAAAGTTACACCTGTAACTCAAGGGATAAGATACTCACTAGTTATGTGGTTTAGAGGGCCAAGTTTTAAATGAAGAAAAAATTTAAATACAAAGTTGTTAGAAAAATATTAGATCCTGTAATGGCAGAATTTTTGTCAAATTATTTAAGGCTAAAACGTGAAGTCTTTTTAACTATAGGTCAAGATCTCCCACCAGGTTATTTAGGTATATATCCTGATTCTCAATGTCCTAATGCTTTCGCAACTTATGGAGATATAGCAATGGAAACATTATTAGTTATGGCTAAACCTGTTTTAGAAAAATATTTAAAAATGTCTTTAATACCAACTTATGCTTATGCAAGAGTTTATGAAAAAGGGAGTGACCTTAAAAAACACAAAGATAGAAAATCTTGTGATTTTTCCACAACAATGAATTTAGGTGGTGATTCATGGCCTATATTTATAGATGATAAAAAAGTTAATTTAAAACCAGGGGATATGTTAATTTATAGAGGGTGTGATTTTACACACTGGAGAGAAAAGTTTAAAGGTAAGTTTTGCAGTCAGGTGTTCTTACATTATAATGATGCAAAAGATAAAGATAATCTTTTTGATGGTAGAAAGCACTTAGGCTTACCACACTATGCTAAACAGCAGTCCAAGTAGAAGTATCTGGATTCCAAGAATATTTGTTTCCGTCGCTAACTTTAAAAGCAGTCCATCTTTGATTGTCGTCATCCCACATTCTGCCTTTATAATCTTCATCACTAATATCAGGAATTGTGACAGGCGGTTGCCAGTCATCATTAGAATCTAAAGTCCAAGAAGCATACGGTTGTTCTGAAATAAATTTATCTTTAGCAGCGTCATAAGTTCCTCCAATTGCTGCAGCTTGTTTTCTAGTGCCATCTAGAAAATATTCTTTCCAAGTTCCACCAAATTTTTCAACGCAGTAAGTTTCTACGTTTTCAACATCATCTCCTACAGTGATAACATTTCTAACAGTGTTAGAAATGTCTATTTGAGCTGCGTACTTAGTCATTATCCTCCACCTTCATAAGTTAAGGTTCCAGAAACATTGAAAGTAGCTAATTTGTATGATGGGTCAGTTGTAACAGTATTACTTGGTGGAGATACTGAGAATGCCGCATTTGCAGGTCCTCTTACAAAAACTGCACCATTACCGCCCGATCCTCCATTTGTTGTGCCGTGGTACATTCCACCGCCGCCCCCGCCTCCGAGGCCATTAGTTCCACTTCCGCCTGATCCGCCTGGAGATTGAGATCCATTTCCGCCACCTCCTGATCCTCCAGATTTTGGAGTTCCTGGATTAGGGCCGCCAATTCCGCCACCTCCGCCGCCGCCGGCGTAAGTTACGGGACTTCCTGTAATATTATTAGCTGTGCCGGGTCCACCACCAGTTTGATTTGGTCTAGTGCTGGCTCCTCCGCCTCCGCCACCGTTTGGAAAATCTGAAGTTGGGCCACCGCCTCCGCCATCAGGCACTGATGCAGATGGTGCTCCGCCTGGTTGTCCTTGAGGGGGAGTTGTTGGGGGATCGTTACCTAAACCTTTTCCGGTATAAAAACCACCAGATCCTGAACCGCCATTACCGGTGTTAGAGGGAGCTCCTGTGTGTCTTCCTGCTCCACCGCCTGCTGAGGTTAGAGTTTGAGTAGCTCCTGCAATAGCTGAATCACCGCCGTTGTTTCCAGGATTGTAAGGACCGTTATTACCTGTCCCTCCTGTTCCAACAGTTATTGTAGTGTCACCACCTTTAATTGCAATTTTTGTTCCGCCAGGAAAAGACGTTCTATATCCTCCAGCTCCTGCTCCCGCTGCATGATAGTTGTTAGCGCCTGAACCTCCTCCAGCAACGACTAAAAAGTCTACATCTAAAGGTGCAATACCTGCTGATGTTAAACCTAATCCTTTTGCTGAACCTGCTGCAAATGATCCTAATATTGGCATCTTTCTACTCCTTCTCCTATTATGCGAATTGAGTCTGAGCTGCTAACACTGTGAATGTAGCATCACCAGTCTTAATCGCTGTGTATGTGTAAACATCTAATGAGCTAGCGTTACCTGCTGAAGGCGCTGATCCACCTTGCCACTCTGGAGTAACACCTGATCCATCAATCTGAACAACGTTATTGTAATAAGGTGTTGCACCATTTTTTACAATGAACGCTACAGTGATAGATTCACCTGTGTCCATAATAGCATTTAAAGCATTTGAACCATCTCCTCTTAAATTAACTGTAAAGTTGGCTGCTGCATCAGTTGTGTAATTTAAAACTGCTTGTGTAATAACATCGTAGTTAATTGTTCCAGTAGCTGCTGTTGCAGATGTTGTAACTTTTTCTGCAAGCTGTTGAATTTTACCACCACCATTTAATGTAACTCTACCAATTCCTTTTGGAGTTAAAGTCATATCAATGTTTGTGTCACCACCAGTAGCTGCTAATGCTGGAGCATTTCCTGCTGCAGCGTTAGTTACTGAGAATTCATTTACAGCTGATCCTGTAGTTACAAATTTAATTTGCTCTAAACCGTTTTCGTCTCCGATGAAATTTCCACCATCGATTAAAATGTTTTGACCATTTGCGTCTAAGTTAGCTGAAAGTTGAGGAGCGTAGTCAGATGATAATTTCTCTAAATTAGAGTTAACCATATCTGTTCCGTTACCATAAAGAACTTTAGTTCCTTTATCAGCAGCAGCCCAAGTTACACCAGTTTGACCTGATACTTTAACTGTTACTGCGTAAGCTCCAGATGTTGAGTTTTTAATAATGTAATATTTTTCTGTTACTGGAACAATAACATCTACTGCACTCGTAATAGTTCCAGTTAATTCTAATGCTATATTTTTGGCATTTGATACAGCACCGTTTGTTGCAACTAAAGTTGCTCCCGTTGTAGCATTAAGTGCTACTGCTTCGTAACCAGCTGATGCTTGTTCAAGAATTAATAAGTTTGTGTTTGTAATTGTACCCCACGTACCTGAGTTTTCACCAGTCGCTTGTACGGTCAGTTTTAGAAAGCTTGATGTACTGTTTGCCATAGTTTTAAATCCTTATTTGTTCGCATTTTATTAAAATTAAGCAGCGGTGTCAACGTTTTTCCAAGTGGGTGCTGTGCCTGTATTAACTTGGTTCCAGATAATAGCATTAAGCGATCCTGTAGCCGCTGTCAAGCTATTTCCTGTTACTGTTATATTAGCATCTGCGTCAATGTCAAGGGTTCCTAAGTTAATTGTTGCATTAATTCCAGTAGGTGTAACTATCGTATTCGGTGTGGCTGTAACGCTGTTTAACGACACAGTTATAGGGTTTCCAGAAACACTTACAGATATAGAATCTGAGAAACCACCCCAATCTAAGGCACCCCACGTAGATCTTCCCCAACCAGTATTAACCTCTACCTCTGTTCCTACATTTGCTAATGTAGCATTTAATCCAAATCCTGTTGGAACAATTAATTCATTATTATCATCATTCCATAGTCCATCGCTCCAACCTAATCTACCCCAACCAGTATTAACCTCTGCTGCAATTGAAACAGATCCTAAAGTTGCTGACATTGATAAACCAGTTGGTATTAAAGTGGCAGCAGCTCCCCAAGCTAAGTCACCCCAGTTGGCTCTTCCCCAACCAGTATTTACTTCTGTGGTTAATGAAACTGATCCTAAATTTGCTGATAAATTAAATCCTGTTAGTTGTGCTGATTCATTAGGAGTTCCCCATTCTTGTTCACCCCAATAATTTCTACCCCAACCAATATTAACTTCAGAAACAACTGAAACTGAACCAAGAGACATTGACATAGGGAAAGAGCCTGCAAGAATAGTTCCTCCTTGACCCCATGGTAAATCTCCCCACGTAGATCTTCCCCAACCTTCATTAATTATTCCAGTGATAGATACACTTCCTAAACTTGCAGATAAACTAAACCCTGTTACATCAGCTCCTTCATTTGGATTACCCCAAAGTTGTTCTCCCCAATTTCCTCTTCCCCAACCTTGCTCGACGGTTGCGTCTATAGTTATAGAACCTAAAGTAAAAGTAGCTCCAATTCCTGTTGGAATGATAGATGCGTTTCCTTGATCTTGCCAACCACCTTGTCCCCAATTTAATGCTCCCCATGCATCTTGAACAAGATCAACAGGTCCACCCATTCCAATTCCATGCACATAACAAAAATAATAAAAGTCAGTGTTATTGGCAGGAGTAATTTCTACATATCGAGTGGTTGCAGCATTAAAAGAAGCTGTGGTTGTATAATCACTTTCAGGAACTGTAGATCCATCTAGATTATAAGTTACACCCGTTGTAATTCTGTAAGAATTTGGTGAAGCTGCGTTTGTTGTAAATAATAATGGGTGATTAATATTAGAGGAATCGTTTTGATTAAATCTTAACGTAGACCCTTGAACCCATTTAATTTCTCCAGGACCTGTCGCATTTCGAACTCCGTCTAAATAAAAAACATTACCTGTGCCACCACCATACAAGTTTCCACTTGCGACAGTGACTGTATATGTTTTATCGGCCATAGGAGGCTACCTCCTAATTAACCTGATATCCTTAAGATACTGGCAGTTGATGTGTTAGCTGGGAATTGAATTGTAAATGTTCCAGATGTTGCTGTTTTATCTGTTCCAAAATCTAAAACACAAACCGCAGCGTTTGATTGTGACGTGTTATAAATTAAAGCACCTCTTGCAGTAATTGTTGCAGACGTGAAAGATAAATTTGCAAACGTTGTTCTAGCAACACCAGCTGAAATAGAAGTTCCAGAGTTTACTAAAGCTCCTCCTCCAGATGCGTAAGATCCTGAAGCACCAACTTCGTTTGTTGTTGTGAACACAGTTGTTGCTGAATTTAAAGTTGCTGAACTAGAATAAAGAGCTAGTTTGAAACTATTTCCACCAGATCCTGATGTTAAAAAATTTTGTTTTGCTTCTAATAGTTGTTGCTTAAAACTATTTGCTATCGCTTGTGTAATTGCCATAAAACTCCTTATTGTTTTCCTATACGAGGAACACCAGCTTGATATTCATCGCGTCTTCGTCTTCCCATCGCTTCGATTGAGAAGGCCTCTACAGCTTGTTTATACCTATTTTCGTATAGTGTCAACTGATCTTGTGGGCCTTTTAAAAATCCGTAAGCCTCGACTAGGCATGCATATAAAAGTCCGTTGGGAAAGTTCGTACCTAAATATGAGGTACTATTTGTAGCGGATAATCCAGTGGGTTTCAAGATATAATTTATCTGAATTTCATAAGTTTTATCTGGAACAGGAGCAAATACAATATTGTTTGCATCCCACCAGCCATAATACTTTGGTTCTCCAGTAGCGTCTGTGGGGTTATATTCGCTCATAAAATTAGGATCTCTAAACTGTAAAAAACCTCTGTCTTCAGTACCACTTGGTGGTTTTACAATTTGAGCTGATCTAATAACTAAAGTATTTTCAGGAACTAAAATATATCTTTGATCCACAACTAAGTTAGCTGTAGCATAGAATCTGTTATTATCAGAATCAACATCTCTTAAAATTCTAAATTCAGCATCTTCAATAAAACCTTGAATGATAGTATCGGTAAACACTGTTGAACTAACTTCTGTGTAGTCTCTAATTTTTTGTTTTAATTCTAAATATGTCATGCTCTATCGTTTAAAGGACTTACAATACTTTGAAATCCTCCTCCTGTTTCTGTTGATGTTGCAGCTGAATTAACTGTAAAACTGTAGCTATTTTTTACAGTAACTTGTGGTGGTTGTCCAGCTTGCTTAACTGTTGTTTCAATCATTGTTATTGGATAAGACCCAAAAACAACAGCTCCAGAGCTGTGAGCTCCAGCTATAGTAGAATTTAATGTTACCCCTCTAAAAGGTGCTTTAGATGCTCTTATTAAACCACTCAATACATTTCCTGATTTTGAGGTATATTGAATAACTTCATTTTGAAATTGTCCTACAGTTATATTTTCATTTGGGGCTGGTAATACACCAGATTCAATAACTTTTTGAATCATTAAATACCCTGAATTTGGATAATAAGTTGCATCAGTTAAAGTTAAAGATCCAACTTCAGTGGCTGTTAAATTAACAGCTAAAGTAGTTTTTAAAGTAAACGCGGCTACTGGAACACCACCAATAGGTCTTGGTATCCCTGTAAATCTAACTTGGTCATTATTTACTAATCCACTAAAAGGTTGACTAACTGTTATTGTTGTTGTGCCATTAGTTGAAAAAGGATTCTCTGGCAAGATATCTGTTGTAGGTGGCTCTTGTCTTGCTGGTCTTGGATGCTGTAAACCTTGAGGATCAGCTGTAAAAGGTGTTGGTTCTAATTGAGGTTGTTTAGGTTCAAACTCAGATGTGTGAACTCTTGCACCATTCCACTCTCTAACCATTTCGCTGTATGGAAATTGTAATCCAGATCTGTCCGAAATAAATTTTGCGTATTTTCCTCTTGCTGTGTTTCCCATAATTATGCTGTAGGGTAGTAGCTTTTAGGAGATATAAACGTACTTGATGGAGATCCGTCTTCTGCTAAAGCTCTAGCCAATTCATCCTCGTATATTAGTTTTAAAGCTTGTGTTTCATCTTTTTTATATTTCATAGATAAATAATAAGTTAATCCTGCAACCATACAAGGTACAAATCTGTATGGAACATTAGTTGCGTTTGTGTAAACACCTGCATCTTGAATTCTTTTTTCAAAATTAAAATTAATAACTTGATTATTTTCTGAAGATCCAGGCGTTAAATATAATTGAATAGTTACTCTGTCGATAAATCTTTGAACAAAATATTGTGATGGCTGACCTGTAGCTGATTTATTAGATAAAGCTTGATAAGCTGATCTATTTATTTTTGATAAAGGTGAATCAACGTTAGAACTATTTCTAAAAGAAGCTTCTAAAATATCAGAAGCACCATTTACAAAATTTGTAATTGCGTCGCCGTTAGAGTGAGTAGCTGCAGTTGTTCCGTTAACTCCTCTTGTTACTCCCGTTAATTCTAAACTATTAAATCCTGTGTAGCTTATATTTTCAGAACCTACATTAATTGTCCCCTCTGTAGGCATTCTGTCTTTTGAAGCGATTGTAATTCCAGTGGTTTGAGCAACTGTAGTTATAGCTGCTGTTAAAGTTGAAGTAACTCCGTTAGAATTTCCATCACCAGTAGAACGATAAATGGCATATTCATTTTGACCATTAACCAAAGTAATATTTGTATTTCCTACTTCCCAGTAGTGAAGACCTCTGTTACCCCATTCTTGAAACATTATATTTAAAGATCTTCTTGCGGTTTTTAAATTATAACCGCTCATATCAAACAGCCCAAGTCTGTTGTAACACTCTTCAACTATCTCATCGATGTAAAAAGTTTTTTCAAATGTTGTAGTGCCTGAAGTAGTATTTGGCATTAATTAGCCTCCTACTCGTTAGCTCCGCCACTATGAAAAACAGTAGCAGCTATTACGTGTTCAGTAGTAAAATTTGCATAAACATCAGTTTTAAACAAAATAGGAACTGGAAAATTTATTGTAATCGGACCAATTTGTGCTGGTGCTTTACATTTGAATTTTACTGTACCACCTGAGCCACCATCTCTTAAATGAAAATCTCCTGCAGCTGCGCCACTATCAAGATAAACTCCATAAACTCTAGTTCTACCACTTTGAATAGTTTTTGTTTCAGTTGTTACATTTGTAGCTACACCTTCTATAGATGAACCTGCGTATATACTCATATTTTTTTCTCCGTTTTCTTATTGGTGTGGGTGAGTATCAAGATCAAAAAGTCTCAAATTTTCTCACCCACGTAATTATTAGTTACTAAAAGGTGTAACGATTGTACCGTCACCAATTAATAAACCTTCAACCATGTAAGTGTTGTCTGCTGTTGCAGTAAACTTGATTCTAGAACCAATTAAGCCACCTTTAGTAGCGTTACCAACTCCAGCTTCACCATTTAAATTAACAACATCATTTGCTGCTGCAGGTACAAAAGCTTTTTTTGCACCGTCATCAACACCAACCATTACTGAACCAACAAATTTGTCAGTTCCATCTGTTGAAATTGTACCAGTGAATTCATCAATAAAAAGAATTTCAAAAGTAGTTCCAATAGTGTTTGGGTTGTTTGGGTCACTTCCCGGTCCAGCTACGTCTGAGTCAGCAGTAGCGTTGATCGTAGGTAGTGTGATTGCAGTTGGAGTCCCAACGGGATCCATAGTTAAAACTCTTCCTGCGTGAGCCGCAACAGTTAAATCTGTAGCTGCAGTAAGAGCAACAACTGCTCCAGGTCCTAAATTGATAAAACCATTTTTAGATCTTACCGGTCCTGAAAATGTAGTATTTGCCATATTATTATCCTCCTAGTTTTCCGAACATAGTCTCTAG
>CERO01003902.1_pt1 | contig 11944 bp, 5 predicted proteins | sample 530851 | NCBI WGS metagenome assembly CERO01 (sample SAMEA2621033, study PRJEB7988) | marine metagenome | biome: marine biome (ENVO:00000447); feature: surface water layer (ENVO:00002042); material: "saline water (ENVO:00002010), including plankton (ENVO:xxxxxxxx)" | depth 5 m
GAAAACCAGGTGGAGCTTCTTGATCTGTTTGAGTGTTTATAGTAGTTCTTTGTGTTTGTACACTAGGAGTGCTACTTCCGTAATGATATGTCATAATTGTTTATTTACTACTTTCTATTACGCCTGATGCTATAGAAAACATTTCGGCTTTACTAGTTGTATGGTTAACTAATTTTATATCTGCATAATAACCTATTATACCAGACGTGTTTACAACTCTGTTTTTAGCAAACATTATAAAATCACCAGGTAAAGGTTGTGGTATAGGGTTTACAGGATTAAATATATGTATTTCAGAAGGTGCGGTACTTATAGTGATAATATCACCGTTAAGAACAGGACCTGTCGTTGGTAAACTAAGAGTTGCATTTCCATTAACAAAAGCTGTTATTGTTGTACCTGGAGCTATATTTTGACCAGTTATTTTCATACCAGCGGTAACTTGAGCCAACGTATTGCTTAACGTTAAGTTGGTAAGATTACCAGTACTATGGTTAATAGTCATAGTAAAATTTACGACAAGGGTTGAAGGACCATAATTAAAAACATTAGTTACCTCACCTATTTCAATCATACTAGGTTGTTGAGCGGTACTAAAGTTACCTACAGATTGTGTTGGTACATAATAAGCTGTGTCACCTATTTGTAGTGATGTGTTTAGTTCTGTGTTAAATGTTATAGATAATGTTGGCATAATTATTGTTTTAAATTATTGAGTTGTTGGCACTGTAACACCAGCGCTCATAGTCTCAATACCACCAGTAGTTGCAGTTCCTTGAACAGGAGGGTTTAACACAGGTAAACTATTATTACTTGTCTGTGAACCAGGTGCATGCGTATAATGAGTACCTGATGGAGGAAAAGGATTTACGTTCGGTAATGGTGTGTTACCGTTTGCATCTACTTTATTACACCAATATGTATTCACGCTAGCCTGTACAGTCCAACCACCGTTGCACTGTGGAGGAGCTACATTGTTGTTTACCGCAACATTTGATATAAAGTCATTGCTACCAGCAAATATAGTAAAGTTACATACATTACCAGTACAACTTAAACGCGGGTCTGAGGTGTTAATTGCACCTGAGTTTTTTGATCCTAGAGCACCTGGTGTTGGTCCACCTGTATTAGATCCGTTTGTATTGTTGTAACCACTAGGAGCAATAAGCTCCCAACCAACTGTAACCGAATCTACCGTATGATGATTAGCTGGAAAATTAGATCCACCATCAAAAACTCTTTCCATTTGTCCTGTTACTGTGTCAAAAATTAAATTAGAAAACGAAAGAATAACATTTTTAGAATTGCTTCCTGGGCAAGCATACGGAGTATTAGTACTTAAAGCCGCTGAATTTGTAACTGGTAAAGTAGGTTGTATAGTGTTAGGACAAGCAGCTATACAACAACTAGTGTCTACACCAGATAAATCATATGATGTACCATTCCAAGTTACAGGTGGAGGTGTATAAGGTCCACCCGCTGGACAACCGTGGAAAGACTGTGTGCCATCACCAATATAGTTTCCGTACGCAGGATCTAAACAACCAGATGTGTAAGTACATAACGAAGGATCATCAACCATGTGCGGAAGAACAGGTGTTGGATAATTACTCGCGTTAGAATCTAAACAAGCAGGAAATGGAGGTAAAGGTGCACCAGCCATTGTTATATTTTGAATTAGCTGCGCACCGTTAGTACCAGCTCCCCCTGAAGAAACAACATGATTTGGTGTGTTAGGAGAACCAGCTTGGAACTGATTAAATGGATCAGCACATAATCTTAATATTTCAAACTCATATGTTTTTGTTGGTGCAAAAGTAATACCAATTACATCTCCAACACCATAATAACCATCCCAAGTACTCCAATTTTGATTTGAATTTTGCTCTCTAAATCTAAATATAATTTTAGTATTAGGGTTATTAAGGTTTTCACTAGACGTATAGTTAAATGGATCCATACTAACTATATGAACATTATTGTGTGTATTACCACCACTTGGATCACCTATAGCTAAGGTTACATTAGGATCATCACAAGTGTAATCACAAGGTATGCAACCTCCATTTGGTGGTGGCTGTGTAGCTGGATTTGTACAGTTTACTGTTGCGTTAGGATCAAAATTACTTGCACCTGGATCTGTACAGCCATATTGAGCAAAACTACATAATGTCGGATCGTGTACCCAAACACCTTGACCACCATTTGGGAACGAGGTAGCACTATATGTTACACCATTGTAAAAATAAGGGTTATTTGCAGTTGGGTCTGTACAAGTTGTCCATTGGCAAGTACCATCATCATTTGTAGCTGCTGGAATATAATTATTTGCGCTAGTATCAGTACATCCATAATATAATGTTGTAGCATTGTTTAACTCACCACCAGTATACCATTGGTCATAAACATTGGTTGGCGCGCCACTCCAAAACTGTTGACCACATCTTAGTCTTACAGCAAAATCATAGTCAGTTCCAGGTAAAAGATTACTTATTATATGAGAATAATTTTGAGGTGGTGCTAAAAGCTGATTTACATTAGTCAAATGAGTAACGCAATTATCAGTAAAAAGTTGAGTTGCGTTATCAAAAGCAAAAGCTGAAACATTATTGTTTGCAACACAGCTAGATTCTCTATAAGCTATTTCAAGTTCAAAAGGCGTGGCAGTGTTAGAACCAGAGGTTTGAATAGTGTGATTAGTAAATAATAATTCAAGACTATTATTTTGAAAGGCATTATTAAATGAAACTTGCATGTTGTTAAAACCACCACCACCAGTATTATCTAAAGGCCCACAATGTACACAACTACCATCATCAACAGTAACGTTAGGGTCTGCGTTAGGAGCGTTAAAGTTATAATAAGAATACTGTGTTGGAGGGTTTGTGTTGGCATACTCAGGACATCCACCATAATCGCAACATAAATTACTAGGGTTTGTACCATTGGCACAACTTGGGCAATTGTTAACATCATTACAAGCTTGTGCGTTGGGATCAGGATTATATGAGCTACTGCTTGCCAGTGGATCCGTACAATCAAAATACGGATAAGTACATGAACCATCATCTACATTAGCATTAGGATCATAGTTTGTTGCTGTAGGGTCCGTACAACCATTAGTCACAGCCTCACAACACTCGTTATTACCAGGACCAGTACAATTACCAGAACAACCAGGCACACCACCATCACACATAGCTGTAGCATTAGGATCATAATTAAACATAGTAGGATCTGTACAACCATATGAAGCTGTAACACATGATCCATCATCAACGTTTACTATAGGTGATATACCATTAGTATTATTTGGTCCACCATAGTTAATAGCTGTTGGATCATTTAAGCATCCTAAAACTTGTGCTATACAACTACCGTCGTCAAAATCAGCATTTGGATCATAATTAATAGCATTCGCATCTGTACAGCCTGGATTATAATAACAACTTCCATCATTAGATATTGCTTGAGGATCGTAATTTATAGCCGTAGGATCAGTACAACCAGCAGCAACAAGTACTTGAACAGTATCAGCATCTGCAATACCTTGAAAAGAAAATTGAGATGGATCAATGTCACTTATAACGTTTGTTTGGCTACCTTTTATATAATTAAACCACTTACACTCTTTGTCTATAAACTCATTAACAGTACCATGCTCGCAATTAGTTTGTATTTTTTCAACATACCAGCCTTTCTTTTGTCCTAAGTTGTAATATTGATTATCAGTGTAAGTAACACCGTTAACAATACCACTTACAAATTGATCTATTTTAGCTTGACTACCTTCGTAATTTAATGTTTGAAAGTTTTTAACTATTTCTGGATTAGCATTTAATAAAACATTTACTGTAGAAGGCGTAAATACACCGTAAAAGGTGTTACGCATAGTGTTGTTTTCTATATGGTGTTGATATAACAAACCGGTTTTTACAGTGTAATATTCACCACTTAAACTTAAAGCTGTTTCTGGTATAAAAGACTTAAAACTAGTCCAACCTTTTACCTTTTCATTAAACGATACTGTATGGTGTTTTTCTCCATCAACCCACATAGTTAAATTATAACTACCTCTTTTTATATCATAACTACCATATAATGTTGTTCTTATTTTTAAATTATCATTAAAATAATCACTCATACCATAATCAGATATAGGAGTTATACCATCTCTTGAAAGTCTAATAACTTTACCTCTTTGCCTATCTGTAAAATAAGCTCTGTAAGCTTCAGCAGCAAAACTTTCTGGATCTTTTGATATACCATATTCACCACTAAAAGGTATACTTTGTCCTAAAACTCTATTAGTAGCTAATAATTGAGGGTTTTCATCAGCATTAAAAACAGCGTCTTTATTAGATAACACTTTTATAATTTTATCTTCACATAGTGTTACTAGATCAGTATCTCTAGCATGTAATTTTTGTATGCTACCATATGATGGGTTTAAATCTTTAGTTATACCTTCTGCAGCTATAAATTGATTTAAATTGTTTATACCTGTTTTAGCGTTGTATAGTCCAGAAAATATTAAACTATTTTTTAAATGTTGTTCTTTATATTGATCTTCTCCAGGTCTAGAAACCTTAACACCATTACCTAATTGTAAAGCATTAAAATCATCTCTTATTCTATCTGACTCAACTCCATTACCAAAAGATATACAATTGTACCAAGATAATCTTATTCCAGAGTTCCACATTACTGGTAAAAAATAAAATATTTCTCCAGCAAAAGAACTAACTCTATCCCACTCTTCTCGCGTTCTAGTAAAATCTAATTCTAATTCTATAGAAACACCATTTGGTAAATTTACTGTAAATATACTTCCATTTGCTAATGGATTTGTTGAAAAGTTAGGATTACTTTGTGTTCCTGGTCCATAGTGCCAACAACCTGCTATGTGAAGCGGATGGTTAAGTACAGGGTTAGAACCTACACATTGATTACCACCTAAAGATCCTTGTGTAAGATTTATTGGACTAGTATTATCGTTAATAATAATACGTATATGACTTTCTGGTACATACTGTCCACCGATTAAATCAAATCTAGTTCTAAAATCAGAAAATCTTACCTCTGCGTTAGGACCTATAACAGGTAATAAACCACCACCGGCCTCAGTAGACATTGTGGCAAATGCGTTTGGATTAATATTAGAACTAGGTATTAGCTCTTGCACTTCAGCGTCAGAAGTTAAAACGCCTTTAAACTTTCTAGTAGCTTCATAATAAAGATCTAAACCTTCTTTTTGCTTGGGTTCTGTTTCCCATATAGTTGGATTATCACTCATTTCTAAATCAAAACTAGCAGAGTCTACGTAATCTGATATAAATTCTATAACAAAAGTAGCATCAAGACCTCTACAAGGTGGACCTGTATCTCCTAAATCTTGACCTTGAACATGCGTATAAAAATCAGCACCGTTTGGATCAACTGGTTCTACTTCAAGAGTAAAAGTTAATCTTCTATTATTTGCCTCACTAAATTTTGCATTATTTGCAACTCTTCCAGCTTGTCTTTGAACTGTTGCTAACATTCCGGAACCAGTAGCATCAAAATATTTGAATATCTCTGGATCCGTTGAATTAACATTAAATGAATTTCCTGCGTCTGTACAATCTACTTCTCGTATAGAAGTGTGATTATATCTCCTTTGCATAGACCAATCAACTACCTTATATTGAGTATCATCTCCATTTATAATAAATTTTTGATTTTGCTTTTTAAAAGCACTTATCATTTTTTGATGATTATCTAAATTTGGAGCTTCTTCCCAAGCTTCAACGGTGTTTAAATCACCAAAGTTTCTATCATCACCTAGTGTACTAAAAGATAATTCTATGTATGTTTTACCACCAGTTTGATATATACCTCTACCGTAATTTTCTGGATAAGGACTTGTAAAGTTAGCGTAGGGATCTGGAAAAGAAGGAAATGAGGTAGATAAAGTTGGGTGAGGATTGTTGTTAGGTTGTATTGCGGCGTAATAAGAATTATCAATAAACCAAGTACCATCATTATTATTACCTATTACTCCTTTGTTAGCGCCGCTATTACCTCTCCAATCATTGTAATGTTGACTAGAGTTGCTAGGATTTTGAGCATAATGATCCACAGTGCTAATAGTACCACTACCTGCAGTCGTTGTTGACAACCATGAAGGATTACCAGCTGAAATTCTTGCTGATGTAGTGTTTGAACCACCATCAGATGGACCATCTGGATCTCCTGCCCACCATAGTTGTGCTACTGAATCAATTAAGTAAGTTGTATTTAGCGGTTGTATTAATGTTGTTATATAAGTATCAATTAAACTATCTCTTATTATTTTAACAAAAAATCTTCCGTCAAATTCTGGTCTATTATCTATTTTTTTAACGTATATTTTTATACCTATAGTAGCAACATTGACACCAGGTGTTGTTGATTCTAACCAATCACCATCTTCAGTAGTTATAGGTTTTTTCAATGTGAAAAAGTAAACACCTGTATTACCTGTTGCGGTGGCAGATGTGTCGCTTTCAACTGTAAAGTTTGTTACTTCGTATTTTTCAGATTGTCTACCAGAGTTAGGCTCAAAAAAACTAACTAAATATGGTTCTGAACCATCTAATGCAGAACCTGATTCTTCATCCCAAAGAGTTTTATCTATATTAAATGATATTATATTTTGTTGTAATATATTTGAACCTGTAATAGCGGGTAGTAAAGAAAGAATATCAGCGCCATTATTAGCGTTTGCACTTGTTAAATCAGCACCAGATACCTCACCTAAACTATTATATGATGTTTTTATAAACTCTGGTGCTTCGTTTGATATTGCTACAACTTTGTATTTTCCAATATCAGATACAGCAACATTTGTATCAGCTGGTTTTTTAAGTACTAAATAAGTTTCTTCATCAACTTTGTTTCTTTCTGCAGAAGGAAAAGACATCCATATACCATCATCTTCAGCTCTATAAACTCTATCCATAGCTAAGTTGTAGTACTCACTAGTTGTTTCTTTTACAAATATTTTAAAGTGTGTTGCCCAATCAGGATGAGGATTTTCTACTTTAGCTGATATTTGATTTGCTTTGTCGGATCTTTCTTTAAATACTTCAAAAACACTAGCTTGACTTGATAAAACAGATGATTCTCTACCAAACTCATCAGAATAAACAACTCCTAACTGGTATTCTCTTTCTGATTTAACAGATTTACTACCAAAACCAATTTCAGTAGGTATATCTCTTGTTTTTACACTACCAACAATTAATGGTGTGATTTTGTTTTGTGTAGAATCTAACAAATTATAGTCTTGAACATAATTACCATAAACAATTCTATTACCAACAACATCTTGTGCTAATGCTTTTCTAGGTACATTATCAAAAGGCCTTAACAATTGATTTGAAGGTAAAGCTGTAAAAATACTTTCTGATTCTATCGTGTAAGATCCTTGTGAAAAAACACCAGGAGAATCCCAAGCGTTTAAAGTTGCTGGCGCGTACACAGCATCGTCTGGTTTTATGTTATCAACTAAATATATATTAGAAGAATCTTCATCTTTATAAACTATATCTACTTGAACTACATCATCAGGTGTTTCGCTATTGATTAAATCTTTAACATGTATTCTTTTAAGATTATTTATCATCGCTTTATTAGAAGCATCTTTAGCATCGTATTCAAATGTACCAGGAGAAAAAACAGCATCTGTAAACGGACCAAATGAAGAATATTCACCATCTTCATATCTATATCTTAAAGCTAATCTTGGAAATTTACGTTCAAATAAATTAGACTGCTTGTCCTCCATTCTAATGTCATAATACTGCCAACCTAAAGGTGTATCTTGAGATATTGTTAAAATTTCAACTCTAAACATTCTTTGATGTACATAATGGTAAGGGTTGTCATTACGTGATATTGTGCCGCTAGGTACACCGTTACTACCTACTGAAAAAGGTGGTGACCACATTGCATAAGGAACATTTAAAGGTTGTAAGCCCCACCAACCGTTTGCTGGATTTGTTATTTCTTCAGTAATAACACATCTAATATAATCTTCTTCGTCATTTCTATGTCTAAAAATAACTACATCTCCTATAGCGCTATTACCATTTTTGTATGGTATATTACCTAAAGCACTAGCCGTAGGACCAACAGTTAATAATTGACCAGGGTTATTTGGATCATCTATATCGTATGGAGTTGTATTAACTTCATCCATATCCGCTGGTTGAAATGTTAAAATAATATTTCTACCAGGTAGTGGTAAAGTACCATGACCACCCCATGTCCAATCCCAAAACACATTACCATTAGGTAGTATAGTGTCCCTTGTAGATGTAGTAGCAAGATGTTGTTCTACCGTTGGTAATCCACTAGTAGCATCCACGTCCATCCTTGCCGCGTGCGTCATTATTGTTGTAGAGGTAAATGGAGCTGATGTAGCTTCAAATTCTATTGTAGGTTGATTTGTTGGTGATTTTTTAATTACAGTTGCATTTTCTAATTTCATAGGTATATTTTGATCTATACCTTTTACAACTAAATTTGTATGTATTAAGCCGTTAGGATTTGTACCTTGTTTACTACGTGGTATGCTTATTTTCTTAGGCTCTGATAAGTTGTCAGTCCAAAATAACATATCATCTACTATATTTAAACCTGTTATAAGCTGTTCTTTACGGTAATTTAATATTCTGTTATTTTCAATTTCTACAAACCAGTATTTATCTGGACCAACTGTATTTGATAGTAATGCTTTTTCAACAGCGTTTAATGGTACTTCTACTTTTATTACATCTTTAATAATACCAGCAAAAACTGGAGGATTACCACTATTTGGTAAAGTACCTAAATCTACTTGTGGTAAAACTTCTTTTACAGTGTGCTCTATTTTTCTTAAATATGAATTAGCAACTGGCACTTGAGCTTCATAATAGTAAAAATTTAACTTAGCACCTACTTGTATACCGTTTATAGCAGGCACTAAACCATTAGAAGTACTTAAATTATCCGGTAAAATTAAATAGTCACCTCTCTTATTACCACTTGGCCAAGTTATAAAACCAGGTTTAAACCATTTAGTATGCACATCAACAAAAATAGGATTTGTTACACCATCTTTATATTCAAGTATAGTATCTTTAAACTCTACACCTTGACCTTGAGTATATTGCACACCATTTAAATTTGTTGTGTGACCATCTATACCGTTAGCGCCATACAAACTTGTCCAATAGTTTTCCCAAGGACTAAACGTAGCGGTATTGTCACCACCACTATCTTGTATAGCTGGTTCTAATAAATTTGTTTTAGGGGGACCGGCGTTTAGCCAGTATAAGGAATCTGATTTTTCATCAGGAATACTACCAACACAAAAATCTGTTGAATTAGCAACGCTAGGTATTTGAGTATTACCAAGTAAATTTTGCACAGCACCAACATCAGAACCATCTGAAGTTGAAACCTGTACATTCATAGCGTCTCTATATTCACCGTTGGGAACAAGTCTCTCATCGAGATCTTTATTCATTCTACCTCCGGTAAAAGTATTTTTAATCTCCGGCATTCGTTAATGTTTTATCCACTTAGATTTACCTCTAAGTATTTGAGTAATTTCTTCTATTTTAATATTTGATAATCTTAGCTTTGCTTTTCTAGTTTCAGCAAACTTTTCTCTTTTATATCTACCAACAATATATTCTGGTGTGTTTATACGTGTTGATAAAACAGCATAAGCAATATGTTTATACATAGCTTCTTCAGCGAATTTATGTACTCTCATTTCTTCTATTGTACCTAAACCATCGCTTAAATAATCTAATACAATTGTTTTACCAGCTATATTTGAACTAAAGTGAATTTTTCCAGCATCACAATCTACAAAAAATGATCCATTAGCTTGAGCGTGTTGCGGATCTAAACCATATCTTTCACCGTTCATTCTCCAATATATATCATCTTCATAGTCATCATGTATATGTTCTGATGGCGTTGAGCTGTTGTAACTACCAAGTGTTGTAGATTCATCTTCAAAACCAACTCTAACTAATGATATATTATCTATAGTTACGTTTCCAGCAGTACTACCATTTTGTCTAAAACCAATACTTCTAACTGGAAAAGTATTAGTATTCGTCATACCTGTAGATAAATCAAATTCTTGAGTATAAGTACCATTAGCACTAACTTGCGCTCCGTATTTATAGTTTTGATTATCATCAACAATTAACCATTCATATGTACCAGAGCTATAACCGCTTAATGTAAAAGTAATTGTATATTTTTCACCACTTAATATTGATAGATTACGTATGTTAAAACCTTGTTTGTCTGGTAAGTTATAACCTATTATTTTATTTTGCCCAAGATGTCTAATACTTGTTGTTGTATGAAACCAACCTATTGAATTTGTTATTGGATCTGCTGTTGTGTCAGCGGCTAGAGATATAGGTTGTGTTGGGCCAGTTATTAATTCTATGTCTCTATTTAATAACCAAGAGTCTTGAACAAAACCACTACTTGCCCCACCTTGTAGTGTTGTGTTATTTAGTAATTCACCCGACTCTATAAGATTACCAAAAGTATCAAAAACAAAATCGCCATCTTCATCTGTTTGAGCTTTAAATGGATTACCAGTTTTACATAAGGTTGGATATAACCTATGTTTTATACCAGAAGAGTCTGACCAACTTATTTTGGTCCAATTTACATAATCTTGAGGTATTATCATTTGTAAACTATTAGACACTTCTATTTCCATAGATTTACAAGATTTAAACGTATCAAAACTTAATTCTTGCATAGCTCTTTGAGCAAAAAATCCTACGTCAGATCTTTTTATTTTGGAAATTATCTTATCTTCACCTACATAACCAATCATAAATTGGTTTATAATATCAACTAATGATACAAATTGATAATTTTGAGATTCATGATTATTACTAGTGTAATAATTTTGAGCGGTTGAATTTATTAATGCCATTTATTATCCTTGTTTTTCTTGTTGAACTTTTGCAATTTCTAAAGCACCAGATGATTGTATTACGTCTGGTTTTTTGAGTGTTATACCAGCATAACCTAATATTTTATAAACTAATTCGTTTTCTTCAGCATGATGTAGATCAAAATCTACAGCAGCACCAGCATTATAAAGAGCTTTTTCATTTAATACAACGTAACCCCAAACAACTTTATTAGGCTTTCTTATATAACTAATTTCTATTGGGCCTGATATTATAGGGTGCATATTTATATTACCATCTTGAATATAATACATATAATTACCTAAAGCAGCCGCTGAAGAACCTTGAGGATCTGTTAAAGGTGATTTTCTTCTAAGTTTATATTCATTATAATTAATTTCTTCTATCTCGTCAATACCGTTATAAATAGAACCCAACTTATACATGTTTGTTATAGTGCTTATATTAAAAACACCAGCGTTAACTGTATATGTATTTGTGACACGTAAAACGTTTAATTTTTCATCAATTAAACCCACCATATCAGAGTACTCAGTACTATTACCAGGTAGATTACCAAACTGATTTATATCATAAAAATATTGTTCTAATATTTCCATTTGTGCTTGGTTAGCATATAGGTTAAACTCTTGTGGAGTTATGTAACCTCTTTGTTCTTTATTTGCTAAAGCTAAAACTCTTTGATATACTGTATCTACGTTTACCATTTTTTATTTGTTATAATTATACGGAAATATTTTATTCAACTCATCTTTTCTTTTAGCACAACCACAATCTTTACCTGTAGCTTTGCTAATTTTTTCAACAACTTTTTTTATTCCCGTTGCTTTTGTAATTTTTTCTATTGTGTCGCCTAATCCTTTTGATTTTTCCATATAATTAAATTTTGTAGTTACGATCGCCCCGTAGGACGACCGCTCTACAGTTTGATTAATTGTTTAATCTTTTTTCAATAT
>CERO01020904.1_pt1 | contig 11772 bp, 10 predicted proteins | sample 530851 | NCBI WGS metagenome assembly CERO01 (sample SAMEA2621033, study PRJEB7988) | marine metagenome | biome: marine biome (ENVO:00000447); feature: surface water layer (ENVO:00002042); material: "saline water (ENVO:00002010), including plankton (ENVO:xxxxxxxx)" | depth 5 m
TTAAGAAATTAAAATTGCCGAAACAGAGTGGAAACTCTCCAGTCAATTTTTTAACCACAAGTCCGCAGATACTTGACTTCTTTAAGGGTGGTTCGCTAGATTATAGCCAGCTTGTGCCTCACATTGAAATACACAAAGTTTATATTAGTAAGGGTAATGGCGGAATTAAAAATATGGAAGAGCGCACCTTCCCATTTGGTTCATTGACAAATTGGGATGACATGAGCCAGTCAATCAAAAAATCTGGGCGCTTGTTTCGCGGCACTGAGGCTGGAATTCAACAGGTGGATATAAAAATGGAGGGCAGGGGCCGTAACCCGGTTTCTGCAAACGTTTTAGATATTGTTGTGAAATATTATTTTAACGATGTTAAGACCTTGTTTGAGCCCTTATCCCTCGCCCCCCTTAAAGGAAATAGCGAGCAGACTTCATATGCTGATTTGATTCGCTTTCCTAAGTGGAATAAGGATTATAATGATTTTACTCAAAGAGCTTTTAGGATAAGGCTTGTTTTGGGATGGGCGATGGAACCTCAAGCTGACAACTTTCTCGATCAAAATCCGGGTTTCGTTGGTGCAGTTTTAGGCTCTAAAATGTCGATAGCTGCAGACCTTTATACTCACAGTATGGAGTTTAACGAAAATGGCTCTCTTATTCTGACTGCAAAGTATAAAGGTGCCCTTGAGACCGCTTTTGGGGATGCTGATATTTTGAATGCGGCAGTTTCACCCGACGAGAAAGACAACACCGTAGATGAGATTAAACAAAAAATACGAGCGGCAGAAGATAAATTCGCTAGCGGAGGTTTTACAAAAAACGGAGGAACTCAGCGCGCCTTTAAAAATATTTTGGAAATTGAGCGAGCTATAGAGGGCTTAGCCGCATCCCGAAAAGCTATGGAGCGCGCAACATCTGCTGACAAAAAAAAGGCCTTTGCAAATGTCACAGCCGCACTAAGAAGGCTTGATAAGGCATATATAAAATTTTCAAGCGACAGCGGAAAAAATTCTCCCCTGAAGAAATTAGAAGAAGTAACAAGGAACAAAACTGTATTTGAAAAAAGCAAGCTTGAGAGAGAAAATGAAGCTAAATTAGCAAAGCTAAGAAAGCGATATGAAAAGACCGCAAGATCAAGAAAGGCGAAAAGATTAAAAAGGGCGATAACCAAGCTTCGCAATGAATTAAAAAAATATCAAAAATCTATTAAGGGAAAATATCTTTTTTCTTATGTCGAAAGGCTCCAGGAACAAAACAAATTAGCATATATATCTACTGGCCGCGGCACAAATTTTGGCAACTATAATAGCCTCCTAAAAGCTCTTCAAAAATATGGCGGATCTGAAGAGGACGGGGATAAACAGAAGCTTGCGGAGGCGAGAGCTAAAGCGATGCGCCAGGGAGGCACTCCGCTTAAAGCTTTTCACGTTGGGGATCTATTGTCTGGTCGCCCGCGCTTGAAAAGAAGATACAGAGGAAAGAAAAAGACAAGAAAAGGGGCCTCTGGGCTTTCGCTATTTGATAGCAGTACTCTTGGCGATACAGGCATTTTGGGGGAAGAGTTGACCATCTCAGATTCTCTTGTCCCCCTTGAGCGTCTGCGCCTAGAGCCGCTTTCTTTGAGGGAGCAGACACAGGACGCAATAGATCAGGAATCTAGAGCAGGAGCCAAGTCTTCGGTCGTTACTAGGCGCCGACGCACAGAACATGGCGATGCTACCTTGTGGGAAAATCAGAAACCAAAATACAAAAAAGGGGCCAAAACATATTTTTTCCGCCTGGGGGATCTTTTAACAGTTATATTGGAAAATGGAAACTTTGGAAAGAAGTTAAACGAACAGTCCCCCAATTTCAAACTTCTTCTAGGAGAATATGATATTCCACAAGCTAACGATCAAGTTGTTCGCATGAGCTTGTACGATTTACCAATTTCTTTAGAGATATTTCATGTCTTTATTGCTCAGAAAATTGTTGGTACGGGGCGCGCCGTTTATCCTTTTTTGCAATTCACGTTTGATTTGATTAAGTTTGTGATGGATAAGACTCAAAATGTATTTGGTAAATCTGCCGAGTTTATGGACGCTGAATTAATGCCAGTGAGTTTTAAAATGGATGTAACTTCGCTTGATTTGCCTGCAGATCAAATAAAAAAGCTGACAAAAGCAAAAAATGGCTCCACCTTAGATGTAATACACTTAGATGGAAAAGGCGATAAGAACAAAGCCAAGGATTTAAACACACTTTCGGTGGACAAGATAAAGAACACTTCAAGTACTTTTCTATTTCACGCCCACAAACGGGTATCAAAAACTGGATCTTCAATATACAATGGCAATATGCAAGAAGACGAGAAAAAAGGAATATTTCACTTTTTTGTTGGAGGCCCTCAACGTGGAATTATGAAAAGAATTAATTTTACGCAAGCCAATAACAACCTTTTTTCCATGGCATTGATGCGGAATGGTCAAGCCGGCGGAGCCCAAAGCTCCCGCGAAGGCATAATTCAGCCCTCGAAGTTTGTGTGCGAGGTGACCATGGTGGGTAATCCCTTCTTTTATATTGGCCAAATGTTTTATGTAAACACTGATCTAATCAGTGGTGGTGAATTTAAAAACAATGGAATTCTAAATGGCGGCTATTATATTGTAACTGAAGTCACAAGCAACTTTAGATCAGATCGTTGGGAAACAAAAATAAGGGGCGTTCTGCAAATACCCGATCATGCACTAGCGAAAAATAAGAACACTACTGAAGCTGTGCAGGCGCTCCAAAAATTAGAACAAGAAGAGCTAGCTCGCTATAAGGCTCAAGTGAGAGCAGAGTCAATCCCACAGGTCGATCGACTGGGTGCTTGGGCCCGCAGCGGCAAAAAATATGAACTTGTTGATGGAAATTGCTACGAAGCAGGCACTAAAATTCGTCGCCACGTTGGCCGATGCAAATAATGAGGGGAAAATAATTAATGTCATCGTTTGAAGGAAAAAACAATCTAGTCAGCACGCTTGCATTTGAAGAGCGCCTAGAATATAAACAAAAAGCTTTTACAGTATATGATCCGATCCCTCTTGATATGATTTATGAAAAGCCTTTTTATGGAAAAGTTAACAAAAAAGGCGTCCCCATTTATCCAACTGAAATTAACATGACCCAACTGCCGGGCCAGGGATTAATCTTAGTCCATGACTTTGCGGCCAAAGCTTTTAATGATCTGAAAAACATTGTGGATTATAATTTGCGAACCGAACTCAGTCGCTTTCGAGACTTGTTTCCAAATGGCTTTATCCCCATGTCTGGTCTAAAAAATGTTCACAAACTATATCAGGACCACTTTGTTGGGGCGGTTTATGATGTTTTTATAAACGACTATGTTATCGCCTCTCGGCGGCGCCGCATAAAAAATTTTGATGGCTTTGTTAGAGAGTTTGTAAATTTTACTTTTACTGTAAAAAGCACCCTTCCAGTATCGAGGACCGGCTTTATTATGTCGCCCCTCTGCCCCCATGCTGCAAGTGGGCTTATTATTGAAATTGCGGACTTAAATGCTTCTGATGATGCCGACAAGCAGGCTGAATACCTGTCTAAGCCGTCTTTTACTGACTACGTTAAGGTGGCAGCCGTGAACGGCTTTTATGTTGATAAAAACTGCCCCTGGCGCCTTGCCGTAAACATGGACCACCCTGTGACGGAAAAAAATATGAATGCGTTTGGGACTTCTTACAAAAATAACACTGTCTTTGAAGATTACTTCTATAAATCAGAGCTTTATTCTTTTGAGGATTTTAAAGCTAGGATGTGGTATGCATATAAATCTTACAGTGAGGATGATGACACGGCCTCTTACGGGATGCTTTATGGCACCAAAAACTGCTATGCGCCCTCATGGGCAGAAGTTGCTGCGGGGCAATTTAAAACTATTTATCGTGAAGGATCATTAGAATTAATATCAGATGAGTTTGAGCAAGAATTTCAATCAAAATATCCCAACTCTTTTTTCTTGCCCTATTATTTTGAAATGCGACTGGCGGAGAGTGGGAAAAAATTAACAGCTCGACAGTATAAAATAAAATTAGATAAAATTTTAAAAGCGAATAGTGTGCATGGCCTTGAGCGCGCCATGGAGATATTAGAAAAAGCTACCATGCAATCGGACATATATGTAAAGAACAAGAAGAACAAAAACGCCAAGTATCCTCAAAAAATAAAATATTTTGGAAAAAGTACAACTTCTGGCTTGCATTCTTATGAAGAACGTGATAAAGTAACATTATCCGGATTTAAAGAGCCAGAGTCAAATGATGAAGTATTTACGTTTGGGGAAATTTTAGAGGCCGAGCAAGGTTCAGTCGATGGTCATGACCACGAAGATTAGAAGGTAGCACAAATACAGCATGATATTTCAAACTTTTGATGACAAAAGAGACTGCATAGCAATTTATGTAGATGGTGAAATTTACAAAGAAGAGGTCCCATCACAGCTTACTCATACGTGGGACTTTTCCGAGTCTTTTTTGAATGAGGGCGTGGAATATGCTAAATATTACTGTGGTGGGAAATCCTTAGATGAGGCCTGTCCCCCGCGACTGCAATCCGAGTGGGAGTCCTTAAAAAGGAGCTTGCAGGCTTTTCACACTTCCACCCGAGAAGCAAAGTTAAGGTTAAATGATTATTGTTATTTTGATTTATTGCCAGATCATGTGTTGCTAAAATATGGAAAAATCAAAAACGACATTACAGCTCATGTACTACAGAACTACGAAAAGCCTAATGATTATGAATTCCGACTAGAGTTGGCAAAAGTTCTGACGTCGATAAAAAATCAAAAATTAAATATTGATATAGCACCACTAAAAGCTCGACAGCATGAGTTTAAGGTAAGACAATTCCTTAAAAAAATCAAAAGCGTGGAGCCCTATATTCACTACGAAGCGGAAGGCACAAAGACTGGTAGGCTGACAGCCTCGCAGTTTCCAATATTAACGCTACACAAAGGCTATCGTAATATTATGAAGCCCAACAACCACATATTCCTAGAGATGGATTATAACGCAGCAGAGCTTCGTGTCATGATGGCGCTCTTAGGAAAACAGCAGCCAGAAGAGGATGTTCATGCCTGGAACATGAATAATGTCTTTGAAGATGTTGTGACAAGAACGAGAGATGAGGCTAAGAAAAGAATATTTGCATGGCTCTATAATCCAAAATCCCAGGATCATATTTTAAATAAAGAATATGACAGAGACGCGGTGGTAAAAAAGTACTTCACTCAGGGCCAGGTGACAACCTTTTTTTCCAGAACAATTGAAGCTGATGAGCACCATGCTCTAAACTATATCATTCAATCGACGGCCGCAGATTTGTTTTTAAGGCAAATGATCAAGGTTGCTCACGCGTTAAAAGGTAAAAAATCTACAATTGCGTTTTGCCTCCACGACTCTCTGGTTATAGATTTTCACGAAGAAGATAAGGGCCTTGTTAGCGATTTACATGAGATTTTTGCCACAACGGAATTAGGCAAGTTCAAAGTCAATGTTTCATGTGGAAAGAGCTTTGGAGAGATGAGGGAGTGTAAGATATGAAATCGATTATTGGCTTGGGTGAGGCAGGCTGCAACATAGCAGATAGCTTCGCCCAATACCCTCAATATAAAATATATAAAATTGATAAAAACCTGGAGAAGGCAAAAAATTGTTTCCCATTTCCAGAGTGTAAGACGCTAGAAGAATATGAAAGCAGCTGCCCCGACCTTAAAAAATTTTTTAGATACGTTAAGGGGGAGGTTCTTTTTATTACAAGCTGTGGGAAGATTTCGGCAGCTACGCTCCGAATCCTTGAGCAAATAAAACACAAATGCAAAATAAGTGTCCTCTATGTCCGACCAGACCGAACACTACTTCCTGAATTGAAATCAAAGAATAATAATTTGATTTTTGGAGTTCTTCAACAGTATGCTAGGTCGGCCCTTTTTGAGCGCATATATTTGGTTGACAACGTTCGGCTTTCTGAGATCGTGGGCGATGTGCCACTTAGAGAGATGTATGGTCGCATCAACCAACTAATATCCTCAACCATTCACATGATAAATGTTTTTAAAAATTCTGAATCGGAATTAGAAACATTTGACGAATCAGTCGAAACCACCAGGATCTCAACATTTAGCTTGGTTTCATATGAATCTGGCGAAGAAAAAATGTTTTTTGATCTTGACATCCCTCGCGACAAGTGTTATTATTATGGCATCCCCGAGGAAATGTTAAAAACTGACGGGTCTTTAATGAAAAATATTTCAGGACAGCTTAAAATTTTAAAACAGTATGATAAAATAAAAGTCAGCTATGGAGTTTATTCGACGACCTATGATGTTCCATATATTTATGGATTATTGAGTAGTTCGGTCGTACAAAATGATAATTTTAGGCTTGACAAAGAAATAGATTTATAGTATTATAGAAAAATCAGCAGTGCGAGAGAGTTATCGCGCTGACTTACAAAGGAGAAAAAAATGGGTATTGATTTAAAAAAAATGAGAGAGCGTAAAAGCGCACTTGAGAATAAGGGGGGCAACAATAATCGCTTTTGGCGCCCACAAGACGGAGAACAAACAATTCGGATTGTTCCCACAGAAGACGGAGATCCGTTTAAGGATTATTGGTTCCACTATAATGTGGGTGACAATCCTGGCTTTCTGAGCCCAAAGAGGAACTTTGGGGAAGATTGCCCGCTAGATTCCTTTGTCCGACAGCTTTGGCAAGAGGGCACGGAAGACAGCAAGAGAATGGCAAAGAAGCTTTCTGCACGTCAACGCTTTTTTGCACCGGTCGTCGTCCGCGGCGAAGAAGATAAGGGTGTGCGAGTTTGGGGGTTTGGAAAGACGGTCTATGAAACCCTTCTAAATCTAGTACTCAATCCAGAGTATGGAGACATTACAGACGCGGAGAGCGGTACGGATCTGGTGCTTACCTATGGTAAGCCCGCAGGTGCAACTTTCCCCGTGACTCAACTGACGCCCCGCCGGCGCAGTTCGACTCTGTGTAAGGAGCCTGAGCGTTGTGCGGAGTTTCTAGAAAATGTTCCAGACTTCGAAGAGCTGTTTTCGGCTAGCCGCAAATCTTTTACAGAGGTGCAGGCGATGTTGGATGAGTTCCTCTTGGGCAACGAGGAACCAGAAGCAAACTCGACTGAAACTACCAAGTACAACACTGACACAGGCGGTGAAAGCGGCACATCAGTGGATAAGGCATTTGCCGATTTGCTTGGAAGCTAGTTGAGTTTACTAAAATCAGTTTGCATGTTGAAAGTTAGAAGCAGAAGCTAGCAGGCTTGATAAAGCCGCAGGGAGGCACGGGCTTACAGGTGCCTCAATTTCAAAAAAAAGAGGATATAATTTCATGAAGTATTTAATAGTGACACTGATGTGTCTCGCAGCCTTTGCACTTGGTGCATGTGGCAATGATAAGGAAGATGCACCAACCCCAGCACCAGATGTCGCGCAGCCGACAGACGCTGTTGTTGAGGTTTCTGATGCTGATGCTGATAATGCTGATGCTGCCGCAGACGCGTCGGTTGAGGTTGATGTAGAAGTCAGCCCAACAGACACTGCCACGGCAGAGTAATATCTTCACCCGCAGGGGGGCACGGGGGTATATAGGTGTCCCACCTTACACACAAACAGGAGTTAGAATGGCTAAAGCAAAAAAAGCCGGTAAATTATCTATTGCAGATATGCGTAAGCTTATCAACAAAAAGGCCGGAATTAACGTAGCGCACAATTTAAATGAAGATAGCCCAACAATCGTAAAAGACTGGATTCCAACTGGCTCTCGCTGGTTGGATAGTATTATTTGTAGAGGTCGGCTTGCAGGAATTCCTGTGGGGAAGATTGTGGAGATTGCAGGGCTAGAGGCTACTGGTAAATCATATATGGCCGCACAGGTTGCTGCAAATGCTCAGAGCATGGGCATCGATGTGGTTTATTTCGATTCAGAGTCTGCGATCGACCCCAGCTTTCTAGAGAAGGCAGGCTGCAACGTAGACAATCTCTTATATGTACAGGCGACGTCTGTCGAATTTGTGCTAGAAACAATCGAGGAGCTTCTCGGTTCAAATGAAAACAAAATGCTGTTTATTTGGGACTCTCTGGCCTTGACGCCGGCCGTTTCAGATATTGAGGGAGACTTCAATCCTCTCTCATCGATGGCTGTAAAGGCAAGAATCCTTGCAAAGGGAATGTCAAAACTGACGGTTCCAATTGCAAACAGTCAGTCAACCTTTCTAGTCTTAAACCAGCTTAAAACAAACATCACCAGGAGCCCCTCAGAGGCCCTCACAACGCCTTACATGACGCCAGGGGGCAAAGCTATGGTTTATGCCTACTCTTTGCGTGTGTGGCTCACAGGGCGCAAAGCAAAGGCATCTTTCATCACTGATGATAAAGGTTTCCGAATTGGATCCGAAGTGAAAGTAAAACTTGAAAAGTCTCGCTTTGGTACGGCTGGAAGACAGTGCAACTTTAAGATCTTGTGGGGCGACGAAATTGGAGTCCAAGATGAGGAAAGTTGGCTGGATGCAATCAAAGGTTCAAAAAGTCTATCCAACAGTGGCGCATGGTTTACCCTAGAATATGGAGACGGTACATCTGACAAGTTTCAGAGCGCAGGTTGGAAGAAAAAGCTCGAAGATCCGAAGTTCAAAAAGAGGGTGCTGGAAGTCATGGATGAGGAGATTATTCTTAAATTTGATGATCGATCCGGCTCTGCAGAATCTTTCTACGAAGATGAGGAATAAACCAGTTTTGCGTACTATTTAGTAGTACTTAGCAAAGAGGAGATTGCGTCCGTGAAGATTACCAGAGAAGATTTACAAAGAATTATTAGAGAAGAACTGGAAGGTTCAGACAGGCCACAGAAGCCTTTTAATCCTTCAGGGCTAGACGACTCAAAGAATGTAACGTGGGACGATCATCTTGACGCCATGAGAAGAATTTTTATTGACATTGGCATGGATGTGATCGACTACTATCAAGAAAAGCCGGAAGAATTTGGCTCTTTCACAAAAGAGGACGCACGAAAAGAAATTATCGAAGTACTTCAGGCCACTGTTGATAATTTTGTTAATGATGATTTAGCTGGAACAGTGGGCCTTGGCGAATTTCTTGATGACGAGTTTGATGACGAACCCCGCATGAACACAGCAGAAGATGACCGTGAGGAGGTGATTATGGAGTCATTTCTGCGAGAAGAGTTCGACGAAGGGGGCTCTGAATATAACGTAGGGGATCTTGTCGAAGTGCAAATTTCAGATGATGGATATGAAACTAACGTGGAAAAGCTTGATGGTGAGGGTGAATTCTATGCAACCCACGGGTATTCTACGTCTGAAAAATTTCTAGCTAAGGTTATAAAAGTGTCGCAAAGAGAATATGAGGACTAGTAAGCATGAAAATAACTAAAGAACAGCTTAAGCAGCTCATTAAAGAAGAGGCGTCTAGTATGATGGGTGATTCCCGAGGTGGAGAATTTGACAGGCACGACGATATGTTTTTTCAGTTTATGAGGGGTGCCCGCGATGAAGTGGGCCTTCTCACTGATGAGGACAAGAAGGCCCTTCTTGGAATTAACTACAGAGCGGGGAACGAATCTGTTGGCCCGAGCACAATAGCAATGTTGGCTGACATGGAAGAAGGCTACGAAACTCGCTGGTTAGCAAACATTATGCGAGTGGTTGAACAGTTCAGAGAAATTAAAGCTAATGTAGATTCTAGAAAAGACGAGGAATTTCATCAAGGCAGGGTCGACATGGCCGATAGAATATATCCACCTGGATCTAGGAAGGACTAACCAATGAAATTAACCAAAACAAAATTAAAACAAATCATCAAAGAAGAACTTCAGCTTGTCATGGGCGGCATAGATCATGAAGAAAACTTTATTAAGGCACTTCAAGAAGACAGCTTGGGTACTGGAATAGCAGATGCAGCTGCCAAAGAACAAGAAGGTATTTCTGATCGAGCATTTATGCAAGAGGATGACGACGGCTTTGTTGCCGCAGCAGACGAGATAGAAAAGAAAGGCACTGAAGGTGTTTTTACAGCAAAAGCTAAAAAGCGCGGCATGACCGCCCAGCAATTTGCTCGAAAAGTTTTGGCGAATACTGATGAGTACGACACAAAAACAGTCCGACAGGCTTCTTTTGCAAAAGGCGCTCAGACTGTGGCCAATCGTAAAAAGTAGAAAAAAACTATTGACAAAACTGATTTGATTTGGTAGTATACTCTTTATGAAGAGAATAATGATTATTGACGCCCTCAATCAATTTTTGAGGGCTTATATTGTAAACCCAACTTTGTCTACAAATGGCGACCCCATTGGCGGCACTGTTGGGTTTCTTAAAATTTTACAAAAACTTTGTCGAGAAATTAGCCCTGATCGGGTTGTTATCTGCTGGGACGGTAAAGGAGGAAGCGCCAGGCGTAAGATCGTAAATAAGAACTACAAAGAGGGCAGGAAGCCTCTGCGTCTTAATCGCGATATCAAAAACCTTACAGAAGAAGAAGAGCTTCAGAACAAGGTTTGGCAACAAATACGTCTTGTCGAATATCTAAACAACTTCCCAATAACACAACTAGTTTCTGATGGAGCAGAGGCCGATGATGTGATATCTCTCGTAGCACAACTACCAGATTTTGAAGACTGGCAGAAAGTCATTGTGTCGAGCGATAAAGATTTCTTTCAGCTTTTAGATGATAAGACCGTAGCATATCGACCAACACAAAAGGAAGTGTTAAATAAAAACAACATTATTGAGAAGTACGGAATACATCCTACAAATTTTGCGATAGCACGCGCCATCGTAGGGGATAAAAGCGACAATCTAGATGGCGTTCCAGGTGTGGGCTTGGCGACAGTCGCAAAAAGATTGCCCTTCCTCAAAGAAGAGAAGACTTATGGCATCGACAAAGTAGTTGAGTTCTGCGAGAATTCAAATTTAACGCTAAAGGCATATACAAATATTGTAGAGAGCGAAGCTTTAATTAAAGAAAACTATCAACTGATGCAACTATACGCCCCAAGCATCTCGGTGCAAAACAAAACAAAGATAAAAACAACAATTCGAGACACAGAACTAACCTTTAATAAGACTCTTACAAATGGTATGATGCTCGAAGACGGGATTGGAAAAACAAACTGGAACGATCTTTATACCGCTTTCCGGAAGATTATTACAAGGAAATAAATGAAAATATGAATATTAATGAGTGCGTGGGCAACACCCCTTTGCTTAAAATAAGTGATAAAATATATGCCAAATTAGAAACCTTCAACCCTTCAGGCTCGATTAAAGATCGCATGGCCTCGTACATTATAAAAAAGGCCGAAGAGAGCGGGGACTTGAGAGGAGGTTATACGATCGTAGAAGCCTCTTCTGGAAATACTGGAATTTCATTTTCTATGTTTGCGGCTCAGCGCGGCTATAACTGTATTATTGTGATGCCTCGCAACATGAGCGAGGAGCGCAAACAAATGATGAAAATGTTTGGTGCGACTATTATTGAGGTGGGGGATAACGATTTTAAAGACGCGATAAAGACCAGAAATGAACTTGTCAATAATTTTGGCACATACTGGTCGCCCATGCAATTTAGCAATCTCTATAATATTCAGTGCCATCAGGAAACTACAGCTAAAGAGATAGCTCATGAAGTGCTGGGGCTGGAGGATATTGGCTCTCCGCGAAAGCTTTCTGCTTTGATTTGTGGGTCTGGGACGGGCGGCACCATAA
>CERO01007694.1_pt1 | contig 11766 bp, 10 predicted proteins | sample 530851 | NCBI WGS metagenome assembly CERO01 (sample SAMEA2621033, study PRJEB7988) | marine metagenome | biome: marine biome (ENVO:00000447); feature: surface water layer (ENVO:00002042); material: "saline water (ENVO:00002010), including plankton (ENVO:xxxxxxxx)" | depth 5 m
TATACTCCTTGAGCGTTAATTACTTGTATCATTGCTGCTGAGTTTGCTGATGCTGCACTTGCTCTATTTTGTCTATTATCTTGTCTCCAAAGCAGTGCCTCTGCTAGCTCTACTATTACCTGCTGTACTGAGTCACTAAAATGTGTTATCTCAGTATTAGTAGCTACTATGTCTGATGGAGATGTTATATATATTAAAGTACAGTCTAATGTAGCTGTTGAAGATGAAACGTAGAGTCTGTTGTTAAATAATGCTCCCTTAGTTCCGTAGTTATACGCTGTGTTATCTCCAATAGCTTCTATTGTTGTTAATTCTACAAATCTGTCGTTAGTATCGTCATATACGCTCACTATTCTAGTCATTGATGTTTCTAATTTTTCTACAGTACCACCTAAGTCGTCACCTGCTGAAGTTTCTGCTGGAGTTCCTAAAACTCCCTCTAGCTTAAAGTCGGTTGAATTAGTGTGGTCAACTTTTGCTGTCATTCCATTAAGGTCTGTCATCTGTGTGAACTCTGACAGCTTAACAAAATCACCATCTATTAATCCATGAGCTCCACCTGACGCTAGTGTAAATACCGACTCCCCAGAGCCTGGGGCTGTAGCTAAGACATCTGTTATAATTACAGAGCTTGTAGGTAAATTAAAAAAAGTTAAATTCCCTAAACTTGTATCCGATACTGCACTTCCCATAGTTCTTGAGGTCTGTAAATGTACAAGTGCGTCATTTGTTAGCATTGATACTGCTTGACGCTGTGCATCATTAAGTGCTTGTTCTTTTTGTGCTGAAGCAAAATTAACATGACCAGTATCCTCTAGTCTGTAACCTAAGCTTGTTATCATTTCATTGCCTGTCATACTAACTTCCTTTTTTCCATTTCATAGATGGACTCTTTGTTTTACTGGGGCTCCACTTTACTTTGTCTGCCCAGTATGCTGCACTAAATATTCCCTTTAATATATTTCTTTTATGTCTACTCTTAAATGCTTTTCTTTGTCCTGTTGTTTGATTTGTTTTAACTCCTTGCTGTCCAAATCTAATTGTTTTAGTCTTGTCACCTTTTTTAGCTACTACTATATGTGATTTTTTAGGATGACCTGGGGTTCTCTTTGCTTTATTATATCCTGATACCCCTGCTTTTTTTAACTTACTGTCTTTCATTTATCTCCAAATATGGGGGCAAGTTACCCTGCCCCCAGTTTGTTACTCGTTTAAGAGTTGTCTATAGTATTCCTCTTAAGATAGCGTCAAAGTTAGGTCCATCGTTTGTTAAACACATACCGAAAACCTGCTCTTCTTCTCCATCTGCCATAGTATCTGCTGTTCCATCTGCAGAATCAGGAACAACAAATTCGCCAGCTGCTACAGAGCCATCACCTAAAACAGTATCACAATATCCAGATACCTGAACAAAGCCATACTGAGGAGATGTTGTATTTGTAGCTACTGCTGCTATTGCTATTCCTGCACATATAGTAGATACTTCATCATCACTCCTGTCATTAGTTACAACATAGTGATTTGCTTGAGCTGCATCGTAAGTCATAACATGACCTACTGCAACTGCTACTGCATCTGCAAACTGAACATACCTATAACCTTTTCCATCTTCAGAAAACACAACTTTACCTAAATCCCATTTAGCTTCAGTTGTAACATCTGTTAATGAACCAGGAGGTATACCACCAGTATTTATAAAACTCATGCTATGCCCCCTTTATACGTAGTCGCTTGGTCCACCAACAATCATTCCCTGCATTCTTGGGTTAGTACATACTAACTGACCCATCCAGAAGATTTTGGCTGTCCTAGCGTCTTGGTTAATTGGTTTCTGGAAATCCTGGAAAGAGAAGTTTCTCTTACTGTGTGTCTTAAAGTCAAGATACTTAGTGTTTAAGAATAACATTACACCATCTGGGCAATGTGAATCTGCAACAATATCTGCACCTTTAAACTTAAGAGTTGAGAAACCAGCATCTGCTAAACCAGCGTCACTACCAGTAAATCTCTTATTACCTTGTAGCCCAGATTCATACGCATCGTATAAGTTCTGAGGGCAGATAATAAGGTCTGGTTGGTCGCTTCCAATAGTTAGAGTACCATACATTCTAGTCATTCTCTTAACTATATCTGAAACACCATTTACTGTCTCAGTTAACTCTGTCCATGTAGCTGCAGTATTATTAGCTGCAGAATCAACTGCAAATGATGCAAACGAAGAATCCCACCAGCTATATGATGTAGAGTTAACACCACCTAGAGTTCTATTGTAACCAATAATACAGTTATCAATAGCACCTGGTGCGTGAAACACAGTAGAATCTACTCCATCAATAACAGCTGGTTCGGCTGTTACATCTATACTAGCAACTGTTCCTTGACCACAAAGTGCTGTGATTTCGTTACTTCCAGGGGCTGCAGAACCAGAACCAAATAACTTAGTTCCGAATAGGTCCTTTAAAGAACGCTCTGCATTTCCCATTTTTGATTTTAATAGTGATAACACCATGCTATCACCTGAGTTTTTCAATTCTTCTTCACCAGAAATTGATATATTAGCATACGCCTGTTTCCAATCCCACACTGCTGATGTCACAGGGTCGGATGGAGTTGTATCTAAAACATCATATCCAGAGTAGAAGCCTTGAGCTGTGTTCTTAGCGTATTCTAGTGGAGTAATAATCTTTCTACCACCGTCTAGCATTTCAGCGTTCTTAAGAAGCTTAACTGCTAAAGGGTTTGAGTTAAAAATATTATCAACTAAAACAGGCAAGAACTTGTCTCTTGTTAACGAGGATAAAGCATCCCAGTTAATCGTCATTGAACTTACTGACATTTCTTACTCCTTTATTTGTTAAAGTATTTTGCGACATCAGGGTCATTCATGTTTATGTCCTTCATATTCTTGTAGTTCTTTGGAGTTGATACTTCCGTAGCACCTACTTTTGAATTATGAACAACTTTCCCTATGTTTCGCTGTTTGTTTCCATCTAACTGTCTATGATGGTCTAGTTCATCTTGCATTTTATCGTAACTCCAAAGCTTAAATGCTTGGTTCAAATCAGTCATATTAGATTCTTGAGCGAACTCTAAGAATTTAATTTCATCATCTTCACCTTCAAATGAGTCTTTGTTGTCATCAACTATTGCATTGAGCTCCAATTCTAAATCATCAACGTGTCTCTCAAACTCCATTTGATTTAGTCTTCCCTCGACTTCTTCCATTTTCATGTCAGTTTTACCCTTTTCAGGTTCTGCCATGATTTCTTCTTCAAAGCCTAGGGGTCGTAGCTCTTTATCTAATCCCAGTTCCTTTAAGCCATCGTTATCTTCATAAAAGAAATCTTTTACATAGTCACGAAACTCAGAGTCTTCTGCGATTTTATTGTTGAACTTTGACCATTTTGCGATTTCTTGAGCCTTCTGGGTGTTTGATGCTTGCCAATTATCTTTATTTGAAGAGTCTTCTCTCCACTTAAGAATCTCAGCTCCATCAAAAGTTTCACCATCAATCTCGACTTCATAGTCCTCCAGATTGAACTCATCGCTCTCACTAACTTCAGTTGCTCCTTTTATTTCAGTCTCAGCTTGCATTTCTGCTTGCGTTTCAACTTCTTCTTCTGGAGTATCGGTATCATGAGGTTGGCTTCCGAAGCCTTCTTGTCCGTCAACCCCTGCTTCACGAGGACTTTGGTCCTCAGTCATTCCTGGGTTTTCGTATATTCCTTGCTTATCGGAATCCGTTAACTCCACATCATTGTATGGACTTGGCATTGTAGACGCTCCTTTCAGCTTTCGCTTGTTTGGTGTTGGTCTTCAAAATTTTATTTTACTTTCCCAGCTCTTGTGTCTGGAGTAGCTGTATATGTAGTTCCTCTTCCTGATGTAACAGCTGCTGCTCTATATGTTGTTCCACCATGTTTAAAATGGGTTTTACCTGCAGCTAATGCCTGTTGTGCTCTTACTGTTTTTACTGGATTAAAATATCCAGATTCAAAACCTTTATCTCCACCGTACATATCTATTAATACATCTTGCTTAAAGCCATTGCTGTGTACTGGACTTTGGAACTTACCTTTTGCAAAACCCTTAAGTGCAGCTCTTCTTTTGGCTGTACTTTTTCCTTCTTTTTTCTTCTTAGCCATCTTACTCTCCTTCTCCCTCTTCTGGGACTGCACCCATTTGAGCTCGTTGCTGTAGCAGTGTCTCCATTATTTCATTCTCGTCTGTAGAATTATTCAATGTATCCATTTGCTGCTGTTGTCTTTGTTGCATCATTTTCTTTTGTTCAATTATTTCTTCTAGAATATCTTTAGAAATATCCTTTTCATGCCATCTCCAGAATTGCTCTGGTGTTAATAGTCCCATTTGAACATACTCTAGTGCCTGGTCAATACGACTTGCACGAGATTCTGGCATACTTGAGCCTGGTACATACTTAAAGTCCATGTCATCAGTAAGCTCATATGGCTGTATCTGCTTAAATTCGTAGCCCATTTGGGTGTTTCTACGAATAATTATCGCTGATTCGTAGTTATTAGCCAATATGCTTAAAGTATGCTTATATATGTCTATTATGGAGTCAAATCCTATCTCTCTTTCCTTTGCTCTAATAATTTGCTGTGATGCTTCTTGCAGTGCTGATATTGCTTTAGCTGCTGTTACTCCACTAGGGTTACGACCTTGTGTTATATCGTGGATACCACTAATTGAGTCTGTAAGCTGCATCATATACTGTGCTAAAGGCAGGTTTGATGAGGACATATTGCCTGCTGGGAGCCTTTGTATGCTCTCATGAGGTCCATTTGTCCAAAATACCTGTCCTGGTTTGTCGCTTGGTCGGTTTCCAGGCGTTTTTGATAGTGATTTACTCATAATCCATGCTGGATTTCCATGGTAAATAATGTTATCGAGGCTTTGGGAAAGCAGTATAGCTGTCCCTACTGCAAGAGGTTCAACAATCTCTGGTTCCCCTTTGCCCCAAAATTGGTGTTCGTCTGCATAATTCTTAAATTGTACTACTGGTATAAAGTCTGTAGGTGATTCAACGTGCTGAAGCAGTACATTTCCTGCGTATGTGGTTAAATATAGCTTGTCATTCATGTAGTGCCAGCATTCTTTTAATAAAACCTGACCTCCAAACACCTCTGTATCGTCCATGTCGTCTGTTGGACCTACCTCTTGGAAATCTGACCTTACATCTGAGGTGCTTACCCCTGTCTCAGAGGATGTTCCTGATGCACCACCTGATGCTGTAGTAGTTTGACCTACCCCATCGTCTGATTTCATTCGTACAAATGACTTATATTCGTCTAATTTACCCTCTGATACTACCTTATCTCCGTTTTCGTAGTTATCTCTAATGTCTTTTATGTATGTTGGAGTTGCAAATGTAATACACTTTGCCTCTTCTATACTGGTCGCTAGAGGGTCTACAAATACTGTATATACGTCTGGAGTAGAGTATTCTATACCATTTTCGTTATAGGATAGCTTTAAAAATCCATTACCATACACTAAGCCATCTCTTTTCATACCACTTATAGCTCTTAATGCCTTATTTGTACGCATTTCAGACTCTACAGCCTCTTGTGCTAGTCTAGCTGCCTCTACCTGTTCCTCTGTTTTAGGCATTATGTCTACTTTATTAGGTCTATCTGTTAAAATAGAGTACACAGTTTCAACAATAGAGTGAACACTGTTAGCTACAATCCTAGTTTTATACTTAGGTAACTTAAAGGGTTTAAAGAAATCACCATTATAAAGCTCCTCATTACGTCTCCATCGTGGGACTTTATGAGCTCGTGCACTTTTAGCAGCATTAAACATACGCTCCATATACTTTAGAAGCTTTTTATCCTTATCGCTAGGGACGTGACCCTTTGCCTGGGTTAGCTCCATATCGTTTGGCACTGCTTTATCGTAGTCTTTTGTTGCCATTAATTGCCTCCGACTGGGTTTTCTGCTCCATTACCTGTAGGTATCTGACCATAATCATCGCCATTTCTACCATTTTTCTTTTTCTTTCTTTTTAGCATTGCTTTTATTTTTGTTTTAAATGGGAATCTACTTTTCATAACTGCTCCTTATTTACCTACTTTATCCATTGCCATGCCATGAGATGCGTTAAATGACCTACCTTTTAGCATAGCTTTTATCATTTCCCTAATGTGCTTTTTAGAGTGATGCTTTTTGTGTTTACTTAGCTTACTTTCTTGTACCTTGCTTAATTTCATTTCTTTTTTCATAGCTTTCCTTAAAATATTATTATAACACCTGGTTTTCCATCTGAGGTTCTTGCTTCTTTTTCTACTATTCCAAGCGATGAAAGAGCAAATCCTGCTGTACTCCCATGTGCACCACTAGTCACTCCACCTGCAGATGATATTTTTAATACAAACTCTTCTCTATCAGCTCCAGATAAAGAGTTAACAACATTTGTACGTCCTTGCACTATTATTTCTACATTTTCTCCATCAGCGACAGTTTCTTGAGCAATGCCCCATTTTCTAAAATCACACCATATTCCATTTGCTGTATTTGTGCTTGTATTAGGAATGTTATCAGATATGCATTTGTAGTTGCCATATTGGTCTAAATACAGAGAAACTGGGCAGTATTGGGTTATAGCTCCATTTGCCTTTGCTGTTACCTTAATAGTCCGTTTCCAGTCTGTAATAGTTCCGATAGGAGTGCCACCGAATATTGTAATTGGAATGTCAGTATGAGAGCTTATAGTATGATTTCCCATAGTTGTACCTAGAGCATTAGGAATATAATCATTGCTACCAGAGCTATCGCTTAATACAACGCCACCCTCTTTAAGTTGTTTTATAACCCATCCTGCTTGCATTGTTGAATTGGTATTAAAATGAGTTTTTCCTGCTACTGTAACTGGGATTATGTCCCCACTCACGCCACCTAGTTCTGATATTCCCCATTTACCAGGGTCAACGCCTGTATGGTCTGTGTCGGCATCAGGAGTTTCTGCTGGAATGTCATCGTGTCTACACAGTAAATCCCCATTTGAATCAAGGAACAGTGACACTGGTCTGAACCTAGTTATTGTCTCATCACACTTAGCCATTACCTGAAGAGAGTTTTTGTGTACAAAATGCTCTGAAAACTCTACGCCTTGGAATAAAATTATAGGGTGAATTTTTGATGAAGACACTTGCTCTGTAACTACTCCTACTGCGTTAGGCAAAACACTATCTGCCTTAGCATAATCTGTAGGTTCTCCAGATGCTGCTATTCTAGTAAGAAGAGAGTTTTTATTTTCACTATAATTAGAACCACTTATAACATTACACTCACCTTGAACTGTTACATCTACCTCATCACCTGCCACCCCTGAGGTTTTCATTGCTCCTGTAGATTGGTCGTATACGCTTGATATAATACCAAATTTATATGCTGGTGCGTTGTAGTAGTCGTATCCATAAACCTCTTTAAGGCTAATATCATCAACATAGTAATAATTATTATTTACTGTTCCTCCCCCTCCTTTATATCCAATAACTTGCAAAGAATCAATATCATCGTCTGTAAATGTTCCAGATAATTTTACCCAAGTATTTGTAGTGGTAGTTGCATTATTAATATAATCACCACTTCCAGAATTAGGTATAGCTTTTAATTTTATTGTATCTAAATCTTGACCTGCTGGTAAATAAACATAGCACTCTGCTATATAAGTTCTTCCTGAGGTAAGACCCATATTGCTGCCATCAGCCCATTTAATATGAGGGTAGTTAGAGCTAGAATCAGCAGTAACTTTAATTGATTTACTGCCTCCATTTGCTTGTTCTGTGCTATCATCCATAGTAGCATCGCTAACTGATAATGCTACGCTATTTATTGTCATTGTAGTAGGGTCTGTTACTTCTGCATCTCCATTAGTAATAAGCTCACTTCCCACTGCCTCTGTGTTTATACTTTTAGATGGGATAGTGTCATTTACTGCCATTAGCTTGTAGGTGTGGTCTGTTACTTCAAATAGCTTAATATTAGACAGCTCTACAAATTTAGCAGAGAGGGTATCAAGGTCATCTGTTCTTAAATAATGAGTATCTGCAGCTCCTGCTGTAAATCTTAATTCTTTTTGACCTGTTCCAGTAGTTCCATCAGCAGTATTGCTACCACCCCTTATTTCAAGGTGAGCAGTTGTAGAGTCTGTAAGCATAAAACAGCTTAATACATACTGTCTACCCACTACTAAGTCATTATCAACAAAAGATTTTGTACCATTTCTAAAATATATATACGCACCATTTTCATGCCCACTTCCATCAGATGCTATTCTCACTGAGGTTTCAGTCGTTGTAATTACATTATCTCCGTATTTACTCCACCCTCCATCACCAGTAACTGCACTATCTTTATAGGCATTATCATTTATTAGATTATTGCCAGTTATTTTAATTTCATCCTCTTTAATGTATAAGGATACTGGCTTTCCTAGGTCTACTGCTCCTCCGAGCTCTGCTCTTACGTTTCTCTGTGATTTATAATTGTTTATCAATGGATATACCACTCCTTAATATTTGAGTTTAAACATACTGCTAAATGCTCTGCTGTAGAGTATGGCATATTTAATAGCTCTACATTTGTAAAGTACCATGTATCTGTTGTGTCATTAGTTTGAGAAATAGTGACATAGTTATCATAACCACTTGTAGAATTTGATGTGGTCACAACAAAAGCATAAAAAGTTTTTTGTGTTGTCGTTACAAGGTGAGAGCCATCTGCGTCACGAGGAATAAAACTTAAGTGACTACCTGTAGTAGTCTGATTTACAGCAAAGCAAATATTTGGAGCTGTTCCTCCTGAAGACCATACATCTGCCTTCATTAAAAAAGTTCTACGATAGGGTAGATATACATTTGTATTAAAAGTGGTGTTATCTAGGTGCATTTCTCTCAAGTTAGCTTTTGCTAGTATTCCACCTTCTTTGCCTGTGCCACCTGTGTTTTCAAAGTTACCATTTCCTGAGCCTGTAATCTCTACCCTACCTGATGATGTATTTACATTAAAGCCACCTATGGTTGTGTTAGGAGAGTAATCTGCCCAGTTAGGAGAGCCTGTTATTGTTTTATCGTCATCGCTTATTATAAATGAATATTTCTGCCCTGTAATTCTTTCTTTTTTACCATCTCTATTTATTTGCCTCATTAAATCTCCAGCCTCCCAGGTAGCATCTGAAAGTGTATTTACATCTGAAACTTTTCCACTCACAAGAACCTTAATTACATCGCCTGGGCTTCCTGATTCTAGTGCAAGTCCCCAAATATTGCTTTGTGCTCCATGTTGACCATGAAGGTCTGTTGCATTGCTTGGTATCTCATCTCGTTTAGCCATTAACTTACCAAATTTATTTACACAAAGTGCAACTGCGTGTTTTTTAGCATCAACATCAACATGAGAAGTGCCTCCATAGAGCTCTGCTGTTACTATTTGTTGCTCTTTAAAATCTCTTATACTTGCTCTGTTTACTCCTGGAAAAATACATATCTTTCCAGTGGTATTAACTGTAGTTCCGTAAGTTCGTGGAGTCCAATCCATGTCGGTAGATGGTGCATTTTCATCTACTGTGTTTCCATATTTTTCATATACGTAGATGCTATCTACTGATATTTCTCTTGCTGTTGTTTCTGCGACACTATAAATCCTCAAAGGACCAGATGCATCTGTGCACGTTATTTCTGCTCTGTAGTATCTATTATTATTAACTGATAAATCTCCAGATGTAGCTCCACCTAAGTCGTATCTCATTGTAATAGCTCCACTTCCTAAGTGGTTCATTAATGCACTGATTATATATTTTTTACCTACTACTAAAGTTTCCATTTCGGCAACTGGTAATAGTGCACCTTCATCTTCATTGTCTGTAGTTGTTGTTATTTTCATAGCATTATTAACAGTGTCATCTACATTTACACTTGCGTCTGCTATATTGTATCCTACCCAGTTACCTGTATCGCTTGACAAAACTCTGTCATTTGAAGCTTTTATAATATTTTTTCCTAGGCAAAAGAAATCACCATCTGTTTCAAAATGAGTCAAAAGAGAATTTTCAGTTACATCTGTTTGATTTGTTTGTACGTGACCAGCTACAACTATATCTACTACGTCACCTGCATTTCCTCCAGTTTCACATATTCCCCAGTGTCCAAAATTTGTCCAGTATCCATCAAAACCTACATTAGAAATAAAATCAAAGCTGTCATTGTTTGAGGGACCTATTTCTAAGCCTCCCCTCGCTATTAAATCTCCATCAGAATTAATAAAAAGCCTTACTGGTACTCCAGCTGGAATGGATGCGTTATCACCTCCATCGTATGTCCCTACTAGCTTTGCTTGGACTCTGTGTGATTCTCCATGCGAGTAGTCTGATATTTGTGGGGTTTGTACGCCCTGCCATATTATAAACTCTCCATCATCTCCGTAGCCAGTAACTACCCCAAGTGTGTTTATCATATCACTTCTTTCAGACTTTTCTTGGGTAAAATAACCTATATTAGCGTGACAAAATTGACGAGCATGGTCATCTGGTGAGTTTACGTGTACACCTTCGGTTGGTAAAAGACCTTTAATCCACCTCCCTACATCACCAGACGTATTAGAATTGGGAAACTTTACCCTCCCTTGCAGAACAACCTCTACTATATCACCAGCGTTTGCCTTTCTCTCTACAATTCCCCATCTACCTTGCAATACTCTGTACGCACCAGTATAAGTAGTTGCAGTTGATGGCATTAAAGAAGGAGTTGCTGTAAGTTTCATATTGTTGTGAGAGGTTGCATCGTACTCTACATTTATATAAACTGGACACGCACCATATATGCTTTCGGTAAGCTCTGCGTGAACTGCTTGTCTTGCACTAAAATTTGTTATATGTGGACTACCAGTGTACATTAATTCATTCCCCTAAAATCTATTGTTTCATCGTTTTCTTCAAACTCTAATAATTTCTCAATCTGTTGCTGTAATACTGGCTTCTTAGGTGCTGGCTTAATTGGTGCATCTATATGCGTTAAGCTGTACCTCACAGCATCACAGATATGGTCTTCAAGTGTAGTGTCTATATCCTCTGGGTTCTTGTCATCTCTTATCATCTCTGGTAGCGTCCTTGTTAGATTTGGACACGTTCCATCTATAATAAAGAAATTTGGTAATACTCCCTTCTTATAGTGCATTAGCTGAGCCATATTACTCCACCCTATCACCCTCGAGTTATTCGCTGGTACTAGGTTTGGTACAAACTGACCTAATGCTGTTGCTATAGACTTGTCTGTGTACATGGGTGTATGTGATGCATTCCAGCTCATTGGATTTCTTGCCCACATCGAAGGGTCACCTAGACTCATAAATATCTCTTCATCTCCAGTCATATTCATTATCTCTTGTCCCCACTGTGAAGGGTGCTTTTCTGTTCCATATAGCTCCCTATAGCAGAATACTCTGTTGTCTGGTGTCACCTCTATCCATATACACGCAAATGGTGCACTAAATCCCCAGTCAATACCAATGTACTTTTTATTAAAGCTCTGACCATATCCGAACTTCTTAGCTACATCCTCTGGTATGACGTGCATCTTAGGGTTCCATTCAGTAAAATACTGACCAGCAAATATGTCCCAGTCTCCATGTCTCCACGCTGAGCGTAGTGGCTCTGGTAGATTCTCTAGGAAATCAACGTAATCTGGGTCATTCTCCATTAGGGTAGGGTTATTGTCTACTGTTGCTGGTATATACATTCTATAC
>CERO01037634.1_pt1 | contig 11367 bp, 9 predicted proteins | sample 530851 | NCBI WGS metagenome assembly CERO01 (sample SAMEA2621033, study PRJEB7988) | marine metagenome | biome: marine biome (ENVO:00000447); feature: surface water layer (ENVO:00002042); material: "saline water (ENVO:00002010), including plankton (ENVO:xxxxxxxx)" | depth 5 m
CTCTCATGCAAAGGTAAGATCAACCATTTAATCCGCTTACCCATTTTTTCTTGATGCTCGTCACTCAGAACTAACTTGGTTACGCCCCCTATTTCTTCGATCGCGTTAATTATGAATCTGTAGTCCTTCTGAAGCCCAAGCCCATACTCGAAGTCTTTTATGAATGCTGCCGGGAGCCCCTCCAGCAGCATCAGAACATCGTCTTCTGACTCTGGGATCTCAATCTCGGATTGGACAAGTGTGATACTTGTAATAATGTTGTACTTAGGCCGTAGGAACCCAGGTAGTTGCCCAAGAGTGTTTATGGGGTAGATTTCCAGAAAGCCGTGTTGTGCGTTAATGCCGAGCAATTTGGTTTTGTATTGCTCCGGCTTCTTTACACTCAGCTCCGCAAGCTGCAACTGCGTCTTCCCTGGGACAAAGAAGACTTCGACAAACCCAGGGTGGGCCTCTTCTATTAGCAGACTCCCTTCCTGCTCGCCTGCTCTGTTATTTCCATATCTAGCCATATTTCGCCCTCGCCGTGCCGGTAATTCGCCCCTAGTCGGCTTATGTCATGAATTGACCAATGCATCTGTCTCAGGCATACACCCCATTCAACGAAGCTCCCCCCGAAGAAAGAATCTCGTGATGAGGCCTCCAGAGAGCTAGAAGAGATATACAACCGAAACTCCCTCGCCCGATCACGCTTTAACCAGTAATTAGCCTCTTGATTGCCGCCTCGGAAACTAGATACAAGTCGTTTCTCGCACGACTCATGGCCACGTATAGTTTATTCTTGGTCCTGGAGGGCAATTCCGGGAGCCTACCCTCACGGTAGAGTTTGTCGGTGTTCTTATTCAAGACTACGCAAACGTCGTCGTGGTGGTCTTCACCCTTGCTGTCTCCCCAATTCTTGGAATTTAGCGGGTACGTCTTCCCGTTTTCATAGAATAGTTTGATTACACCCTTATTCCCCAGCAAATAACGGATTGCACCATCGTCAGTGACATACTCGATCCTCGTCTCATCTTGTCGGTGGGTGTCTATAGCCACCCCCAAATGGTGTCTTATGAAGGTGCACACTGTTCGACTGCAGCGGTAGCTGTTCCCCAGAGTTTCTTGATCAATTGTCACGCCGACAGCTTCAAACCTTTGCTTGTAACCAGCAAGATTAGCATGAAGATTCTTGTTGAGATTGCCATCTCTGCTTGTGTCATATGTGTGTTGAAAAAAGTCGCCCACGAGAATCAAGTCCACATTGCATTCCGCAATCCTCTCAAGTAGCGTGAAATCGTTTCCCGCGAAATCCTGCACCTCATCAATAAGGACTGCATCAAAGTATTTCTCGACCCGCGCTTTCACCGCATCCATGACCCGTTTCACTTCCAGAAGCTTTGCAAGCCTGTACGAATAAACGCGTTTAAACCTGTCAAAGTATCTCGCATCGCCTTTCAATTGGAAATGCGCCGTATCCTTGAAGTTGATGCCATTGGCTCCGACTGTATTCAGAAGGAAGGGCTTAAAGCAAAAAGAATACACGAAGGAAAAGTAGGAATAGATTTCGATATTGTTGGGGATGCAACCGTACTTTCGCGCCACCTTACGACGAAGGTTCGTAACATTGTTGGTCGTATATGTCAGGATGAGGAATCGCCTTTCCTCATCCGTATAGTTGACTATGTAGCTGGTCTTCCCCGACCCAGCTACAGACAGGATCAGGCGCTTATCCATTCAACGGCTTCCCTAATATACTGCGGCACGACGAACTCATCCTGCATCTGCTCGAGAATCTTTAGCGCAGCCTCGGCCTTGTTCTTCAGCATATATTCCTGAACGGTCAACTTGCGCCGCGATCCGGCGAACAACAAGTTGCAGAAATCGTCATTATCCTGATAGATGCACTTTTCGAACGTGTTCCTAACGTCGTCAGGGTCGGAAAAAACCCTGACGTGATCGATGTTGTAGTCCTCGTACAAATCCACGCAGTTTCGTTGAAAATCTTTGTCATTGTCTCTGATAACAGCAGTCCTGATATCTAGAAGTTTTGCAATATCGAGGTATCTCTTGAAGCTTGTGCCTCCGACCGAATAGACATGGACGTGATCCTCCTCCATCGTTCGAGCTTTAACCATTTCGTAGAATTTTGCCATTAGAATATACTCGGAGTCCCCTTCCACTAGGATTACCTTCTTGGAAAGCACGTAATCCAGTATGGCGTGATACGGAGCCTTGACGAAGAACTCGGCAGTATCTTCCGGCAGATCCGCCAAAGTAATCGGGTTTTTGTCTGCGGAATGCATGTAGATTGTATTTCGCAGGTCGAGCCTAGAACTAATCATGTTGCTATGCGTTGCAATTATGAGCTGCTTGTCATCTGCGTCTGCTATCAATCCAATGAGCCGCTTCATATTCACATGGCTCAAATGATTTTCAGGCTCCTCTATCAGGGCTAAATCAATCCTTTGCTGCACTCCTTTCGCCCTCTGCAGTGCGAACTCCGTCTTAATGAAGCACTGGCGGCCTGAACCCTTATTTTCAATCCCGATACTGTCTTCAATCAGCGTCAAATCTGTCTTGATGTTCGATTTTGAATCTGACTTGAGGGCGAATGAATATTTCTCCGCGCGATCATTGAGATCTTTAAGCGGGCCAAGATTGAAGCCCTCCTTGAGTTTCCTGTATTCATTTTGATGGATGATCTTCTCAAGCGGCTCAGCGAAGCTGTCGTACATATCACCCACATACTCCCGCACTGCATAATCATTGCCGATCCGTGATGTATCAATCATGATATGTCGGACATACTTCTTGTAGCCAGAATAAGCATGGCCCGCGAAAGTGATGAACCGGACCTGGTAGAACTCGAATGGAAAATTTCGCTCTGCCCCTTGTAGGATTTGCCTGATCGTGGGTCCAAATTCGTCGTTCGGACAGATTTCCATCCTCAAGCCATAGGCATCAACGCCTTCTGAATTGTTACGTCCGTCTACTTCGTATTCTCTGAAATCGTTAAACCACAGCTCGACATAAGCGACTGGTAAATCCTCAAATCGCCTGTCTGATTGCTGAAAAGCCTCGACAACCTCGTGGTTCAGCAGACGTTCATACCCAATTTTTTCGACTTGCCCCCTACTACCCGCGAGTACTAGGCTAATGGCTGACAGTACAGAGCTTTTTCCTGACTCGTTCTCCCCGACGAGAATATTCAGTTTGTTTGAAAGGGGTATTTGAATTTCAGTAAATTTTTTGAAATTCTTAAGCTTAACTCTCTTGATGTTTTTCATACCATCCCCCTTTCCATACCGGTTCAGTTTCCGCCACGACTGATCAATTTATGGAAATATATCTTCATCACAAACTTCCAATATTCCAGTCTAGTCCCCTTGGCTTTTTCAGTTAAGCTCGTCTGCGATAAGTCCGGCGCTCAACTTCTCAGGGGCTCGAGTTATGTTTGCTATCTTCCAACTTTTCGCATCTGATGCGCTTGTTATACGCATATTCGTACCGCCTAAACACCCAATGCCTGCGACATATTTTTTTGCAGCAACAGCTTTAACTACTTCTAATGTGGCACTGCCACTAAGCTTCTTTAGTTGTTGCTGCGTCTTGGACCAAATTCCCGAGTCACGAACTGCATCTAAATAATCATGTCCAGCCCGATCTAGAAACTGAACGTGCTCCGAAACTTCCTCAAGTTTACCTGCGTGCGACTCCTCGAAATCTTTCAAGGAAACACACTGCGCCGGCTTTGCTGCTTCGGTTACTAGTACGATTTCTCTGATCAGATCAAGGTCTCTCTTCAATGCACTGCCTCCAATTGCGTATAACGCCCGCAGCACGCGCGGCTTTGTAGTGAAGGCGAAGCCGCAACGAAAAAGCCGTCGCCGTGCCTGCGATTGTTAGATTTCACCTCGACCTCGCATATCGCCCAAAACTACAAGGTACTGATTAGAAACAAGTCCTATTGCATATTCGAGCTTGAGGACAGGGAAATTGCAGGACTTTCCAAAAGCGTCATCTGCAACACCTTTCAAATTGTTTCCATGAGTATCGAAACTTGCAATTCTGTATGTAAAGTAAAGGTAACTAAGGCGGTCTCCGTAATCGTTCCGAAGTTGCGCGAGCATGCTGTTCATGTCGAGACCGCGCTGGAGTTGAGACCATCCAGCCCCGGCAGGCTCCAGCTCATTTTTCCTAGGAAGCATCGGTTCGTTCAGGAGTTTTCCGTATTCCCTCTTGAAGTTTTCTACAACTGAGTCATACCGAGCTTGGATATCGCTCGGCTCATCAAAGATGTACAGAATTCGGAAATAGTTTTCCAAGAGTGAACGGAAAAGGATGTGTGTCATACATCTTTCGTCGAAATTCGCGGACTCGTCCAGAGAAAAACTGCCCTTGATTGCCCCGGCAACGGAGTAGAAACGCAGCGCTTCCTGAGCAAAAAACCCTACTGGGCCAGATGAATTCGCAGCGACTCTTAGAGTCGGCAACTCATTTTTCAGACCTTCAAAATAGCTCATCTCAGTTAATCTTCTCTTCGACTTATAGCGAAACAAAAACGCGATTGCGAATAGCAAAACGACAGCGGCCAAAATGTATGCGCTCATGCTGGCACCAGTGAAATCTAAAATTTCATTAGCGTGCCTGGACAACTATCATTTCTCTCGCGAAGCGGGTCGGTTACTCCATCAATCCTCAACGAAATAATCCACATCAACTTCCTTCACCTCGTAAACCTGCCTTGAGGTAACTCCCAGATTATTTTCAACCATCAATCTGGCCAGCTCTGCGCCGTCAATCAGGACTACCTTTATGTCTAAGGCGTTGACGCACTCGCGAGCTCCTTGCGAGAAATCCGAAGTCGTGATGAACACTCCTTTCCTCGCTCGTTGTCGGGTGAGTGCTCCAATGAATTTGTCTATTTCCGGTCGGTGGACGGTATTGGTCCAGCGCTTGGCCTGCAGATAGATGACGTCGAGTCCTAGGCGGTCTTCTTTAATTATGCCGTCGACGCCGTCGTCATTGGTTGTCTTTGTGGCCTGCCCGGCTTCTTTACGTGATCCGCCATACCCCATTGCAATCATCAGGTCGACAACCAGGCGCTCGAAAAAAAGCGGCGATGCCCCTTTGATAGTCGACAATAGCTCATTAGCCAGCTCGCTCATCAATGTTCGATGCACAGCTTCAAGCTGCTCATCGGGTGTCGCGGATACGTCAGGAAAGGAGTCAGATTCGTTTTTGGCTGGGATTACGTCTTGAGCTGGTCGGTGGGTATGGAATTGTTCAAATTCGGGGAATTGTTTGAGCCAGGCGACGTTGATCCTGTCAGGACCATTCCGCAAGGCATGAAGGCCGCGCTCGGTTATCTGAACTTTTCCGCGCTCAGGAATCTCAAGCAGGCCGGCCTTATTCATGTACGTACGGGCCCAGCCAACTCGATTCTGTATGACGGTTTGCCGCCCCGAGGCGATCAATTCACGGCGCTCTTCGTCTGTAAGTGAGAATTTGTTGCAGATTGCGTCTCTGACTTCTGCCAGTGTTCTGGGCACGCCGTCCTGCACTATCTCTAATAGAGGTCGCATGACGGCCTGAAAGTCAGGAATTGACATGGCTACCCTCGCCCTTTCACTCAGCCTATGTTCAGCCGGCTAGTATTGTTTTACATCCTTCGCGCTGAACATTAGCCCGTAAGTTCAAAGTCGGCAAGTGCTAGTGGTAAACAATTTCGTCATATCCACAATAGTGGCAGAACAATCTGTAGAGGGATTACTGGGTGGTTATGTTGGAGCTAGGTGGTAGACGCTAGAGCGGACCTGTGCGAGCTGGTTAGTCAGAATCACTGTCAATGAGCAATTCTTGAGGCTGCAGCCCCAACGCGAGTGCGATTCTTTCAATATTGTAGATCGTGACGTTCTTCTCGCCCCGTTCCAGCATTCCAACGTATGTTCTGTGAACACCCGCCAGTTCAGCCAAAGCCTCTTGTGATAGACCAAGAGCTAGTCTTCTTCGTCGCACATTTGCAGCGAATGTCTTTACTAGCTTGCATTTGTTGGTCTCTGGGCTCATGCGCGAAATTTCGCGCATTGCATACTATGATTCTACATACTATCATTAGCATAGATCGAGTAGTTCGCGATTTGGCTATTCGACATGGAGGATATTGGAAAAGGACTATTCAGCATTTTGTGAGTCGCCCCCGCCATAAAGTAGTTGCTGCAATTTTTCCAGGCTCCGTCATCTATGATCACTACATGACTTGAGGTAGGGAAATTAAATGGATTTTTATAGATTACTTTTGGCTATTCCGCTCACAGTTCTCCCGACCAGTGTTTGGGCCCAGACACAAGAAACTGTGCCGTATAAATCAGCAGTCAATTACGGAATCACGACCTGCTTACCTCAGATTAAGCAACTGACCGAATTCGTACTAAAAAACGAAGCCCATGGTTCTCATGACATATCTCATAGCGTCAGCCCCGATCAGCGAATGTTCTCCTCTTTCATCGTAAAGTCCTATTCCGACATGAACACACATATCAGTTTCGTTGTAAGTCCAGATCAATCTGGCAAGTGTTCTGGCGAATACAATGAAACTAGCATTTGGCACCAGGCCTGCACTGTTCTTCGAGAAGAGATGTTTTACGATTTCAAATATTATGGATCAGTAACTTCAACTTCGTTTGCGCTGGAGAGTCAGGACGGCAATCTCAATCTCTACCTGACACCTCAATCAGGAGGCAGTTCCTGTCTAGTTACCAGACGAGAGGTCCTTTACTTCAATTAACTTTAACTACACAAACCGTCAGTTCCCAGCCTGGCAAGAAATGTCCGGGAAACCGGGATCAGTCCAGGCAACACGCTCAGATGTCCTTAACTCTCGGGGCGTCCAGTCGTTTCTATGGAGGGATTTATGGGTATTTTTGGGGAAGTTGTTTACTACATGTTCGGCGGGGCCTCGGCCTGCGCACACTGGGTCTCATCAGGCTTGGCTAGAAGCTCGTCTAATCCCAGCTCTTACATGACGCGTAGCTCATTAGAGACACATCACGAAACCTCCCGATTCAATCCCGCCAATGGTCTGCCAATGATAGGTGGAGTCGCAGGTACTGATATCTTGAGCAATCCATACGGCACTGATAATCTTCACGCGGGGGCCATCGACGGCTTCCATGATCCAATCGGTATCGATAGTGGTTTCGACAGTGGCATCCACGACCCATTCGACAGCTTCAGTGGAATTGGTAGTGGTATTGATGACCATTTCGGCAGTGGCTGTGGCATGGACAATTGGTAAGTATTTTGGTGACCACATCCTTGAAATAGCCGAAAAACGCGCCTATCTTATTGATTTTCAAAGATCTTCAAGCTTACTCAATATTCAGATCCAGAATATTGAGTGATATCACTCGCGATGGATATGAAACGGCGCCCAGGTCTGGCTCACCGGCATGACTTCCAGCGTGTTCACGTTGACATGGGCCGGGGTTGAATTCACCCAGTAGACGATGTCGGCGATATCCTCGCCGCAGAGCGGCTGGGTGCCCTGATAGACGGTACTGGCCTTTTCTGTATCCCACTTGAAACGCACGTTGGAGAAATTGGTCTCGCACATGCCGGGTTCGATGTTGGTGACGCGGATGGCCTTGCCGCGCAGATCCGAGCGCAAACCCCGCGAGAACTGCTGCACAAAGGCTTTGGTCCCGCCGTAGGCATTGCCGCCGGGATAGGGCCAGTTGCCCGCTGTTGAGCCTATATTGATGACGTGGCCGGCATTGCGCTCCACCATGCCTGGCAATACGCGCCGGGTTACTCGCAGCAGCCCCATGATGTTGGTCTGTACCATGGTTTCCCAGTCTTCCATGTATGCCTCATGCGCCGGCTCCAGACCCAGCGCCAGGCCGGCATTGTTAACCAGCACTTCGATTGCCTGAAACGCTTCGGGCAGGCCGTCGAAAAAAGCGTCTATGGACGCGGGGTCGGTGACATCAAGCCGGGCAGCATAAACATCTGTTGAGGATTGCAGGGATTCCGCCAGCAGCTTCAGCTTGTCTTCACTGCGGGCCGCCAGAATCACGGCAAAGCCATTCTCGGCAAACTTGCGCGCGGTGGCTTCACCAATGCCAGAGGATGCGCCTGTCACCAGTGCTATTTTTTTCATGGATCAGTCCTGTTAGGTAGATGGATCACTGCAAGTATAGAAAAAATGCCCCTGGAAAGGGGCTTCAAGTTAAGGCTCATAGTCCATCTATGACGTAGACGCACCTTTCAGACCGAGGGTTTTGCCTGCAAAGTACGGAAAAAATGTTAACTCAGCACGCTGTCAAAAACACTGAGACAAATTGTCGCGGCCTGCGTCTGCTATTTGCCAAAATCCAGGGCCACGGCTGTGGTCTGCTCGACTTCTTTGGGAATGACATCCACAGCTACTGACAGTTCATGCTCTCCGCCGCCGGTCATGACGCCCTTGAGCGGTGTCACGTCCGCATAATCACGGCCCCAGCCCAGCACGATATAACGTTCATCCGGCAGGCAGCCGTTGGTTGGATCCAGCTCCAGCCAGCCCCAACCCGGAATAAAGGCCGCGATCCAGGCATGAGTGGCATCAGCGCCCAGCAGCTTCTCCTGTCCGGGTGGTGGCAGGGTCTCCATGTAACCGCTCACGTAGCGGGCGGGGAGCCCCAGCGAGCGCAGGCATCCGATCATCAGGTGGGCAAAATCCTGACAGACGCCTCGCTTGGCAGCCATCACCTCATGCACCGGGGTTGCCGTAGTGGTGACTCCCGGGTCATAAGTAAACTCATCAAATATGCGTTTGTTCAGGATATGCAGGCCCTGGATCAGGTCTGAAGTGTCTTCAAAACATTCCTCGGCGTACTGCTGCAGGGTCTGCTGCTGCCTGACAAATGGCGACTCCAGCACATACAGCCTGGCGTCGATACATTCCCGGTTTCCGGTGCGGTGACTTTGCGCGACATCGGACACCGCATCAGGCCAGGTAATCGTGCTGAATATGTCCTGAGCAGGACGCGCGCTGACATCAACCTCACTGACGACCACCACTTCGAGGCTGTCGTGCACGTTCTCGGTCGAGAAATAGGCAACCCGATTGCCAAAAAAATCGGTGCGCTCGCGCAGCCGGACCGGTTTCGGGCTGATCTGCCACTCGCTGTTCAGACATTTCTGCCAGGGCAGATTGCGCGGCAGAACCCGCGCCTCGTTGTGGCTTAGCGTTGCCTGGCCACTGTAATCGTAGCGTGTCAGGTGACGGATCTGATATCTCATCGGCGCTCACTCCTGGCTGGCGTCTTGCCATCGTCCAGACCCGGGCTGACCTGCATGGTGACCAGCTGCCGCGGCGCCTCAACATGACTGAAGTGACTGTGTGAGATGGCATCCGACAGTGCCGACATTGGCGCAATAATCCGATCCAGCAGATCCGTCAGGGCCTCGCGGGCCGAGTCGGAGTTTTCGAGATCAGCCAGGGTCTCGATATCCATCAAATGCAGGGTACTGGTCGCCTCGATGATCAGGCGGTTCTCCAGGTTACGGTAGGACGACTGCGATTGGCCCGGCAGACGCGCCACCTGCCGCTGAATGCGGCGCAACATATAACCCACCGAACGCGGGTTGGTCTCATCGAACAGCAGCAGATCGAGGATTGCGGATGGATGCAGTTGTGAACGGAAACGACGTCGGTAAACCGTGAAATTGTCAGTCGTGGCCAGCACCACTTCCCATAGCGGGATGCCGGGCTGCCTGGCGGTGAGCAGCGCCAGCTTCAGTAATTCCAGCGTGCCCAGAATGCGTTCGATAAAACGACCGATGTCCAGAAAGCGCCAGCCATAGTGATGCGGCATGGTTTCGTTGCAAAGGCCAAAAAATGCAGCAAGATCCAGGACCACGGCTTCCAGCAGTCGCTGACCGGCCACCACGCCGCGCGCGCGAGACATGGCGTTGCAGCGCTGGCGAATATTGCTGACCGAGCGCCAGAGATCGTCGCCCAGATGGTCACGCACGGAACGGCTGTTGCGCACAAAACTGGCAAAAATTCCTGGCATGCCCTGTGGCCCCTGGTCTGCCAGCAGATTCAGTAAGCGGTCACGTGCAAGCGTGTGCGCCTTGGAGAATCTTGGATGCTCAGGAAGCTCCTTCAGCATTTCTTCAAGTTCAACAGCATCAGGTGCCACATCCAGTGCGGTCATCAGGTCAGGCAGCAGCGTCGCGCCCTCGCTGTGAGGGTCTTCCTGCAGGAGTTTGGTCAGGGATTCACGCAGCAGACGGGCGCGCACATCCAGGCGTTCCCCGTAGCGGCCCAGCCAGAACAGACTCTCTGCGACCCGGCATGGCAAATCCTTGCCATCACGTGTCACCAGAATGGGACCGCCGGCATGCCTGAGCATACTGATGTGCGGCTGTGGTACCGGCGCCAGCACCCAGATGTCTTTGACCACAGCACTTTTCATCATCGCTGAGCCGGGTTCTCCCACCCAGGCCAGACCGCCAGGCATGATGCGGAAATGCTGCTCGGCAACAGGCTTGGGAATGTCATTCGGTTCCAGCAGTGAAAACAGTCGCAGTGAGGCCTGCTGACGCTCCAGTTGACCGGTGCGGGGATTGAAGCCCGGTGTCACGGCCGTTTTTATGGGACGCTGGGCAGAGAACAGATGGGGGCGCGCATTCAGGTCCATCCTAAGATGACGTGCAGCTTCAAGCCCCATCTGGTCAACCCTGAAGGCTTTGCCAGGTTGTGTAATGTCGCGCAGGATCCATTCTTCCGGTGCCTGTCTTATGCGCTGCAGCGCATCATTGTCTCCACACCACAGTGTTTCACGACATGGCAGCATCAGCGCTTCACCCAGCAGACGCTCACAGAGTACCGGCAGAAATGCCGCCAGGGCCGGATGCTCCAGGACTCCGGCGCCCAAAGCATTAACGATCCTCACTTCACCATCACGAGCGGCCTGCAGCAGGCCTGGCACACCCAGTAAAGAATCCGGTCGCAGCTCCAGAGGGTCGCACCAGGGGTCATTGATCTGGCGCAGAATGACATCAACCTGGTTTAGCCCACCCAGTGTTCGCACGCATACCTGCCCATCGCGCACAACCAGGTCGTCGCCTTCTACCAGTGGCACGTTCATGTAATTCGCCAGCCAGGCGTGTTCGAAATAGCCCGGACTGCCGGGCCCCGGCGTCAACAGGACGATATTGGCCTGCTCGCGGTGCGCCGGCGCCAGTGCCGCGAGGCATCGGTGCTGTGCCTGCAGAAACCCGGCCAGTCGTTTCAGTGGTGCATCACGGTAAAGGCCCGGCAGTGCGCGGGAGAGTGTGATCCGGTTTTCCAGTGCGTAACCCACACCGGAGGGTGATTGTGTCAGGTCGCCAAGC